>ERZ772901.496-NODE-496-length-38417-cov-13.542151_pt1 | contig 38417 bp, 29 predicted proteins | sample MGYA00512123_ERZ772901 | MGnify/ENA primary metagenome ERZ772901 (study PRJEB29015, sample SAMEA2737711) | human gut metagenome | biome: human gut; feature: human-associated habitat; material: faeces | place: China | collected 2012 ...
ACTCTTTCTCAAATCGGATAGTAAATAAACCGTCCAACTTTTGGGGGTCACTTCAGATGTAAATCTGGTCGGGGCTGTTTGTTTGAACAAAAGTCTTCTACGCTTTTACTTTGCAAATATAGTAATTATTCATTTTCTGATACCTCGATTATCTTTTTTCTCTGTTCTTCCTTCAGTTGATTAAGCTGGAAAACGCTGTCTTTAATTAGATTGATAGTGGTTCCTGAATTCTGTTGCTGTTCCTGGCTGGATTCGTTGAACTTCACAACAAGGTTGGATATCACTTCAAGCAACTTGGTTATCTTGTTAATGTCAGTCTCAGTAGCACAAAGAACAATTGCCCTGTTGATGGCAATGTCAGCAAGGGAGTTAATCTTATGGAAATGGTTCTGAAGGAATTCAAGCTTGGCCCGTGCGAAGTCAATCTCTACCTTCTCTGCGATAAGAGTAGAACTTGCTGATTCTATGTCTCCCTTGTACCGGTAATACCATTGCTTTATCGTGTTGGTATTGATACCTGTCTTCTTGTGCATTATTGAATAGTTCATACCGCTGTCAATCAGCATCCGCACAACCTTAATACGGTCTTCATCAGTGTAATTCAGCTTAACAGAGTGCTCTATTTCCTTCACTTTTTTTGTCCTGCTCCTTCTTGCAATCTTCTTCTCTTCGCTCATAACTGTAACTAATATGTAACTCAGTTACAAAAATGATGTATTTTGTAACTTTTAACATTTATAGGTGCTTATAATGTTCTAATTCCCAAAGATATACGAAGTTACAAGAAGTTACAAGGTTTGTAACTTTGTGTAGAATTATAATTACCAAATTACGCAACTTATGATACTGATAATTAGCTTACTTTGTCAGTGTGACACAAAATAAATTATACGCGTATGATTGGAGCTATATTAGGAGCCGTAGGCGGACTTGCATCCGGAATAGCCGGAGGAATCAAGTCTGCCAAGGCGGCAAAGGAACAACAAAGGCTCATTAGCGAGCAGGAGTCTAAGAACAATGCATGGTATAACAGGAACTACTATCAGAATTACATGGATTCTACTGAAGCCCAGGCGGCCATGAAGAGAGTGGAGAACACTTTAAAGAAGCAGAATCAGGAAGCAAGGGCAACTGCAGTTGTGACCGGTGCAACTCCTGAAGCTGCAATAGCACAACAGCAGGCAAACAATGAAATTCTGGACGAAACGGCAACCGGACTTGCAGCGCAGGCTACAGCCAGAAAGGCGCAAGTTGAAGCTATAGACCAGCAGAACCAGAACAACATCTTTCAGGCAAGACTAGGTCAGTCTTCTGCGAACGAGCAGGGTGGTGCCCAGCTTATGAGTAACGGACTAGGACTTATAGGTAGTGCTCTTTCCATGCAGGAATGGGGAAAGAAGAAAGGGGGTAAATGATGGGACTTTTCGATTTTATCAAGAAAAATCCGTCTGTAGACACTTCAAGGCTTCCTGAATTCGAAAATTACGGACAATCTCCCGAATCTTTTTCAAATTTTCAATTCTCACGAAGTAATCAGGGCGTAAAACCTGATAAAACCAAGGTTGAACAGCCTGTTATACCCGTTTCTTCGGCAGAACAGGTGAGAGCAGCAACCAATCAGGCAATGCAGGAACAGACAGAGAAGAAGCCTACAACTCCTGATGATGTGTTTACAGCGTTACTAAGAGAAAGGTACCAGGAGAGCGAAGATTCGCTTAAAAGACAGAGGGCCGCTGAGTTTTGGGGTAATCTTGCAAATCTCTTCGGACAAACAGTTTCTTCGGCTGCCGGTGCCAGAATGTTCAGCCCGATTAAGAGCAATACCCAGCAATACAATCAGGCTATTGACAGACTGAGGGACTCTTACAACGACACATTGCTTAACTACAATCTTTCTACAGCTCGTGCTGAAAGAGCTGCAAAAGCAGAACAGGATAAGATAAATCTTAAGTTTGAGCGAGACAAAGCAATTGCAGAGATTCAGGCTAATCTTAAGGCTGGTCTTATAGACAAGCAGAAAGCCGCTGACCTTGAAAAGCAGGCGCGTAAGGCTAAGGATGCTAAAGAACTTGAAGGAGTTAAGAATGATTTCAGGATGAAACTTGCGAGATACAATCAGGGCGCAGCTACAGGGCGTACCAAGATGAACAATGAAGCTGCAATGGAAAGAGAGAAATACCGTCAGCAAGAGATAGCCAAGAGAAACGGTAATGCAGGTTCATCATCAGGAAAGAAAAAGAAGTATCCTAAGATGAAGTTTGGCCATGACGGTGCAGTCACTTACGACCTAAACAAAGATACAGACGTGGCAAGAATGTACAATGAAGGTGTAAGAATAGGATATTTTCCTCAGCAATTCAATGACCCTACAAAGAAGGGAATGACAATTGATGATATGAGAGAAGCTATTCTTACCGCAACAGACGATAAAAGGCCGGTTCATGACAGACAACAAGGATGGTCACTTAGAGATAACAATAACAACGGTTGGTCACTAAAAGATATTCAATAATGAGCGCAGACACAAGAAAGAAGATATACGACATTCTTAAGAACAAAACAGGATTCATGGATAGTTATGAGGATTTTGACAACGACATGACTACAAGTGAAGATGCGAGAAAGAAAGTGTATGAAGTTCTGAGAGACAAAACCGGATTCAATGACACGTATGAAAACTTCGTTAGCGGAATATCTGGAGAAGTTCAAAAAGAATCCAATATTCCTACTGTAAAAGAAGAATCTGGTAATGTTGTAACTACTATTCAGTCACCTTCTTATCCTCAGAGGGCTGAAACAAAAGAAAGAATACTGAATAACATACCTGATTATTTCAGAAGCCGTGGAAATGACCTTTCTACGCTTCCTCTTCCGCAAAATACGATGTCAGCAGAGAAGCCTGCCGATATTCCTGGAAGGATTGTTCAGGACGAACAGCAGAGAATACAGCTTGCTGAACGTTCGGCCAATGATCCGTACATGAAACAGCAGGAACTTGAACACGTATTCAAGCCAAAGAATCAGGAACAGATTGACAGCGTAAGGCAGCTTATCAACAGCGCACGACAGCAGAGAGTTAAGGAAAGGCAACAGAGGGTTAAGTCTGCCGGTGGAGGTGGAATATTCTCAACCATGTCACAGGCTTACCTTTCCGGTGAGCAGAACGATGCTGACAAGCAGCTTGAATACGCATCAACTCTTATAGAACAGGCTCAAAATATAACCAACGAAGCGAAAAAGAAAGGCAATACAAATTTCTTTTCCGGATTCGCACGCGGATTTAAGGATGCACCGCTGGACGGATGGGCAATGGGATTGCAGGACCTTAAGAACTACTCTGCCGCTAAGAAGGTTATGGACAAAGTAGACCGTGGAGAAGAGCTCTCACCGTATGAAGATGCTCTTATGCAGGCTCTTGTTACCAATGCGGCTACACAGATGTATTATTCAGGAGACCTTGGAAGAGGATACAAGGCCGGAGGAGTGACAGCAGAATCACTCCCATTCATGCTTGACATGATTGCCGGAATGGGAACAATTCAGTCAGTTACAAAACCTGCGTCAAAGGCACTTGTCAAGTATGCAACAGAAAAAGCTGCAAAGATGGGACTTGGACGTGCGACAACCGGACTGGCAAAAGGAGCCGCAAGGACAGCAGCCGGGCTTGGTGATGTGGCAGCTCATACAGCTACATTTGGCGGTGCGCGTGTAGCAGCAGACTATCAGAGAAGAGGACTTGGTGATGTTCAGGTTTCTCCGGAACAGGATGGTACTGTATCATACGCAGGAAGGGATAATGTGCAGACTGGGGCAGAAGCAATAGGAAAGTCTGTCGTATCAACAGCGGCAGAGACCGGAAGCGAGCTTCTTGGAGAATACTTTGCTCCTATGCTTGGTTGGGTTGGTAAGGTGACCGGTGCAAACCGCCTTGGGAAGATAATTCCTGCTTCTGTTGGAAAGGCTTATTCATCCATAATTAACAGCAACGGATTCAAGCAGGTTCAGGAAATTGCCAGACGTGCTAAGATTGCGGATCCCATAGGTGAATACGGAGAAGAGGTAGTGAACAACCTTGTATCTACCGCAATAGGAGATATGACACCTGAGCAGCTTGTTGACCTTGACAATAATATAGACACATTCCTTGGAGTTGCTCCAATGTCAGCACTCTTCGGTGCGGCAGGAACGGGGAAGTATGTTGTCAATAAATTTGCCAACTACCGCAACATGAAGAGGTTTGAGGAAGAGATGAGAGAAACAATGGGTGATGACTGGTCAGGTGTAAGAGAAGCACTTCAGGATGCAGATATAGAGACCGCCCGCGAAATGGTGAAGGACGTGCTTAGAAGCGGTATGCAGTCTGATATGAAACAGAAAGCCATCAAATACATAGCAACAGTCCTTCAGGAACAGACGCTACAGCAAGTAGACATGCAAATGGCACCCGAGCAGATAGTAAATGAGAAGAAGTCTATCTTCAAAAATCTCTCTGATGCAAGGAAGAAGATTAACCTGACGGACGAGAAGCTGGAAGAAGCCTTATACAGTTCTGACCTTAGCATGTATGATGAACAGACCGAAAGGAGTATTGAAGAATACCGGCAGGCATACAATGACTACCTTAATTACACATATTGGGTGCAGGATCAGGCCTATGTTGCACGAAGGGAAGCAGAATCTCAGGTTGAGAGAATGACAAACGCAACCACCGGCACCGTAATGAGGGTTAAGTCAGGTTTAAGCCAGAATCCAGTCAATATATTGCGAGGTAATATTGTTTTTGATGCAGAAGGAAATGTAGATAAGGATAGTTCAGACAATACAATCTATTATCTTAGCGAGGATGGAAAGGTAAAGATGGCTCCAATATCCATGTTTGAAAGCCTTGTTGACGATACACCGGCTGAAGAACTTGCATATCAGGCAGGAGAAGATGCGGAACAAGAATTCATCCAGGCTGAAGAAGCTCAACTTATGCAGCCTGAACAGAGTGTTCAACCAATCGAATTGGGAACCACATTCCAGAAAGATGGTGTGACTTATGTCTTTTCACAAAAATCGCCTGACGGATATGTAGTCAGTGCGTTGGATGAAGAAGGAAATCCTGTTCAGTCTAAGCTTCTAACCGAAGAACAGATAAGAACCGCAATGACACCTGCAATTCAGGAAGAACAAACTTCACAAGAACAATTTGCTCAGAGTGAAGATGTAACACAGCCTGAACAGCAGCAGGTACAAACTGAACCTCAGACTGCAATATCAAGGATACCGGTTAATGAAAACGGTGAACATGACTTCGAATCAGCACCATATCAGGATACATCATCCGCACTAATTGAGATAAGCGAAAACGTGGACGATGCTAAGGATACAGATACGCAAATGATTAACCATTATCAGGAAGAACTTAAAAAAGCTGATAAGGCAAAGACGACAGGTAATACAATTCAGGAGATTGTACGTCTTAAGCAGCAGAAGAAGGCAAACATTCAGTCTATCAACGATAAGATAGCATACTGGAACAGCGTTGCCAATGATATTGAATCAAAACGCCCAGGTGGAATCATTGAGCAGGCAAAGGAAGAATCTGATGCAAATCAGCAGAGACTTTCAGAAATGACGGCTGAACAGCAGCAGGCTGCACAACAGGAAGTACAGAAGAAGATAGATTCAGGATCATACGAACGTAAAGAACCTCGTAAGAGAGCAAGATACGTGAACGAAGATAATGAAATGGGAACCGCCAATACTCCTATGGAACATGTTTTGCGTGAAATTGCAACCGGAAGAGTTACATTCAACTGGAATGATTCAGGAGAAACGCAGGGGTTGGGTTCGCACCTCGGTCTTGCATCATCACCTGAAGAAAGACGAAGGATGATCTGGGCGTTGTCTTCTGACGGTATGACACCGGAAGCGGCAGCAGAGCAGATTCACGCTGATATGCCGGAGACATTGCAGGGAATGGTAACGGATCAGGATGTGTTCAACATGATACTCGAATCATTCCAGCAGTATGGCACGCCTTCCAAGATGTGGGAAGCTGCAAAATCAATGCACGGAACAGACATTGAAGAAAGCGCACCTGGTTATGAGGACTACATGGAACAGCAGGCTCTTGAATGGGAAGCTTCTCAGAACAATATGACAGTTGAAGAGTGGATTTCATACGTTGATTACGTAGAAGAAGAACTTGACAACATGTATTCTTCCGTTTCGGATGAAGATTTAAATGCTATATTTGAAAAGTTTAACGAACAAATCATATCAGAAAATGAATCAAGAGGAAATGAAACAGAAAGTGCAGGAAGCACTGAAGGACAAACAGACGGTGAACAAGGCGATGAACTTCTGCCAGAAGGCCGGGGTAATAACGAAGGAGCAGATACAACAGTCAATGAACAACCGGAGCAAGCAAATCAAACTGATGGCGAAAGCGGTGGCGTGGTACCTGAATCAGAAGTAGGAAATGGCTCAACCTCAGATGTAGAGCGTAAGGAAACAGAACAGAAGCAAGAAGGATACAATGTCGAGAAGCGATACCATAAGAAAGAAGGGAAAGAAATCTATGCGGTAAACTTCACAAAACGCATGGAACGAGAAGATTTCCTTTCTGCTAAGAAGAAAGCAAAGGAAGCCGGAGGATATTATTCTTCTTTCGGTAAGGGTGGATTTATATTTAATACGGAAGATGAAGCCGTAAACTTCGCCAATAGCATAGTTTCTGAAAACAAGACAGGCTTCCAATCTTCCATCGAAACCGCACGCCAGGAAGTAGAACAGAATCCTACCGAAGCACAAAAAGAAGCCGGTAACTACAAAAAGGGTCATGTTAAAGTAGACGGATTCGACATTACGATAGAGAACCCGAAAGACTCCGGTCGTTCAGGAAAGGATGCTGACGGTAAAGAATGGTCTGTAACCATGAACAATGATTACGGCTATATACGTGGTACAGAAGGTGTAGATGGTGACCATATTGATGTATTCCTTTCAGATAACCCTGAAAGCGGTGATGTGTTTGTTATTGATCAGGTAAATCCTGATGGTACATTTGACGAACACAAGGTTATGTATGGGTTTAAATCAGCACTTGCAGCAAAACGCGCATACATGGCTAACTATTCAAAAGACTGGACCGGGTTAGGAAACATAACACGTGTGTCAAAAGAAGAGTTTAAGAAGTGGGTTAATTCTTCCCGCAGAAAAACAAAACCTTTTGCGGAGTATAAGAACGTGAAAGGAGAGACACAGAAAGAAGAAGATGGAATCCGTCCGGATGAAGGTGTACTTGATTATGCAAAGAGGGTAGCTGAAAGAGAGCAGAAGAAGGAATATGGCTCACAGAACAAAGTTGTATCAACAGAAAGATACGAGGAGTTAAGAAAAAGGCTTCGGAGCAAACTTAACAACCTGAATGCCGGATACGATCCGGAACTCTTGCAGATAGGTGCAGAAATGGCAGCATACCATGTGGAAGCCGGAGCCCGCAAATTCGTTGATTTTGCAAAACGGATGATTTCTGATATGGGAGACAACGTAAGTCCTTATCTTAAACTTTTCTATAATGCAGTACGTGACTTCCCTGGAATGGAATCATACGAAAGTGAAATGACTCCATACGAAGAAGTAAGGTCGACAGATATTAATAACATAAAACTTGAAGAAGATGAACAGACAGAAACAAACAAAGAAACTGTTACAGGAGAAGCTGAAACTTTTGCAAGCCAGGCAGAAAGCAGAATTGAAGAAGCAGGAACTGAGGAAGAAGTAGACGAAGTGGTAGAACAGATAGAAGATAAGATAGATGAAGTAAACAATCAGCTTTCTGAACTTGACTATCTGGATTCGCTCAATTCAGGTATGCGTGTAGTGTTGAAAGATGGAAGAAATGTATTGCTTTCAGTTGTTATGCACTCTGGGGAGCAGGTAAGCGCAACTCAGTTCTCAAAACCTCATGTAAGCAGCATGTACGCTTCTTATAAAGGAGAACTTATAAACATTATGCCTGAAGATGTTGATTTGGATGCAACAATCAGATACAACACGCCAAAATCGTCAGAAGAACTTGCCGGTGATTCTTCAGAATATCAGGACAGATCATCTCAGGAAATAGAAGCTGTTAAACAGATTGGAACAATCATCCGCGAAAGGGCGTTATCATCCGTTGAAGGTAACGAAGTTACACCGCTTAGCATGAAAGATGTTAAGAAGATTCTTGAAGGATACAGCACACTTTCTGATATGTCTGCTACCGATATGCAGGAACTTGTAGAACTCGCAATGACAAATGAGACAAGAAATGTAGCATTAAAGTATATAAACAGCGGAAAGCAGAAGTTCGGATACGACCTGATTCTTTCAATGTACAACGTACAGCCGCTACTAAACGCAAGAGACAGCACAAGATTTGAACGTCAGCAGTACAGTACACCTACTCCTTTCGGTTATGTTATGGGGCAGTTCGTACAGTCTGGAAAGACGATTGAAAGCGTATTGGAGCCGTCAGCCGGAAATGGTGCGCTTACAATCACATTCCCTTCCGCTATTGTACATGTAAACGATATAGACGAAAGAAGGCTTGAAAATCTTCGCACTCTCGGGTATGGGAAAGTAACAAATCAGGATGCACTTGTTCCTTTTTCGGGTGAAGTTGATGCCGTGCTTACAAATCCTCCGTTCGGTTCAACAACAGCAAGAGAATTTGACGATGGACAGATTAAGATAAGCTCACTCGAAGGACTGATGGCTATAAACGCACTCGAATCAATGAAAGATAATGGAAGGGCTGCAATAGTCATTGGTGGAAACACGTCTTACCGTGATAATGGCGCAATGCAGAGCAAAGATATGAGACTTTTTGCTTATCTTTACTCACACTATAATGTGGTAGATGTAATCAACCTTAACGGTGATATGTACAAGAGAAACGGAACGAAGTACGATGTACGTATTATCCTTATAAACGGAAGAAAGAAAGGTCCGTTCAAGCTGATTGCGCCACCCGTAAAGAGTAAGGCAAGAGCAGAGCAGGTAAATAGCTTTGAAGAATTATATAACAGAATACAAAATGATATACGTTCGTTACAGCAAATGGGGAATCTCTTTGACGGTACAGAAGGAGAACCCCGGACCACTGACAAAGAAGGAAGTGGAACAGACAATAATGTCAGCGATAGAACAAAGCCTGGAGGAAGGAGAGAATCCGTACAAGCAGACAAGGGAGTCAGGGCTGACAATGACATGGGAAGCACCGAAAATGCTTCCGTATCCAAACAGCGAAAACCTGAAGGACGAAAAGCAGAAAATACTTCTGGCATCTTGGATAATGGAAACAGATCAGATGCAGGAAGCATTAACACTGTTCAAGAGCAAGGAAGAACTGATAACGGAACAGATTCCGGAAGAATCAGTACAAATGAATCTGTCAGAACTGATTCAGGAGATAATACCGGTAGAACCAGACTATCAGTAAACCTTACTGATGAAAAAGTACCATATCCAAACAGAAGCCAGTCCGGTACACTTATGTCAGTGGTACCTGCAAACCAGGCACAGGTACTTGCTGATTCATTGGCTAACATTGGTGATGTAGACCAGTTCTTGGTTGACCAGCTTGGATATTCAAGCAAGGATGAATTGTTCAGTTATCTGGCCGCAGAACAGATTGATTCTGTTTCCCTTGCAATAAATCAGATGAACAAGGGAAATGGATTTATTATCGGTGATATGACCGGTGTAGGAAAAGGCCGGCAAGGTGCTGCACTTATCAGGTATGCGGTGAAAAAAGGATACACGCCTATATATTTCACGCAGAAACCTGCATTGTTCTCTGATAATTACAGAGACCTTTCCGACATAGGAAGCGGTGAACTTCGTCCTTTCATCATAGCATCCGATCCTAAAAATGCAGCCATAACGGATGCAGCAGGAAATGTTGTACATAAACTACCGTCCGAAAAGGAAAGGAGAAGGGTGTTCGACTACATTCTCAAAAACGGAAAACTTCCTGAAGAATATGATTATGTAATAACCACCTATTCTCAGATAAACAACGGTACAAAGGAATATGAAGCAAAAGAAGACGGAATTCAGCAAAAGGATAAGAGTTACAAAAAGAAGTCACCTTCTGCAGCTGACAGAAGCGGTCAGGAAAGGCGTGATGTGATTCAGGCTCTTTCAAAAGGGAATATAATGATTCTTGACGAAAGCCACACAGCCGGTGGAAGCGGTGGAGGTTCCATGTACATGCAGTACATAATGCCAGAAGTGAAGGGTGTAACATTTCTTTCAGCTACATTCGCCAAACGTGCTGACAACATGCCTATATATGCAATGAAGACAGACCTGTCAAAGTCGGGAATATCTCCGCAGGATATGATTGAAGCAATCTCTCAGGGAGGTGTAACATTGCAGGAAATCATGTCAAAGCAGCTTGTTCAGTCAGGGCAGATGATTCGAAGGGAAAGAAGTTTCCAAGGTGTAACAATTGACTGGATGCAGGTAAGCGAAGAGGAAGATGCCGTTCAGAGAAAACAGTTTGACGAAGTATCTTCTATATTCAGTGATATTCGCGCATTCCAGAAGGACTATATTACACCTATTGTACAGGGAATCTCAGAAGAATTGTCTGAAGAGGGAGGATATTCAAATCTTCAGCAGGGAACGTCAGAGTTGGGTGTTACAAACACTCCGTTTGCCAGCAAGATGTACAATCTTGTCAATCAGCTTTTATTTTCTCTTAAAGCAGATGCAGTAGCCAACAGAGTTATAGAAAACCTTAAAAATGGATTTAAGCCTGTAATATCATTTACCAATACAATGGAAGGTTTTCTTGATGATGCACCTAAAGACACACCTATGGATAAGGTGCCAAACTTCTCAGCTACACTCATGCGTGCTCTTGACGGTGTTATGAGATATACTGAAACCAACCTGAAAGGAGAAAAGGTAAACAAGTCCTTCACGGTTAATGACCTTTCAGAAGCAGGTCAAAACAGGTATTACGAAATCAAGAGTAAGATTGAACACCTCTCAGCAGACCTTCCTATAAGTCCTATGGATGCTATAAAGATTAAGATTCAGAATGCAGGATATAAGGTCGGTGAGATAACCGGAAGAACACTTGAAATGGTTCAGGACGAAAACGGCAAGTATATCATACAGAACCGTAAGGACCGTGACAAGAAGTCTGCCGCTCGTGATTTCAACAACGGCCAACTTGATGTACTGATGGTAAACAAGTCCGGAAGTACCGGTATATCTCTACATGCTTCTCCAAAATTTGAAGACCAGCGTCAGCGTGTAATGGTATTTGCTCAGTTCCAGAGTGATATTAACGATGAAGTTCAAATGAGAGGTCGTATAGACAGAACCGGACAGAAGTTCAGGGGAAAATACGAATATATCATGTCTTCAATTCCTGCAGAACAGAGATTGCAGATGATGTTCAAGGCAAAACTTAAATCGCTTGATGCAAACACCACATCGTCACAAAAATCTAAGTTCAATGAAATGGAAGTTGTTGATTATCTTAACAAATACGGTGATGAAGTAACATGGCAGTATATGATTGAGCATCCTGAACTGTCTGAAAAGCTTGGAGACCCTCTTAACATGCTTTCTGAAAGTAGAGAAGAATCAAATACTGACGATGCAAGCGGAGATAAAAAAGAAGGATGCGCAGCAAAGATAGCCAGATACCTTCCATTCCTTCCGGTAAAAGAGCAGGAGGAAGTATTCAAGGAAATCACTGATGCGTATAGCGTGAAGATACAGCTTCTTAACGATGCAGGAGAGAATGACCTTGAAATTACCACTATGTCGTTAAAGGCAAAGACTATCAGCAAAAAGATATGGAAGCCGGGTACAGAACCAAACAGCGGAAACGCATTTGCAGACAACACGTATCTTGAAGAAGTTGAAGTTGATGTTCTTAAAAAGCCTATGAAGGCAGAAGAAATCAGATCAACTGTAAAAAGAATGACTTCAGGAGAAAACTTTGACGATTGGAAGGAGAAGAAGATTAAGGAAATGAACTCATTGTATGATGAAAAGATTGAGTCATTGAAGAAAAGGCTTTCACAAAGTGCAGAAGAACGTGCTGAAAAAGCAAAAAAGAACTATATAGCCAAGTCAAAGGAAGCACGAGAGAACGGTAAAAATGAATTTACCGATGAGGAAATAGAAAAGATGTCAGATGTGGTTGTAGAGGATATAATGAAAAAGGCAAATGAAAGCTTTATCAAACAGAGAAATGTTATTCAGGAAAGAAGGGATAACATTCTCAAACAGATAAACTCATTTACGCCAATGAAACCTCTTGTAATTCCTTTCAATCTTGACGAAGCTATGGCTACAATTGCTCCAAGCAGAGGAATGTTCTTGGGATTCAAGTTCAGCAAAGACTACTCTACAAGTTCTTCTACTGCCGTGTTTGCCACGCTTGACGGAAGGAGAAAGGTAGAAATACCTCTTAATCAGGAAAAGGCGTTTGATTCAATAAGAATGAACACTATGATGCAGCCTACCTTCCTTAAAGACCTTAATGTTGATTCATGGGATTCCCATGTACCTACGCAGACGAGGAAGAAATCTTATGTTGTTACCGGAAACCTTCTTCAGGCACTCGTTGATACGAAGAAGTCTGTAAACGTAAAAGGTTATCTTGTTTCGTACTCGACCATTGAAGGTGATACAAAGCAGGGAATACTTCTTTCAGACAGCTTTAAACCTGAAAATCTTACTACAAGTGCTCCTATTAGTAGCCGTCTGATTCAGATACAGCAGGGAGAAACGGTAGTTAGCGAGGATAAGAGAGTAGTTGTAGAAAGAAATACGGGATGGAGAACAGGTTACGCTTTAAAAGTACCTAAGTCAAAAAAGCAGGGAGGTGAATTCTTTGAGGATAACAAGCTGCGTTCTCTTGCAGACAACAAGGAGTTTACGACAAGAGGGAATTATATGGTTGCAGACATATCTTCTGATAATCTTCCTGAAGCACTTGACAGGCTAAGCAAGATGGGTGTTACCGTATCAAAGAAAGCAAAGCTTGAAAACGCATCCGATGTTAGGTTTAGAGAAGAAGACGCTCCTCGTTCTATAGTAGACCCTTTTATTCAGGAACTTATGATGCGGTTCCAGGGAGAGGATATAAGCCGCTATCTTTATGTTGATGTGAGAAAAGATCCAAATGCAGATTATGAAGTGTATTGGGGATACAGCGAACCTCTTTATAAAGGTAAAAATGTAGAAAACAGCGAAGAAGTACCAGAACTTATAAAAGATATTATTAGAGACAATGACAGTGAAATAGACAAGCAGGATATTATAGACAATCTTAATTCATACATTGAGTTCAACGAAGGTTTTGAAGAAGCTGAAGAAGGCCAGAAAATTCTTGATTGGTTCAAGGAGAACATGAACGACTTCAAAATGAGTGACAAGGTAAACGTAATAACAGAAAGAGGTGAATTGCCTGATAATCTTTATCGAGAAGTAAGTTCTGTAAAATCTGACATTGATTACAATGAGAATGAAGCCTACAGTTCTGCAGAAAAACTTAATGTTCCACTTCAGGTAGTAACATCTACTGAACAGATTTCAGATCCGTCAGTAAAATCAGCTATAGAAAGCGGAAGAAAAATAAAAGGATGGTTCTCTGTTTCGGAAGGTAAGGTTTACGTATATCTTCCTAACGCATCAGGTATTGAGGACGTAAAGCAGACAATTCTTCATGAAGGAGTTGCCCATTACGGACTTAGAAAACTTGTTGGTGATGAAAGAATGGACGATTTCCTGGATGAAGTATTTAGAAACGTATCCAAAGAGATAAGAAATAAGATTGTCGGAACTCTTCCAAAATATGGTTATGATTCACGCGTAGCCACTGAAGAATATCTTGCAAGAATGGCCGAGAGTGGGGTTGACGTATCTACATGGGAGCGTATAAAGCAAGCTTTCAAGAATCTTCTTAGAAGAATTGGTATTAATATCCAAATCAATGACAACGAATTGAAATATATTCTCTGGAGAAGCGCACAGAATCTTGACAAAAACAGACCGATAGATTTGGCAATTGATGTGGCAATGCAATACAACATGGGTGTAGGAAACTATTTCCGTGAAGGAGAATCAGACGGTAGCCGGGAAGAGTATGAAAACTCACTTCAAGGATGGAAGTATAAAGCACGTGAAGCATATCAGGACAGTATGCTTGCATTGAAAAACCTTCAGGAAGTTATAGCAAATGTTTCAGGTAAACCAATTAAGTCATTCGAGGACGCATACAAAGCAGAGAATCAGTTGAGTTCAAAAAACACTGCCGAAGCTGAAGAGTATTACGAAAAGTTCTTCAAGCCTATGCTGGAAGCTGAGGGAAAGATGATGAAAAATTACGGTTTAAGCCATAAGGAAATTGAGAGATACATGATGCTTGCTCATGGAATAGAGCGTAATGTGGAAATGACATTCCGAGAAATGCTTAATGAGATTATAAATACAAACCCTAACGATGCCCAGCAGTTTGCAGATGATTTTATAATGGAAAGAGACAGGCTCAGGAATATGTATTCAGGATATGAATACCTGAAAGCTTTATCTGACTATATAGGAGAAGTCGGTGATTTCTCAGCTACAGAAGCAATCCTTACAAGCATTGATAACGAGGAACATACAGACTTCCAGAATGACGCACTTGAATATGTCAAAGACTTTGAATCAAAGTATGACACTTCCGTACTTTGGGATAAAACAAACAGGGCTACAAAGGAGACTCTTAAAAAGACATACGAGAGCGGAATGATGGATAAAGACCATTTTGCTAACGTCAGCAAAATGTTCATGTATTACGTACCTTTAAGAGGATGGAATGAAAAGACAGCAGAAGATGTGTATGAGTACATAAACTCAGAAAGAAGCCCTCTTAATTCTGTCCTTAAATCAATGAAGGGTAGAAAATCGGTACCTGACGAAGTTATGGCAACAATAGGGAACATGGCTGAAAGCGCAATATTGCAAGGTAACAAAAATCTAATGAAGCAGTCTTTCATGAATATGGTAATGAATCATCCTACAGATGTAGCAACTATGCGTAAAGCATGGTATATTTATGACCAGGCTAAAGATGAATGGACCATATCAATGCCGGAATTACAGGATAATGATACACCGGAAATTATCTCACAAAAGATAAGCGACCATGAAGAAAAGATGAAGAGTCTTAAAGAGAAGGGACTTGCCACCCAGAAATCATCAGGACTGAACATTGATTACAGAATATTGAAAAATAACATATCCCAGCATGCTGTAGTTGTAAAGAACGGAGGTAAGGACTATATAATTTATGTAAATGGAAATCCGAGAGCGGCACAGGCTGTAAACGGACTTACAAACCCTGATGCTGAAAAGAATCCTATATTCAATTCAATAAGCAGGGCAAACAGATGGCTTGCAGCAAACTTTACAACAAGAAATCCTGCATTTGTTATGAGCAACCTTGCTCGAGATATGATTTTTTCAATGTCGGCAATAGGAATAAAGGAAGATGCAAAATACTCTGCAAAGTTCCGTAAAAACTTGTTTGTATCTATTCCAACTGTTTTTGACTGCATTAGAGGTAAGTGTAAAAATTCACAGTCTGATATGTATTTCAAGGAGTTCGTAAAGAACGGTGGAGAGACTGGATACATGCATCTTAACGATGTTGATAAATATAAGAAGAAAGTCAAGAAAGAACTTTCGAAGATAACCGGAGAAAGAGGTTCTGCAAAAGCAGCTTTAGACTATACACTTGAAAGACTTGAAGATTTTAACAGATGGGCTGAAGATGTATCAAGATTTGCAGTATATATGACATCAAGACAGATGGGAAGAAGTATAGTTGATTCTGTAAATGATGCAAAAGAGGTTACCGTAAACTTCAATAAAAAGGGAGCAGGATACAAGACAGGAGGATTTTTTGGAATCACTGCAGGTATAATGAGAAATCTTTACCTGTTCTTCAATGCTTCTGCACAGTCATTAAGCAACTTCAACAGGCTGAGAGTGAAAAATCCAGTAAGGTTCTATTCAACTCTTGGAGGTTTTATTGCTGCAGGTGTTATAATGCCGGTTATAAACGATTTCCTTTACAATGTTCTTGGAGGTGGTGACGACAATCCTTACAATGACCTTCCTGAATGGGTAAGAAGGAACAACCTTTGCATTTATGCAGGAAACGGACAGTTTGTTACTATTCCTTTGCCTATTGAATTACGTGCATTCTACGGACTTGGAGATTATGCCTACCAGCTTTCAATTGGAAGAGAAAAGCCAACACCGACAGGGCTTGCAAAAGGAACCGTTAGCCAGCTTGCAGATTTATTACCTTTGAACCCGACTGGAAACGAGGGATTCAAGACATTTATGCCTGATGCTTTGTCTCCTATATTTGAGACATACGTATGGAACGAGGATTTTACAGGGAAGCCAATAGCAAAACTAACCCCTTTCAATGAACGCGATCCTGAATGGAAGAGGGTATATAAGGGAACTTCCGGATGGCTTGTTGATGCTTCAAAATTCTTCAATGACCTTACAAACGGTGGAGGTCCAGGAAGCGATTTCAGAAAAGGATTTATCGACTTCAACCCGGCTAAGGTTGAAAATCTTCTTGAATCCTACTTCGGAGGAATGGCTAAGTTCCTTAACCAGTCAGGAAAGACGATTTACTATGGTGCCAAATCAATGGCAGAAGGAGAAATGGACGAAAATCTTGTTGCAAGAAATGTTCCAATAGTAAACAGATTCTATAATAAGGTTGATGATAGAAACGCATTCTCTGGAATAAATACTGAATATTTCAATCTCCGTGACGAAATGGAACAGTTTAAATACGAACTTAACGGTGTAAAGAAAAATTACAGGAACAACCCGGAAGAGTACAGACAGATTGTAAATTCTGACATGTTTAGAAAGTATATGAGATACAAACCATATCAGGACAGACTTGACAGACTTTACAAGATGGCAAAGGAACTTGAAGGACAAGAGAGAAAGCAGGTAGAAGATATGATAATTGAGATAAGAAGAGAACTTGTTAATTCTCTGAAATAGAACGATGGCGGCAGGAAATTAACCTGCCGCTTTACCCAACATATCAACATTTATTATCAGTAATAGAGTAGTTTTGCAAAAATACGGTATCATGAATAAATTTTTGAACAGAAAAGTAAAGCCTGCGCGTGATTACCGGACAAAAGATACGGTAAAACGCACAAGAGGTACAGCCTATGATGAGCTTGAAGAGTTTTCTTCGTACTGGAGTAGCCTTTATACAGCAAGAAGCAAGATGGAACGCTCTCTTATGTACGCTAAGGGTGACCAGTGGGGAGACTATATTACAGACCCGGACTCGGGAGAAAGCATAACGGAAGGAGAACTTATCAAGAAACAGGGAAAAGTTCCTTTGAAGAACAACATGATTGCTCCTATAACCAAAAATATAGAAGGTCAGTTCAGAAGAAATGTAACAAAAACTATATGCTCTGTAAGAGACCGTGATGAAGCAAAAATAGGTGAAATGATGAGCATAGCACTTGAATATTCTCAGTCACTCAACGAAATAACAGAACTTGATGCTTCAATATTAACTATGCTTGAGTGCGGTGGATTCATTGCCCAAAGAATAGAATTCGGATACAACGAATACAAACACATGAATGACGCCTGGGTTTATAACGTGGATCCTTCAAGACTGTTCTTCAATACGAATATAGAGGATAACCGAGGTTGGGATATAACATGTATCGGTGAAATCTTTGACATGGACTTTGAAACGGTAGTAGCTGCTTTTTCAAAAAGCAGAAGTGATAGGGAATGGCTTGAAAGCATCTACGGTAAAAACAGATTCAAGAGAAGGTCATTTGTAGACGGTGTTCAGGGATACAACCAGAAATATGCAGACTTCTACACTCCTTCAGATGCGGACCTTTGCCGTGTTATTCTTGGATGGAAGCTTGAAAGCCGTGATGCTTATTTCTATCAGGACATGCTTGATGGAAGCTGGGGTTTTGTAGGATTGAATGAAGTTGATAAGATAGAGCAGATAAACCGTCAAAGGATACAGGAAGCTTCTTTGGCAGGAGTAGCTGAAGAAGATATTCTTCTTATTGAATACGAATTCAAGGTAGAAAGATACTGGTATTACAGGTATCTTACGCCTTGGGGAGACGTGCTTCAGGAAGGAAGAAGCCCATACTGGCATGGACAGCACAATTATGTATTTCACGCTTATCCTCTGATACACGGTCAGGTATTCAACTTCATTGAGGACTTCATAGACCAGCAGAGAAGCATTAACCGTACAATGACTCTTATAGATTTCATACGTTCATCTTCGGCAAAAGGACTTGTTGTTATTGATGAGGACGCATTCAACAGCATGAGCAGGGAAGAAATTGTTGATGAATATGTAAGGTACAACGGTGTGCTGTTCTGCAGGCTTAAAGCAGGAAAGGACATACGTTCTGTAATAACACAGCTAAACGGAGCCGGTGCCGTACAAGGAGACTATGAACTTCTTAGCTTGCAACTAAAGCTTATCAATGATATTGCAGGAGTAAATTCAGCAATGCAGGGTAAGGAACCTTCTTCCGGAACAGCGGCTTCACTGTACGCTCAGCAGACGGAAAACGCGTCAATGAATCTGAAAGGATTGTTTGATTCGTTCAAGTCGTTCAGAAAAAGGCGTGACCTTAAGCTTATGCAGACCATACAGCAGTATTACAACTCTCCGAGATACATTGAGCTTGCCGGAAAAGATTACTCGGAAGAATCTAAGTATTACAATCCTGAAAAGGTACAGGGGGCACAGATTGACATCGAACTTACAGAAGGAACCAATACACCGACATTCCAGATGCTTGAAAACGAGTTCCTGATGAAACTGTTCGAAATGCAGGCTATCAATGTTAAGACTTTGCTTGAAAACTCCAGCCTTCCTTTTGCATCAAAAATACTGGAAAGTATCAAACGTGCAGAGCAGGAAATGGCAGAAAACCAAAGCATGACACAAATGGATCCTGCACTGATGCAACAGATTTCAAGCTACAATCCTGGACTTATAGAGAAGATGATGAACGATGCAAATTCTTCTCCACAGGACGGAATTGTACAAGCTGCCTAAACTGATGCTTCTGATACGATACGGGTTTTCCTCTTCTGGAATCCCGTATTTTTTTGTGCAAGCCTGTATGGCTTACCCTTTTTGTAACATACGTAAAGCCCTATTGAAGTAGACATGACACGGTCATCATGACAGCCTTCTACGGCACCGGTCTTTTTACCGTCTTCCTTAATTTCAAACTGTTCGTATTCAAATGTTGTCTCCAGACTTCTTTCTATATAGAGGAAATCCCTCATGGCAGACTTCATGAAATTAAGAACCATAGGCTTCGTTGAAGGGTTTGTATGAAAACCATATTTAACCGGTGCACCCTCCTTAATCTGTTCCGCACTTGTACGGCTGTACAGCTCGGTGTAATAATCCTTTATTTCGTCAAGTACGTATTCGAAGTTATCTCCTTCAGTTCCTTCCGTTTCAAGAGTGTTACTTTCCACTACAAGAAGCGCATTACCATAGGCGTATGCTATCTGAGCCGCTTTCCATATAAGCATATCATGTTCGATGTGTCCATGCCATTCAGCAACAACTTCAGGAACTCCACCTTCTATCATTGCTATCGTGTCGAATACCTTAATTGAAGAATAATCGGATTTTTCACCGGTACCACCAATATCTACCGATACTACATATCTTTGATAATACAGATTTGCATCCTTGTCCGGGAGAAACCACACGTTAAGTATGTTGTCCTTTGAATCCTTCTTTCTTTTCATCTCCACAAAGTGAAGATTGTCAAATGCCTTTTCACCCTTCATTGCGTTTCCGACAAACTCACCATAGAATGCAGGCTCCATGCAGGTTTTTCTACATTGTTCAACATACCTTCTTGGGAAGTAAGGCCTACCGGTTGACTGGAACGCTTCTTTCGGATCGGAAGGATATTCAGAACACATACGCCATTCCTCTTCCATTGACATCTTCTTTTTTCGGTACCATGCGATTGCTTCAAGTGTGGCACCAAGTTCAAACAAGTACATTTCGTATTCGTTCATTGTTTCTATGAACTGCCTGTACTTGCTTGGACCTATATATGTGGAGTACATATCTATCAGGAACCATGGTATAAATACAGGGGTGAAATCATTTTCTCCCTTTACCGCCTTTAACCATGTACGATGGAAGTAGTTACCCACACCCTTGGCGGTTGATTCAAGAACCTTAACCGTATACGGACCGTCATTGATTGAACCAAAAATAGATTGCACAAGGTCTTCAGGTTTTTTCCCTTTTGTTTCCTTCCATAAACCAACCTCCGTAAGATGGGCCATTGATATGTTTTGCGAACGAAGGTTATCAGGTTTCTGTGCTGAGCCGACAGAATAAAGGCACTGACAATACTGAATCTGCCTTGTCTTAGAGGAACCCTCAAACGGTTTTGTATCAAGCTTTACACCGTTTGCGGCCCACGAAGGATAGTGTTCAACAACTTTGGAAAGCATACCTGAAACTATGTTTGACTGGGATTCCACATCACCACATATAACGCTGTTCCAGTTCTTCTTGTGAATTATCTGTATCCATAGCATGTAAATCTGTGTGAGAGTGGAACCGCCCCACTGCCTTGCTTTCAACAGAATTATGCTTATAGGCTTGTTTGATGTTCTTAGTTCTTCAAGTGTCTTAAGATATGTTCTCTGTGCCCTGTTCAGGAAAAACCTTATATCCTCTCCACCTCCCTTCGGAGAAATAAGAGCGGTACTGTATGCCCAGAACTCAAAGTCGTAAGTAAACCTCTGCACACAGAATTCAACATACAGAAGGTTTGCTGTATATTCACTGTATTCCTGTTTTAGAATTTGTGTTATGTATCTTCTTACACCAAGTGCAAGTATAATCTGGCAGAATCCGGTTTCTATGAATTCATCCGGAAGCCACATTTCATTCAAAGGAAAATCTTCACATGTTACACGTGTTCTTTTAATAGAAAACGATCCTTCCCCGGTTATAGGGTTATATGGAGAGTTTATTACTTTAAGTCTCTCATTGTTAATCTCTATTATCTTTGAAGGAGACAGCATAACTTTCTATAAATTACGCTTGTAATATAAGAGAATGAAAAGCTATACACATGAATGAGTGTGTTCACGCCTTTCGAGAACAAGCCGGTGAATACATACGAAAACAATATAAGGAACAATGCCTTAACAAATATCTTTCTACTGCATCCTGAAAGATAATATCCCATCATAACAGATATTACTGATGAAAATCCGCACGTAGGAACGCTTTTTGCTGATAGATAGCCTGAAATTGCCGAAATTAATATGCAGGAAGGTATGAGATAATAAACGTCTGATTTTCGCATTACGCGATAGTACGTCCAGAACACGAATGAATTAACGAGCAAGTGAAGAAAGTAGGAATGTACAAAACTGTATGTGAATAATGTCCACCATGGAGAGGTAGAAGAAACGGCAAGATTTTCAACTGGAAGAAAGAATGAAAGCAGCCATACAACAAATAGAACTATTATGACCGGCATTTCTTCCTCAATCTGTAATAACCGTATATTATTTCCCTGAACGTCTTCAGGTCTATGTAGTAAGAAGGTGCTTTTTCCTGTAGTATCTTTGCCAGAATCTGATAACCTACAAATCCGGTTTTTTCTTTATACTCCTTGTACCTTCTGTAGAGTTCCTCATACATGAGGATTGTATTCTTGTTTTTAAGCCCAAGCGGCTTGCCCCTGTCAATCTTTGATACATAACGCCTTGCGTTTTCATAACTCACATAAAATCTCGGAGCTCCTTTCGTCATTACGCTTCTGATTATATCATCTTGCGTAAGAGAATATTTCCTAAGTGACTTCATTTCCTCAAAAAACGCATTAGCTATGTGTTGACGGCGGATTTCTGAAATGTCATTGTCCCTCATAACACAGCCTTTTCTACAAAGATACAAATAAAAGAAAATCATTATAACATATTACCCAAGTCTGCAATAATTATACCCAATTCAGCAACATTTGAATACCAAATACATTTTACTTTGCAATACACGCAAAACATGACAAACATACTACAGCATGGAAAAAGAAACTAACGAAAAACCGGCAGTGCAAGAAAATGCCGGTGGAGAAAAGGAAAGAAAACCTACCAACAAGGAAAGGTTTAATTCCATGATGATGGCAAAAATGGAAGGATACAACCCTGAAGATGAAGAGTCGTCCTATGGAATGCTTATCGAGAGTTACAACAAGAACGAAGAGCAGAAAAAAATCCTTTCAGATGCAATCAACAGGGACCCTCGACTTGCTTCTGTCCTTTCCGACATTGTAAGCGGTAAGCGTTCAAGCGGTAATGCACTTGTAAGGTATTACGGAAGAGACTTTCTTTCAGCTGAAGAAGGCACTCCAGAATACGAAGATATTGCATCTGCCGAAGAAGAAAGGAAAAAGGAAGCAGAAGAATTGGCTGCAAGAGAGAACGAGTACAAAAAGAACATTGATGAGTCTACTCCAATTATTGAACAATTCTGCAAGGAGAAAGGGTACAATCCTGATGATTTCCTTAATGATATATGGGATAAAATCGCTTCTCCTATTCTTTCAGGAAGATACACGACAGAACTTCTTGCTATGATTGACAAGGCTTTCAACTATGACACAGACGTTAGTGACGCAATGAAAGCCGGAGAGGTCAAAGGAAGAAACGAAAATGTGCATAAAATGAGAAAAGACCAGATAGGAGACGGGATGCCAACCGGACTTGGGGCGGTTACCCAGGAAACAAGAAAGAAAAGCAAGCCAAAATCATTCCTTCAGCTTGCAAGTGAAGCATAACAGCCATAACACAAATTAAAATAAACACGACATGAAAAAAGTTATCAGTTTTTTGAAAGAAGAAAAATGGAGCCTGTTTTCAATCTGTCTGACTATCCTGTCAGTGATTATAGGTTCACCGTTTATGCTGGCCGCAGACGCAACAGCCACAGTGGTCGTAACAGAAGGAGGTGCTCAGGCATCACCTGGACAGGCAGGCGTGGAAAGCCAGGTAACAGGACAGGCAGCTACCGTTTCAGGCGCAGCAAGCGCAACAGGTGGAGTAGGAGGTGACGGACTTATCCAGCCTGACATTGATAAAGATATATTCCTTATTGGTACGGATGAAACCGTACTTGACGGAATTATGAGAAAGGCAAAAAGGCAAGTACGGGTTCATAGTTTTGAAGTTGACCACTACCTGATTGACGAACAGAAAGCTGTGGTAGAAACTACTGAAAAATATACGGCAGCAAGCAGCCAGACCGCTGTAATTAAGGTTCCTTCAACCGATGCAGACTTGTTCCAGGAATACGGTACAATTATCGCAAAAGGCGTTAATGGTTACGATCCTACTGGACAGAAAGAACTTGAAGGTGCTGACCTTATGCTGTTTATTGTTGGTAAGGATGATTCAAACGGAGGAAGCCCTATCGTAAGAGCTGTGAACGGTCCGAAATCTCAATCAACCGACATGTATTGTAATGTTCCTACTATTGAGCAAGGAACAAAACTTATCCTTTTAAGCAACGCATGTGCAGAAACTCAGAAGCAGGTAGCACCGGACCTTGTTGTTCCACAGCCTACAAGAGTGTATCTGCAGAAGACAATCATGAATCAGATTATCTCTGATTACTTTGACAGTCAGAAAAAACGTATCCCATTCCAGAAAGCTACTATCGCAGAAGCGGCAGTAAAACAGTACAGAAGAAAAAATAACCGTACACTATGGATTGGACACAAAGGAAAGTTCAAGGTTAATCGTGGTCAGATGGGTGTTCAGGACGTATACACGACAGAAGGAATCAGGTGGCAGATCAAAAGGGAATGGCAGCACGATGGTGAATGGACATTTGAAGAAATCATCGCACTTGCAAAATTGAAGTTCACCGGTAACGACTGTTCAAAGGAAGCGTTCTGGCTGATGGGACGAGACATGCTTGAAAGTATCCAGAACATTGACTTCACAAAGCACAAGGATATTACAATGACATCTAAGGAAGTTTGGGGATTTGCTTGTACGCAGCTTCACACTGTTTTCGGTGATTTTTACCTGAAGCACGAACCTACTCTTGATGTTATCGGATATGCAAATTCTGGCGCAATCCTTGACATGGAAGGACTTGTGCGTTACTGGTATAAGAACGAAGAGAAATCAACTGAAAAGATTGAAGGCGAAGAAGCAAAGAGAGAAGCCGTTATTTCAATCAACGCTCTTGCCCTGAAAGGTTACTCACATATCTGGGTGGAAGGTGATGACAAAGGCAGCTTGCCGGGTGCCACTGTCGTACTTACTCATGACAATGCTTCTGATGCTCCGTCAAGCCCGGGTAAAGGCCAGATATACTATCTGAAACAGGCATGTTCAGGAATATCAGGTTCTAAAGCCGGTGAGTTCTGGAAGTGGAACGGTTCTTCATGGGAAAAATACGAAGGTGAAATCTACACCAAGGACGAATTTTAATTCATAACCGTTTAAAAAAGGGGGGCTTATTGCCTCCCTGATATTGTATTATGGGAAAGATAACATTATATAAAAAAAAATATGCCATTTACGGAAAAGTAGAAATGAGCGTTCTAATACCGGTAAACAACGCAAAGCTTCGTGTAAACTTTGCAAACGGTGTTATAACTCCATCCGGAATTACTCCTGCCACGTTCAGCACTTCTGATCCGGTAGTACAGACTGCAATCGAAAACAACAGGCTCTATCTGAAAGGGATGATAAAGCTTGAAAAGTCATTTAAGATTGGAGAGGTTGAAGTGGATGATGAGAAACCAGCTTCTGATGAAGAAAAAAATGAAAAGGAACCAGAATCACAATCATCCGTAAAATCATATCCTGACGTAAAGAACGTGCAATCTGCCAGGGAAATTCTCATAAGAGAATATAATGTTCCTATTGCAGAACTTCAGGACAAGGAAAGAATCAAAATGAAATCAGAAGAACTTGGAATTGAATTCCCCAACTGGAAATAACTATGGTTAAGAAGGATGAAATAATATCAAAGGTAAAGGCGATAATGAATGAGATAGGAGAAGAAGAAACAAACTCCTCTCTGCTTGATGAAGACACTATTAAAATAGACCAGTACATAGAGTCATGTATCGGTGATGCTCTTGCCATGATAGTATTGAAATCCGCAATTCCCGTAAATCCAAAGAAAGGAACTTCAAACCCGGTTAACAACAATGATGGTACCGGATACATAGTTCTTCCTGACGATTTTCTCAAGCTTATTGCATTCAAGATGGAAGGATGGAAAAGAACTGTTTCAGAAGCATTCCCACTTGATAGCGAAAAAGCAAAACAGCAATCAAACGAATACACAAGAGGTGGTAACAACAAGCCTGTATGTGTCTTGTCATATTCACCTGAAGGAAAGAAGGTATTGGAATATTACAGCGTAACTGGTTCGAACCATACCGTATCAGTTTTTGTATATGAAGCTTCATACGAACCTTCATCCGGCATAAACATGGAATCTTCTGATGCTGTATTTTATGCGCTTTGCTATATGACGGCCGGACTTGTGTATTCTATTTTTGAAAACCAGGCTACAGCAGAAGAAATGCAGAAGATAGCAATAAACTACATTAACAATGCCGTATCACATTGATGAAGAAAACAGTGAGCTTGCATTTGAGGTATATGATAGTGACAAGCTTATTATAAGGCTTAAATCTGGTGCAGGTTCAGGTTCAGGTGGTTGCGATATATATATAATAAAGAGCGGTGATAATACGGAACCTACTGAATCAAATGTTTTTTCAGCAAGAAGAACTCTTTTAAATTTTTTGAGAAAGGATGATGAAGATACTACAGAATTCCTATTAAGGCTTCTTGGCGGTATTATATCTCCTTTTATTGAATCTCCTGATTTTATATCAGGCGTTCTAGGTGCAGGATTTTCTATAAAGCAGAACGCCAACAAACAATCTGTTGCCGAGTTTGACAAGCTTATTGTAAGGCTTAAGGCAACATTTCAGATGCTAGAAATTCTTAAGACGGAACTTGGAGGATCTGATATGTTGTTCAACTCTTCAGGAGCAAGGATAAAGATTACCGAAGTTGAAAGATTGGACCAGGAAGCATTTTTTATCACAGGAGATAAAGCATATTTTTCTGATGAAGACGAAATTTATTTTCCTGACATTTTCAGATGCTACTTCCTTTCAGATGATACGGAAGAAGCAGTTGAAAATCTTTTTAAATCGGGAGACTTTGCGCAGTCCAAGTCATTCAACATAAAAGAGGGAGTGTACGAAAACGTTGGAAATCACTACTGGTGGAGAAAGGTTGTAGGAGTTGGAGATGATTATATAGAATTATCCACTGTTGACATGGATTCCGGAAGCGATGATCCGAAGGCAGGTGACGTTGTTGTACAGCTTGGTAATGATAAAGACCAGAACAGACAGAATGCGATTATAATTTCAGCTTTCGGTGAAAATGCCCCATACATATCAATGTTGCAAGGTATAGACAGTTACAGTCTTTCAGACAAAGCCATATTCACTGTCGGATATGACAGAGCCAACAAAGAATGTTATCTTAAAAATTATGGAAGGACTTATATAGGTGACCATAACAATAAGCGTTACTTTGATTTAAGCAAGAACGGGCTTGTTGTGAAAGCAACTAAGTTCATTTTTGAGACAGGAGAGGACGTTTCGGAAGAGTTCAAAAGCGTAAAAACATCAATATCTGTAATGGAGGGAAAGATTTCCCTTAAAGTAAGTAACGATGATTTGGCTTCAACAGGTATTGACATAGATAAGAAAACTGTAACTGTTACTTCTGAACGTTTTTTCGTAAACAATTCAAAAGGTTCACCTATTGCAGTATTCACAACTGATTCAAGCGGTAAACCAATATTGAAAGCTGACTATATAGACGTTGAAAATCTGAAAGTAAAGCACCTGGATGGTGCGGACGGAACTTTCACAGGAAACGTTTCGATAGCAAATAAAATATTCCTTAATTCAGATGGCAGTGGTAGTCTGGCAAATGGAAATATTATTTGGGATACGTCTGGCAACTTAAAAATGACATATTCATTTAAAATAGAAAAGGATGGATATGTACTTAAAATGGACCCTGAATTTGCGGAATATTTAATAGAAGATTCTAATGGATATAGTCTTGTTAGGTTATCTCCATATACAGATTTACCAGGATATAGTAGTCCTGAACTTATTTTAAATCATCCTGATAAACAAGGACAAGCACGTTTGAATGTGACTGGACTTTATGTTGGAGACCCTTTAGGTACGTATGCTGCTTTTGGATTTGATGGAATACAGTTCAGAAATGGTGGAGAAATTTATAATGGATATACTGGTAAGGTGTCTATTCCGTATGATAACATGCATAATAAAAATTTATATTTCAAGGGTGGTATATTATATAAAGTAGCAATTGAATTAAAATAACGAATATGGGAAAAGGATTTTTGGATTATGATGCAGTAACTACAAATGATTTGTTACGTACAGTAAAAGAAAACAAGAACAGATTTCCTCTTGACTCTGATTTGAACGAATTTTCTGAAAAACTTCTTCCAAACAGTGTTATTTCAAGAGAAATAAATAAAATAAAAGATGCTACAAGCAATAATAAAGGATATTTCCTGAATGTTGAAAGCCTTAAAGATGCTTACCCTACAACAAATGAGGGTAGCAAAGCCTATGTTGGAAACAGCTATCCATACATGATTTATTTATTCCAAGGAGGAGAATGGATAAACAGTGGTCAGGCCGGAGGTGATGATACTTTCAACGCAGGAGATTTCTACACTAAATTACAAATAGACCAGCAGCGCGAAGTTATTAATGGTGAGATTTCACGCGTAGAAAATGGAGCAAACTATGAAGTGCTTGAATATGAAATAAACATAGCCACTACTCGTTTGAAGGTAGATGAAAAAAACAGAAAAGGTGGGTATATGATTACATACAACCCTGGTACTGGTTGGATTAAGGAGCAATATATAGGATTGTCTGTTACTAACGAGGAGTGGATAAAGGATGAGAACTGGAAAGCAGAGGTACTTGATGAAAACATACAAGCTATTGCTGAAAATGCACAAAAGCAGGCTGATTTAGCGTCCAAAAATGCAAATATGGCTATGACTCAAGCAAATTACGCAAATGAGCAGGCTAATAATGCAAAGAACGCTGCATTAGGAGTAACAAGTGAAGTTTTAAAAACGATGCCAGTTGGTACTATGTTAATGTCAGCAAAAGGAAATATATTTGGAGAAGAATGGATTGAATCAGGTTCTTTTATTATTAATGAATTTGAAGAAATAGCAATTAAAGAGGCTCAGACTTATGCTTCTTACGGAGTATTTTCAGATGATAATGTGACATTTGTTGTTCTTGATACAAAAATGTTTTATTCAAAAGATGGATATTTGTGGAATGAATGTAACATTAAGTTTAATAATGAAGATTCTTTATATGTAGTATCAGTTTGTCAATTTTCAAATAACATATATTATGCAATTGGATTTTCGTTTTCAAGATTTGCTCTAATAAAGTCAGAAGATGGAGGTGTTAATTGGAGTGAACTAGAATACCCATTTGGCGAAGACACAATTATGTATCTTGTACGTTCAGGTGTTTATCTTTATGCGATTGGTAATAATGTTTGCTATTACATTTCAGGATACGAAGATGTATGGACTAAAGAAGAGACTGGAGCTACATTAGATTTTAGTTTAACCTCTTCTTCAGTAATACCTTACAAAAAAAGTTCAGATATTGGTATTATTTTAATTACTGGAAATAATGTATATTCAAGAAAGTCTTTTAGAGATAATTCATGGGAACAAAAAGCAAATTTCACAAGTACAAACTCTGATAACATAAATTATCTATATTGTTCTTATAGTGAAAAATTAGGATGTTTTTTAATTGCAACAATCGAAAGAAATTCAGTTGGTGGAGGTTCTATTGCTAAATTATATAAATCAGAAGATTTGGAATCTTGGGATAATATTACACATACTCTTCCAAATGGTGAAATAAATTATATAGGAGGTAATATAAATGCAGATGGTGTTTTTGTGCTATACACTGCAAATGAATATCTATACTCAAATGACTTGGTAAATTGGATAAGCGGGGAAAACCCATCAATTAATAACAGCCGTTTATGCAGTAATAATAAAAATATATTTGTAATTTCGATAAAAGGAATTTTATACAAATCAGACAATCCTATTTTTTCCCCTGAAATACCTTATGGATATGTAAAAATTAAATAATATAAAAATAATATACAATAATAAAAAATAAAAATGAAGAAGATACGTTACAACAGCTTTATAGCAAAATTACTTTGGAGTGAATACAATACAATCACACTGGCCGCATGGGTATGTACGAAATACAATAATAAGGAAGAAATGCCCCAGAGAATACGAAACCATGAATGCACGCACGCAAGACAATGGGTAGAGTGTATGCTTGCAAGTGGAGTTGTTATATGGGCCCTGGTTCTTTTTGCAGGAATATCTGCATTATGGTTTGCATTGTCTTTTCTTTCATTCTACATTCTGTATGTATTGGAATGGCTTGTAAAGATACCATTTTACGGTAAGAACGCATACGAGAATATCTCTTTTGAGCGTGAAGCCTATGCTTGTCAGAATGACAACAATTACATCGAAAACGGTGATTACTTTGAATGGATAAGATACATTTTAAGATAATCGTATTAATACCTTTTTATTAACATAAAATCAAAGATATATGACACAGCTTAATTTTACAAAGAATGGTAATTCATGGATTTCAGATGAGATACAGGTATCCTCTGATTTCAACATACACATTGAGAGAATCCGTCCGGCACAGTTCAACATAATGCAGAAAACAAGCGGTGAAAAGTGGGCCGAAATACCGGAAGCAGAGAAGTACGCAAACAAGAATGTAATTGACGTAGACATACAGATTCTTGTTCCTAAGAGCATAAAGATAATCAGCTACTCAGAAGTTACACAGGCTCAATACACGGCAGTATGAGAACAAATGTTATAAAAAGCCTGCTAAAGGCAAACATAATAGGTGATGGAAGAAAGAAATCAAATCCTTCACCTCCTGAAGAAAACATAACTGATGCGCTTCTTATGGAAGACGGAAGCCTGTTCTTAATGGAGGACGGAACCTACTTTAAGCTGGAGAACCAGGAAAGTTCTTCTGCACCCAAAAAATCATATTGGAACTTTTAAACATTGAATTATGGCAATAGAAGGAACGAAGTTATCTGAACTTAAAAATAAGGTTGAAGATATAAAAGGAACTGAGCGTATATACGTGACGGATGGAAGTGGTGTGCCTAAGTATATTGAGACAAGCCAGCTAGCAACTCAGAAGGACTTGGGGGATATTGAAAAAATACTTGACAAAATTATAGGAGGTTGATTATGGCAATATCAGACAAATTACAAAGTATTCTCGATAGCAAAGCCGCAATTAAGGCCGCTATAGAAGCAAAAGGTGTATCAGATGTTGGTGATGTGCTAGCTGAATACCCTTCCAAAATTAATAGTATTCAGAATGGAGCGAGCGACTACGAATTGGAAGCAAAAATGCTTGTATTACCCGTAAGCACTACCACAATTACGACCAAAGAAAATAAAACAGCGGCAATAGCCACTAACGACCACATTAAGATAATTGATGAGAACCTGAAACAATACACCGTTAAAGAATGGAATGACAGGACTGTGACTAATGGATTTGACAACTCTTTATCTGCTAAACCTATAGGATTTTCACTCGAATGCAATGACGTAAGAGTAAATGTAAGATGGCCTTGTCTTGCTACAGGAAAGCAGTAGAAATGCTTAAGGACATTGACCACGGTTTCAAAGCAAGGAAATACTTTAAATGCAAGATGTACAGCAATTCACCAATGTAAACTGGTTGATTTGGGTAATATGTTATAAATGAGGTTCTGACGGTTGTATAATTGTCCGGACCTCATTTATTTTTTGATGTTAAATCGGTACATTTGCCTTTATGGAAGATAAAGGTGTTATTTCTGGAGCAATACAAGGAGGATTTGCGAGCATCGCAGCCGGATTTGTAAGTGAATCACTTAACCACATGATACCGTGGCTTATAGTGAGTTTTGTTGTGATCATGACCGACCTTGCATTTGGTGTAAGGAAGAGTTTGCTAACAGGTGAGAAAGTCAGGTTTTCAAGAGCCATGCGTGCGACAATGGGCAAGATGGTGACATACTTCGCATTTGTTTGTATGGTATGCATGCTTAACGTGGCTTCCGGATTGAACTGGCAGATTGACGTTTATTCCTGTCTGCTTGTATGCTTTATTGAAGTATGCAGCATATTTGGAAACATACTAAAGCCAAAAGGAATAAGAATTGACCTTCTTGGAGCGGCTAGGGTATTTGTAAAAAAAGCTGCAAACGTAGACAGTGAAGACGTCAAATGTATTCTTAGAGAAGATAAACAGGATAAAAACGACAAAAACGAAAAAAATGAGAAAGATTGAAAGAATTTTTGTTCACTGTACCGCAAGCAGGCAGAGTGCAACAGTTAATGACATCAAGGCTGAATTCAAGAAAAAGGGATGGAAGAATCCTGGATACCACTACCTTATTGACAAATCAGGAGTTATAAGCCAGCTGCTTGATGATTCAGGTGTAAGCAACGGTGTAAAGGGTTATAACTCTACTTCTATCAACGTGGCATATATAGGAGGTATTGACGACACCGGAAAAGGTGTTGACAACCGTACAGAGGAACAAAAGAAGTCGTTGAGAAACCTTCTGAAAATACTTCACAAGAAATATCCTGATGCCGAGATAATGGGGCACCGTGACATCAGTCCGGACCAGAACAACAACGGAATTGTTGATTCATGGGAAAGAATCAAGGAATGCCCATGTTTTAGCGCAAAAGAGGAGTACAAGGACTTATGATTTCTGACACATTAGTTGTCCTTCTTATATTCGTCATGCCTGAAATGACGGAAGTGAAAAATGGAAGACAACACAAGTTCAGGGAGCTTTTTGAACAGGCTGACAAGGATTTTGACATAAAGTACGGAATTGATATTGAGGAACTGAAAAAAGCTTCTTCAGAATCCGTAATTGAAGCGGAAGAAAAGACAAAAGAAGAAAAGAAAAAAGCATTGGAACAGATAAAGTTTGAATGGCCATGAAAGCAGTAATTCTTATTATCATTTTGGTTTTATCCGGGTGTGCATCTTCAAGGAAGAGTAACTCTGAAGAGTACATAATATCTTCACTGGACAGAATAAGCGAAAGGGCGGATTCTGTTACAAGAAACATGTATCATTATTCTGTAAAAAAAGAAAGCGTTACAGGCGAACTTGTAATCAAGAGTACGGAAACAAAATTCTCCGCACCTGACAGTTCAGGGAACCAGCATATAATATCCAGAACAGAAACGGAGTCAGTGTACAAGGAGACATCAGACGCAAAGACAGATGTATACAATGAAGACAGGATGCAATCCGGATCGAGAATAAGGGATTCAACTCACCAGGATATAGTCTATTCAAAGGAAGTTGAGAAAGAAACAAAAAGGCCGGCAGCATTGACATGGGTAATAATATCTTCTGTAATAGCTTCGCTGGCATATATTATATACAGATTCATACTGAAAAAATAATATGCTGGATATAGTCATAGACATAGATACGCAAAAGGTATACGATGAAGTGTATGCAATCACATCACATACAGGAAAGGCAGCAGGTAACATAGACGGAATATCATTGTCAGAAGATGAGATAAGAATTATAGAGCCGTTCATGAAGGAAAGTACCGGAGAGCTTGGCGACATTCTATCGTATTACGGAACATTGTCTGTAAATTCCGATAAAATATCCGTTTCATTGTCTATGCCATCCAACTGGAAAGAATCTCTTAAAGATTCTCTTTCGCAGTGTATTTCCAATTACATATCAAACTCTATATGCCAGAGATGGTTTTCAATTTCTGACAAGGATGACGTGAAATACTATGCCGACAAAGTTCTTGTAAACGAAAAGAACATAAACAAGATTTTAAGCGAAAGGGAAAAACCTCAAAGACAATAATAAAACATGGATAAGAAAGCCATACTCGACAAAGTATACACACGGACCTACTATATTGGAGAGTCCAGAAAGAGAGAAAACATAGATGCAAGTATCATTCAGGCGTGCGAGGACAATTCCGACATTCTTGAAGACTATTTTAAGTCCGCATTGAACGAGCTTAACTTTTACTCGCAGAAAAGACTTGTAAAGGTTGTAATGAACGAAGAAACAATAGAAGTTACAAGCGAAAGGGTGAAAAATGAGGAGTTAAAGGAATGCCTTGAAAATCTCGTATCAGACTATCTTGCAGAATATGTGCTGTTCAGATGGCTTTCCGACAACGGATACGGCATAAGTCCTGAAGGAGTTTCAAACGCTCTTGAAAACGTGAAGGACTGTATATGCGCTCTGGCACCTAAAGTAAGAAGAAGGGCCGCAAACATGGGAATATAAGAAAGGGAAGCTAAAAACTTCCCTTTTCTTTTTTCTATCTGAGCCTGTTCGTAAAGCTTTCATCCACATTCACTTCTATGTAGTTGATTGATACGTCAGTCCTAACACCTCCTACAAGACACACCATGAAGTATTTGTATGGCCTGCTCTTGTTCATCTTTGTAACCAGGTCCCTTATATCAGCCATCTTTTCCTTTTTAGCAACCAGTTCAAAGTGTTCAGCGTCATTTGAAGCAAGTACATACATTCCTACGTCAGAAAATATATCTACCGTGTCACCTCTGAACATTACCGGCTCACCTTTTATGTAAAGGTCGGAAAGACTTCTTTTTACTATTCCCCTTAAAGCTGTCTGAAGTATTCGCTTGTGTGTAAGAGTACCCATCTTGATAGGCCTGCTTATAAGTGCTATGGTAGACACGCTTCTATGGGTGTTGTTAAGGTCAAGTATCTGGTTCCCGCTTACAGCCCACGTGTAAGGGTAGGAGTTGACGAATGAATCTATGTTCTGTGATATTTTATGCCATTCCCCGGTCTTCAATGAATAAACGTACGAATAAGGGAAATTCATGTTTGCAACAACAATTTCCTTTGCTTCATAGTTGTATCCTATCTTTGCTTCTTCTATATAGTCAGGGAACACAACGCTTGATATATCGTCACCCATAGAAGCTACATCTAATATCTTAACTATTATAGGTGAAGATACGGAACATGAAGGAAGGAATCCGTATATCTTTTCCGAGATTAGCTCTGTAACAGTTCCGTTAATTACCATAAGACCGCGGTCGGTTGAAAATGCGACCATAGTATCAAGTCCGCATATAGAATCCGGATTGTTGCACACGTCACGCGTAACAGGTGTCTGATTTGAATATGCGACTTCTCCGCTTCCTACATTCATGGCGTATATACCGTCTTTGGTGAATACGTAAAGAGGGAACTGGCCGAACTGTCCTTGAGATAGGGCCACGACGTTTGACTGTACTCCGACAATATCAGTATTGAACTGATAAACCTGGTCAGCAGGAAAGAAAAAAGGATTGTTCAGGTTTGAAACATACATTACATTTCCTTTTTCGTAATCCATGTTGTCTGTTGTTTCTCCAACTTCCATGCTTTCAAAATCGCTTATCTTTATAACGTCAAAGTATCCGGTTTTTTGAGGGCGTTCCTGAAAGTCATACCCATATTCAATACAATAGAATGAAAAATCAAAGAAATCGCTTTTTTTCAAATCAATCTGGATTCCTACAACAGGAACATTATACTCATATCTATATATGATCATCTTGTATGCCCGGATGTCAGGGTACATGATGAATGTCCTTATGTATTGACCTATTTCCCATTTTTCTATAACTTTATCACCGTCTGAAGCATGAATGTATATGTGTATCAGGAATTGATATTCCTTTGCGGTAGAAGACACTCTTACACCACTTGAAAGAGTTCTTTTTATTCCAATAAGATGAAGTCTGTTGTTATATGAATAAGAAGATTTTGGCAATATTGAATGATGCGTGTTATAGCTGTCAACCATGTGCTGAAGTGTTGCAAGGTTATCTATAGAAACGTCAATGTCAACAGATGCGCTTGTAGACCCAAGCTTCAACGATGCTATGTTATACATCAGACTGATATTATTCGCCCTTTCAACAGGAGTTTTGATGTCTGTCTCGAACTGCGATGTCAGGCGTGACGAACCTGCATTAAGGATTGTCCTGAAATTGTCAGTAGAGAATATTTCTATCCCGATTATAATGTCACTCCATGCGGAAAGGTCGTAATCTTCAAAAAGGAATGTAGGCTTGAAACATAGTAAATTTGCCCACTTTGCGAGGGTTGTTTCAGTCTGGGCAAAGAATTCACCTGAATAACCTCCTGACAATATCAGCTTCTTGGGATTCTGTCTGTCTCCATAGGTAACTGTTACCTTATCATCAGAATCAAGGTATACGATTTGTATCTCCGTGGACTTTACATAACTTCCGTCAAACAGCCTGAAAGCCGCGCAAAACGCAGCAGAATAGCAGTAACACCCGTTTTTATTAGCTTCGCTAAGAACTTTAGTGAAGTTTCCATACCTTATTTCATCATCCCTATTTGATATTTCATCTATTTCAACGGAAACAGCTTTCACTTCCTTATCAATTCCGAACTCAGGTACGTCAGGAATTTCACCAAGATAAATATATGATCCGTTCCTGAAAAGGATATACCTTATACCTTCATCTGTTATTACCGATATTGTATTTCCTATAAATTCTATGCTTTTTGCCTTCAAATCACCGGTCATTATAGTTTCTGATGAAAGATCCTCCGGCATTTCGTACATCTGGCCGGACTCGGTTATTCCTATATACCTTTTAGCTATAGAATGATGGTATATCTTGGAATACGTGTGTGCAGTCTGCTTTAGCATTATCGGTTTACCAATCGGTTCTATACTTGAATTGTTCACGCGAGCATTAATAAGCTCCATGCATTCACCGTCAGCACTTATTCCATCGTCAGTGTTACGGGTTATTCCCTTGAATTGTATCTTTATATTTTCCATAGAAGCAAATTAAATTATTACTTATCAATGTCATTTGCGTTTTCAGGAATTTTTTCTGAATGTGGTTTCATTTCTTCCATTTTACAATGGAGCATTGCAATAGCGTTCCATGCTACCTGAGCTATATGCAGACACCCTGTTTCCTGGTCAATTTCGTTACCTTTCTCAACTTCCGTCAGGTGCCTTAGCATTGCACCCTTGTATCTCTGGTATCCGTCAGGTAAGTTCTGCCACTTGTTGGGTCCGTATTTCTTGGCTCCTGCAGTATATACTTTCGCTATTTCCTCAAGCTCCGGCCATGGAAGAAGATCCATCATTATCTTTTCGTCTTTACGGTCGTTCTTGATGCTATTGTTTTCAATTTCATCAATAATTTTATCGAGTTGGGAAGTATATATATGAAAGCATACAGAATCATCTCTAATAAATTCACATGATTCATTATCAATATTTTTAATTGTTAATGTTTTACATGCTATATGACTTGCAAAATAATTACCTATTTTGCATTCTTTTACAAGATATTCATAATCTTTGATTTTAACTCTGTCACCTACTGTGTATTTCATAATTAAATATAATTACTTTATAAGTTCGAAATCATAAACAAATACGTATGGGTTACTATCCCAGTCACCTTTCTTGCCTACTTTGTCAATCAATGCAGCATAAGCTTCACTAGGTGTTCGACCTAACCAAATCTTTGAGTTTGTCGAATTATTAAAACCGCAATAAAATGATTGCGATTTACAATCAAACTCTATTCCTTCTGCCAAACAATCATTATCAGATATATCATTCAAACGCTCTATTCTTACATTGGTGATACGGATTTGATGTGGCATTAGTTCTGACTTTACAAACATATTGTTAGTCCATCCAGCTATATCTTCCGTATCTCTATGAATCTCTTCTTTAGGATAACAAGTTTTCATAATCTTGCAATAAAATTCCGCCCTCTCTTTGCTTGGTGTTTGGGATATATTATCACTTACGACTTTGTAGCTTTGAGCAACCGCTACAATCTCGCCAACCTTGTAAGGTATCTTTTTAGGGTTATTGACAAAATACGCTTCAATCAAATCCTTTCCATCCAACAAATCAAAAGAAGCATTATAATACTCTTCCTTAAATCTACACAGTTCATCATCCTTAATTTTAATTATTCGCCTTGTCTGTGTCTTTCTTCCATCTAATACAGCTTTAGTTAAGCCGTATTTATCATTGAACATCATCTTCTGCATATCTATTCCTCCCAATTATCAGTTGTACCTAATAAGTGAGCTGTTTTTTCGTTGTAAGGGATGCAACGCAACCAACATAAACCGCCAACAACATAATATTGATTAGATTCTGTTTTGTGGCTATATTCAGCAATTCTCCAATCATCTTCTTCATCATCCCTTACCAATACTATATCAAACAGCTTGAACTCATATTCTTGCTTTTGCTCAATTCCGAAGAAGCGTTTCAGGCATTCTTTTGCGCATTCATGCTTACTTACTCTCAATGCGTTAATCATCGCTTGTATCTCTTCATTTGTTGCTTTACGAAGAATTTTTATATTATCATCATCACAACAATGACGATTATCAAATGATAGGTCAATTCTATGCATCAATGATACATACTTCGAGGTCTTGTGTAAATCATCTTTCTTTAGGAAAATAAAATCACTTCCAAATATAGATTCGGCATATATAACATCCCCATCTTTAAAAGTCATGTATTCAGGGATTTCGAGCATAAGGTCACAATCACATTCCCCTGTAAGAAATGTCATTCCGTCTGATACGTAACCTCTAAGATATTCAACGCCTTTTTCATCCTCAATAAGAGCAACGATGTTATCATCGCAATGTGCATCAAAGCAAATAATTCTTACATTTCGTCCGTCACGTGTCACAATATTACCATTTACTTCACCATTAGTAATTTTCTTTGCTATTTCCACAGCAAACGGCACTCTAACCATTTTGTTTTCCATATCATTTACTTTTTAATCGTTTAAAAACATCTTTGTTGGCTTCTAAAATCTCGTCAAATGATGGAATCGGCATCCAAGCAATAATTTTTTCACCACCATAATTCCAATAGTTCGTTAAAAATTCGCCACGCCTAAGCGGCTCTGGCAGTAAATAAAATGAGTTCTTTGAAAAGTTTGTCAATAA
>ERZ772901.506-NODE-506-length-38208-cov-64.878306_pt1 | contig 38208 bp, 35 predicted proteins | sample MGYA00512123_ERZ772901 | MGnify/ENA primary metagenome ERZ772901 (study PRJEB29015, sample SAMEA2737711) | human gut metagenome | biome: human gut; feature: human-associated habitat; material: faeces | place: China | collected 2012 ...
GCTGACTTCACGTAAATTCGTTCGTTTGGTTTATGGATTGCTGGCCAGAAACCAATTGTACTCCGGCGTATCGCTGGATACATCAATTAAAGATTCTAACTAGTCGAACTTATGTTTTGCTTGAATCATAGGTCTATTAAAGTTACCCTTTTTCTGAAAAACATATCGAAATCTTTTCAAAAATCATCTTGACATATCACCAGATTGCTCCTTGCTATGTGAAGTCTCACACGACCGAGGTCGCGTGCTTCCATACCTGTTTTTCTGGGGCATGGACTCGCTGACTGAAAATACAGTGATAACACCGTAACTGCACGCTGTTTAAACGCGCAGCACTGCATTAAGACTAATAAGATCAGACAGTGTGCAGGTACTTCTCTTCGAACACCCTGGAACTTTTGCCAGGATGCCCTGCTGTTCCGTCACCGGAACAGTCTTTAACAATTCTCTTATAAAATATCGTGCCCCCAATGTTATATGATGCATTGAGGTCATCAAAGGCATAAGGAACAACTGGATTATCCTTTGTCTTGTGAATCATGGATTCCACGTAAGTCTTCCTTTCCAGTTCCTTCGGTATGGCAACAATCTCCGTCCAGCGGTCCATGCATACAGAGATAAGGTAATCCACAGCTCCACGGTACAAACGGACAGTATCATCAAAGATATGGTTGTAATGTTTAATTTTCCGCTTATACATTGTATGGATTACCATGAACAACTCCTGTATGATTATTTTTTCTTCTGGAACTCGATCTACGCTTTCACCTGGTAAATCAATGCTGCCAGTGCGTTGAAATCCGTCTCTCCCTCTTACTGTTTCTCCGTTCCGTTTCCCGTCTCCGTTTCACCTTCAACCCCGACAATGCTTCCCGGGTTGCAGAAAATCGTGATCTTCTGCAGACCTCTGTTCGTTGTCTGGTCTCCCTTGTAAAACATGAGCACAATTTCCTGTGCATGGTCATCCCCGATGTAGTAATGCAGCTCATCGCTCTCCTGTGTGGAAATAGTTTTCTCCGGTACCCCAAATTTTCCTGTCAGCTCCTCTTTTTTGCATCCAAGCGATAGCCCCCCGATCAGCAGATTCAGCGAATTCTTCTTTGCATAGGTATTGTCAAATTCCAGCTGGGTTACCAGATCCGCTTCATTCGTATATACATACACCTGTGCATTTTCATCTGTTATAAGAGAGTTTTTATACAGGTTCCCGTCTGTTGATACTTTCCACCCGCTGTAACGGCTGTTTCCGGAAATATAGCTTCTTACGGATGTCATATCATTCATCCTTTCTCCATCCAGTACAAGTCCTAAAGACATAAAGGACTGGAGGGATGCTTCCGGCTGGGCAGACTCAACCGGTGTGGGCTCCGGCATTACAAAGTCTTCGCCGCTTGCCCCGGAATCCAGTCCCTTTGGTATATGGATTTCTTTTCCGTGCACCGTCTCATCTAATTCCATGGTGATCTCAATATTTCCGATTTTCACGTTATCCCCCGCACAGGTATTCTCCGCAAGAAGGGTAATCTTCTTTAAGATGTTCCGGTTTTCTTTCTTCGCGTACTGAAGAGTAATGTCAAACTGAGTCCCCCCCTGCAGTCCCTGTAAGAGATTCATGTTTTTTGGATCAAATTCTTTAAAATAATCCAGGATGTATGCCAGGCGGTCTGCGGTGATGGTACCCGTGATGGACAGCTTCTCTTTATTAAACGACTTGTCCTCGATATCCTTTAGTGTTTTCCTTAAGATCCCTGGTACATTCTTTTCATCACTCTCTTTTTCCGGCTGCTTCATCTTATACCACTTACTATAGTCTTTATCCGTCACTCCCGTAACAGGTATTTCGTCCTCGTCCTTAAAATACAAATACATGGTCTGGGTACTGTCATCCCCGTAAATCCGGTATCTGTCTTTATTCTCCGCAAGACCTACGTAATTAATATCAACCGCCCCGGTAATATCCGCCTTCCCACCGCTTAAGACAACCTTATCCATATGGTTTTCAATTACCATCCCTGCATAAGTCCCATCCTCTGCTTTTACGGAAGCATCCACTTTAACATCCATCTTCCCGCTGATGTAGTTGTTATACTGCTGTTCCGTCAGTGACCGTGCGATCAGTGTGCTTGCCATCGGATGGATCTCTGGCACGATCATCCATGCGGCCGCGGCGCAGGCAACTACTGCAATCCCCACCGCGGCCTTGAAGATCCGGTCCATCGTCTTCCCATGGCGGGAGTCTTCCTCAGTACCCCTCTTTTTTTCTTTTTTGCTTCCCTCACTTTTCCCGTTTCGTTTCCACGGCAATTTCTTCTCTGGGTGTTTGCCCCTGATAATATCCTTTATTTCCAATGATTTTTCCTTCCTTTCCTCTCTTGTATTAAGGTAGAAATATACCCTTCATCTGATATATTGCGCCTTTTTGAAAATCGTCAAAGGGTTACAGAAAAATTTTTAAAACTTCACCGGGATTTTTTTGTTTTCCTCCACAGCTTCGTACTTTGTTGTATATCCTCAATATGCAGCAAAAAAAAGAACTGCCTCGATTGAGACAGCCCTTTCATTCTTACGCCCATGCCGGGACCACAAATCCCTCTTCTTCCATTTTCTTCTTCGTTTTCCTGTATTCCGCGCGGTCAGACAGATATTTCTTGAGCGCTGTGGCTTCCTCATCGGAAATCTCAAATCTTTTGCTGTCCGGATATATGGAATACCGTCCGGCTTTTCCGTAAACTTTTTCGTTCCAGTATTTCCCACGGATGACATCCGGTTCCACCGGGCAGAGGCTTCTTAATTTTTCCTCATACATCTGCTGTTTCTCCAGGTTTTCCGAAGTATCCCGCGGTGCTTTTTTGCGAAGATTTCTTTTGTATATACGCTGCTCGGAAAGCATTTCCTGGTACCGTTCCTTCTGGTTTGCCAGTTCCCGGTCGGAAATCTCTGCTTCCTTTGCACCGATTGCAAAAGCTTTTTCTTTTTCCTCTTCCAGATGCTCGTATGGGACAACCTTAACCCATCCCATGTCCGGCTTGTGCATATAGGCCATCTGGCTGGCATCCACGGCTGTCCACCGGTATCCCAGTGCCTTGATCTCTTCCTTGTGCGGAAGGGTATCCCCGGCGAAGGACAGGCAGATCTGGATTTCGCCTTTCTCCGAGAGTGTATCCGCTACAGATCCGCCGATCAGAAAGCCAAGTTTTGCGTTCTCCTCCTGCTTCTGCTTTTTGTAACATTCCTGACAAAGACCATATTCTTCATAATATTTGATCTTGCGGTCGCGCGCATCGGCTTTCCCGAAGAGCTGGACGGTTCCCTCGTGACCGCAGCTATATGTGACGTTATATTTTGCCATAATCTCTTTTTCTCCTTTCGTTAGCTTTAATGTTTACACCAGGAATATGAGATAAAAAAAGACACAGCCGAAGCCGTGCCTTTGGTTTTTGATGAAATCGTCGCTTCATCTTGCTTATTCCAATGAAACGCCTCCAGGAAATCTATATAATGGAAGCGGCGGTTCACCTGGATTCATTTCTTGTACTCCACATAAAACTCCTTTGTACTCTCCATGCCACACTTCTAATTTCCAATTATATTTTTCCGCAAATTTTCTCAGATCTTCATTCATTTTCTCTTTTCTCCTTTTGATGGCTTTATTTACACCAGGAATATGAAATAAAAAAAGACACAGCCGAAGCCATGTCTTTATTCTGTTTATTTTCTTGATGAAATCATCGTTTCATAGTCTCATCAAATTCAACATTATATTTTTCAGAAATAGATTTTGTAAGTTTCATACTTGTAATAATATTTTCAAACCCATACTCCTCATACAATACTGTTAATTCATCGAAAAGTAAAGTTCTATCGCTATATTTAAGTCTTCGGAAAGCTACCTCTTCAATTAAGTCTCCATTTTTATCTACTTTATCAAGATATATTTCTATATCAGTTGTAGAAGAAAAACAATCTTTGTATTTTTGTATTTTTATTATGTTTGTTGTTTTGATTTTCTGCTTTTCGATTAATTCTGATTCATACACTTTTTTATTTTCATTGAGAACATTTAAGAATTCTTTAGTTTCCACAATTTTACGATTTACATCATCTAAAAGATTTTTTAATCCATTAATTGTTGCTCCCTGTAATTCTTCTCTTTTAACTGATTTCATAATATTTTCCTCCATTCTTCTATTGAAACTCTTGTTTCTTTACCTACACAAAAGTTTCAATCAGGAGGAGGTTTCCCGATGATTTTTATTTTCTTTCTTCCCATAATCTCTTTTTCTCCTTTCGATAACTTTGATGTTTACACCTTTAATATGAGATAAAAAAAGACACAGCCGAAGCCGTGTCTTTGTCCTGTTTGTTTTTAATAAAAGTTTTTATATTTTTTCGCCACATAATGTCTTATTTTTCCATGCCTTTCATCCTCCATCCATTCGCCATTTTCGAATATATCTCGTAAACATTGATTCGCTTCACACTCCGTATCAAAAGCAAAGCAATCTTCCTTTTCTGACAAATCCGTATTGATGTAATCTGGGAATCCATAATGTTCTCGAATAATAGTGTAATATTCTTTACTCATAATTTTCTCTTTTCTCCTTTCGATGGCTTTATTATTTACACAAGGAATATGAGATAAAAAAAAGACACAGCCGAAGCCGTGTCTTTGTCCTATTTATTTTTAATAAATGTGATCGTTTTTTACCAGTTATACTGTATATCTTACTTCAAGCTCATCGTTTAATTTCTTTCCGTGATAATCTTCAGCCCATTCGTATGCTACTGATTTAAGTCCTAATGCCTTACAAATGGACGCACAAGCTGGCTTGTTATCTTTTGTGACAGAAGAACATTTCGCCATAAAATATCTCTCTTCATACATATCAAGGCTCAATGGCACTTCGTAGCTATTTTTGCAATTGTCCAGATACGCTTGGTAATTATTATGTAGTTCCATATTTCTGTGAAGAATCGTAACTCCGGCTTTTGCATCGGATAATATTTTATTGAAATGATCTACTTTAATAAAAATAATTCTTTGACAGTTTTTGTCATATTGTTCAAAAGCGTTGTTCATAATCTTTTCTCCTTTCATTGCTTTGATGTTTACATCAGGAATATGAAACAAAAAAGACACAGCCGAAGCCATGCCTTTGTCCTATTTATTTTGACCGAATGTAAAAAGTTGTAATACTCCGATAATTCATTTGCCAGTAATGCGGGGTAAGTATTACTGGGTATATTGCTTTCATATATTTTCCCCCTCTTTCCTCATCCACGCACCCCTTTACGGGGTGCGACCTGTGTTTTCGCTAATCACCTTCCATACCGCTCACCACCCTTCCTTAATAAATATGCAACACAATTTCCTTGCCCTCTCCCAAGTTAGCCAAAATGAGAAAAGCACAAAATAAAGCAATGTTTTCATTATACATATTGTGCTTTTTTTTGTAAATCGTCAAAGGAATTTATGAAAAATCTTCTGTAAAAGTCGATTTTTACCCTGACACTTGCGGAAACACATTTCCCATTCGCGTTTACAGTGGCACCCCGTGGAGGGGCGCAGGGGTTGAAACAAATATATAAAATGAGGAACACCATATTTTTTACGTTGCACCCCACAAGTGGTGCATGGACTAAAAAAAGGACAAAAGAAAAACCACTCTTGGAAAATTCCTTGAGTGGCTTTCTTTTTTTGCGTTATACTATTAAATATCAATAGCAGTTATCAAATCATCAATGTGTTTGTAGTGTCTCATAGTCCCTACCTGAGTTAGTGATGCCATATACCGCAAGCAATGTCGGTATCGAGTTTGCCTTGCCTGGATATGTTGCACTGTCGACGAAATTATACGTTTTCCCGTTGGCTGCAGTAATCGATCCATTGTCCATAAGCTGTGAATATCTCAGGTTGTAGACCGCTCCGTATGCTGTGATACGTGCTGTTTCGAGGATCATGTATCGGTTCTCATCTCCATGTTCTTTGAGGTAATCTGGGTCATATTTCTGGTACGCATAAATCTTATCCCCGGTATCCTCGTCGGTAATCATATCGTAAGGATTGATATGCTGCTCTTTACCATCTTTATCCACGGTCACATCCGTAAATTTTGCAGAAGACGGCAGCCCGAGTGTTACGTGCCAGCGGGATGCACAGAAACTGTACTCATCCTCTGAAACCCCATTAGATCCAAGGTCATTTCCAATAGCATCAAATTCCTTGAAAAGCTCCTGGTCATCATCACCATTAATATCTTTATGGAGTGCTGTAACTTTACTGTTTCCAATAAAAGTACGGGTACGTCCATTCAGATACAGGAACTGCGCGTTACCCTCGCGGTAGCCATCCCCCATCGGGATAGACAGCGGTGCAACAACCTCTTCTTCCATACCAGTTAATGGATTTTTTTGGGTCATCGGCATTCCATTTGCATCGAGTATTGTACGGCCGAGCACTTTCGATGCCGTTTCGGTCGCAGCCTTCTCTTCATCGCTGTAGTTCCGGCGTGCCTTCTCGTCATCCCAGTTCAGTAACATGGCATGGTCATAAATTTTGTCTTTCTGCTGATTAAAGTAGTCTGTTCCATACTTATCCATAAGACCAAACTCATTGACAAGCGTTACATCTTCATTCCGGCTGCCCCACACATCAACTGCCATGAGCTTGTCCTTCTTAGTATCGAGGATGTAATATTTCGGCTCGATCTGGACGTTTCCGTCCGCGAAATCCCGGCTTAATACCTGGATATCCCATAAGAGGTTGTATCCAAGCTGAAGCTGCTCACTCTTTCCCCGCAGTGCTGCGATGTTATTCTTTGCTGACTCAAGCGGGGTTGATACGCACCTGCTGGAGTCCTCTCCTACATCAGACCACTTTGCTGTATGCCATGTATTGTACCACTGGTTATATGCGGATACCTTTTCGCCCCGGATATCCGTTGCGGTATCTCCATTATTTTTATGCCATGACAGGTATGCGTTCTGTATACTCTTATCGACTGCATGAACAATACCATCTATATACCATTTATCATCATTTGTCTTACGTTTGAACAAATTGCTAAAGCGGAGGTCGGTACTATCCTGCACCGTGAGGTTGCCAATCCTTGATATTAAATCGACGAACGTTTGCTTATATGCTGAATGTTTTGCCGTCAGGTCAATTGCACGTCCTGCATTTGTAATGCTTGAGTTGTCCTGGGAGCAGTCAAGTGATAACGCTCCGTCGCGGTCGTATGGGTTTTCACTGCCGCTCGGGGAAGGCTGGTTGTTGATTGCTTCCACGGCATACTCAATGGTAGCCCCACTCATCTCATGGTTGTCAAGCTGGGCGTAGAACTGATACGTAAATCCATCATCACGCTCCGACAAGCTGGTCAGATCGTAACAGTTGTTTTTAACGTTGCGGTTCGTCACCTTGTCCGTAATTTCCAGCTGGAACCATTGACCCGCAGGGTGCTCCTCAAAGGTTCCGTTCCGATTATACAAAACAGAAAATGGGAATTTAATCCATTTCTCCCTGGTCCACTCCGTGCAGTCATAATTATTCGCATATCCTTTTCCCTTCCGCTGTTCGGTCTGGGCGATTCCATAATCATCTGACTCATAAAAATCGCCACTGTTTGGGAAGTAAATATAAAAATAGTTATCAAGCAGGACGAAATCTCCAAATTTCAGCGGCTTGGACGTTCCCGGTTTTCCTGCATTTGCCTGCTCTGCACCCTTTTTATGCAGCTCATCATTATGACATGCATCATAACAGATCTCATTGCCAGCATCGTAATGTCCAATCTTTCCGTTAACTGCCTTATGATGCGGTTCCTTGCACTGCAGGACATAAGTGGTCTTGCAGTGCTTCGTGCATACATGGCTGTCGTAGATGCACTGGCAGCTCCAAAACGGGTTTATGATGGTATGTCCATCTGTAGTGACACTGTCCGGAATCAGTGAATAATTATTTCCGGTTGCTTTCTTGACCAGGTCAAACACTTTGTCTGGATCATAGTCAGTATGCGCCTCGATAACAGTGATCTTTGCGTACCCATTTCCGCTATGCTCTCCGGTTATACCGGATACATCTGTCAAGGATGAAGAAGCGTATCCTGAACCACCGCCACCAGCGGTTCCACCACCACTTTGATTTTCACCGGCGCTGCCGCCATAATAACCGCCGCCACCACCGCCGGATCCATAATAACCGCTTGAACTTGAACCACCTTGTCCAAAGCCAGCTCCATATGATCCATTATTTTGTGATGAACCGGTTGTTGTTCCACCATATCCACCGGCACCATAGCTTGAACCGCCATAGCCTTGTTGTCCATTTTGGTTTGCACCACCTCCAGCACCGCCATTCCAAGATGTACATCCACCGGATCCACCACCGCCAGCAACCAGTAATACAGAATTTTTATTATTGGCAAGTGCAGAAAGCTGCCCATTAGCTGTTGCTATTGATGTAGCTCCACCTCCGTATGTTCCATCAGAGGAATAGCCGTATCCACCACCATTAAAAGCTCCTTCTGCTTGCCCAACAGCTATATATACTGTTGTTTCACTATTAAATGTTACGACACCTGTCGAGTATCCGCCTTTTCCACCGCCTGCTCCGTGCTGTGAATTTCCACCGGATGCTCCCCATGCTTCCAGCTTATATTTACCAGCCGGGAGGGTAATACTTTTCACGGATCCAGAATAGTCATAGGTGTATGTCTTTCCAGCAGCTACACCACCTGCAGATCCGCCGCTGCCACTTCCATAGCAGTTCTTCAGTTGATCCTTAATTTTGCTCCATACCGCAAATCCAAGCATCTTCTCAAGATCTGCAGTATTTCCGCTGCTTGCTTCATCTACTGCAATCTTAAATCCTTCCGATGGTGTGTCCAGACATGCTTCCGTATGCACATGTCTGTTGTTTTCTAATGTCTGTTTCTGGTAGCCATCATCAAACTTGCGTGTCCAGTCAATCGTTCCGGCTGCAGTGATTTTTACAAGACCATTTCCGCGGCGTACCCCGGACTTCATTTCTGTATTTGTAAGACTGGACGCTGTATATCCCGAACCACCGGCACCGCCGCCATTATTTGCATTAGTGACATATCCACCGTACCAGCCACCTCCGGCACCGCCAGAATCAGTTCCAAATGTTACAGATTCCCCAACACCCTGTTTGTATCCGCTGCTCTGGGTTCCTCCCATTCCGCAGCCACCCATATTCTGGTTGGTTGCGTTATAGTCACAAGATGCGGTTTCAGAGTCTATCCTCATCCGTGAAGAACCCCTTGCATGGAAACAGAATTCCCAGATAGTATATGGATTCTGTCCGGAATCTGTAGAAGATCCATCGGTGTTTGTTGTAGATGTAAGTCCACTTGGCACAGTAAATGAATATCTGTACTCATTGCTTCCTGCTACTTCAACCGTATAATTTCTTGTCTGGTATCTTCCATAATTGGTATATACAACCGGATATCCATTTGTAAGATTATCACCTTTTACTTTTATCGTAACCTTTTGTCCCGGAAGATAGGTTTTATATGGGCCAAATACACCCTGTTCACTTCCATTCGTTACTGCACTGTTACCAGAAAGTGTTGTTCCGGTACGCAGTGATAAACCACTTGTTGGTGTCCATGTCGCATTTCCGGTAGATTTTATATTTTCAATGTATGCATTTTCACCATTCTTTCCACCGCCGTTTCCACCGCGTCCATCATCAGATCCACGGCTTCCCCCGCTGTTGTCTGCTCCGCCACCGCCGCCGGCAACCAGAAGTGTTCCGTCCGGGTTCCAGCTTGTTGCTGCAGGATTATTTGTGGTAGAAATATGTGACATTCCTCCACCAGAACCGCTGTCAGCAACACCACCGTCACCACCGCCGTTGTAACCACCAGCTGGTCCTCCAAAGCGGTTTGTCCCGGCTCCATATTTTCCAGCGCCGCCAACAAAAACATAAATTTTCTGTCCTTTCTTTAAGCTGATATTTCCTTTGGAATATCCACCATTTCCAGCGACAGAACTTGTAGTTTCCCTGTCAACGCTGTCATCATATCCATCACCGCCAGAAGCTCCCCATGCCTCAAGGGTATAGACTCCGTCTGCCGGGGCAGTGAATGTCTGCACATCACCTGTATAATTGTAAGTATACTGTACCTTTTTATCACTTATGCCATTGTAATAATCCTGTGTTGTTTTGGCGTGTTCTGTTACACCTGCAAAGCAGGATAAGGTATGCCTGTATGAAATACCGTTTGCGTCCTTTTCCGGTGCAAGTCTCGTAACTGCAAGATTATCCAATGAATAACTGCAGTCATAAACGGTATCATAAGCTGTATCATTGGAAGTTGAATCATCCTGGTTACCGAACCAGATGCCGTCACCAATGTAATTTGTCATGTCCCCAGAAGAATTCTTTGTTTTGGTAAAGGAAATTTCTTTTCCATCCACGGTTGCGCCTGTATTGGCATCAACGGTATAAGAACCGTCTTTGTAATTAATCTTCTTAGGAGATAACACCACAGAATCCATTCCGAAATGATACTGAATAGTGTTCTTTCCATCCTTTACCAGAGGAGAGGTCGTAGATGTATATTCCGATCCATCTGCAAGCATGATCTTCAGTGAACCGTCCGGCTCTGCAAGAAGTTTTGTTGCCCGGGTAGTAAACAGTGCCTTTTCTGAATCCAGTGCATTGTGGAAATTAAATACTCCCTGGAGTTCATAAGTATCACTCTTTGCTTCTTCTGTATCCACTCCCATTGCGCTCCATGACATTGCAAGGGATGCGCTGCCGTTTCCGGAGAGGTAACGGTCCGGCTGGTTCTCATCATCTTCGGACGTGCCTTCGAATGCCTCAAGTCCGTCATAACGCTTGATGACAAAGCCACTGTCTGCGAGACTGACATCCATGTAAGTGCCTCCAGGGGCAAGGATATTACTGATAATGGAATCATAGCTGTGTACGACTCCATCATCGTCTTCCACATCACTGTGCTTTGCATTGTCAACATTAAATGCCGCCCTGCGCACCGGCTTTCCATACTGGCAGTTTAACAGCCGGTACTGACATTCTTCTGCTGTTCCCGGACAAGTCGCATCATCAGCTTCCTTATTCATCTCCGCTGCCCCGCTTTTATCATCGCCGAGCACACGCTGATCCATTTCCTTGTTTACCGTAAGGATATTTGCCCCCTGTACGGAAACCGGGTCATGGACAACGATGTTGTTGACTTTCGTCTGTCCGTTTGTGTAGATGGAATCCATGGTATAACCGACTCTTCCGGCTACACTGTCATTCTTGTCTGTATACTTGAAAGTATAGTTTGTAATATCATGTGTTTCAGCATTTTTATCCGCACCAAAGTTCGTATATGTAACCAGCGGGATAAAGAACGCATGGGACTGTCCTGTGACATATTCCTGGTTCGGGTTCGTCGGGCACTGCGCAATACCGTCCTGCACAAGTACAAGCCCGGCATTCCCAAACTGTGCCGGTTCCGGTACATCTGTCTGTCCGTTTAAGGAAGGGAGTATCCGGTCAATCCAGCCGTATTTTCCCCAGACGTCCCGCTTGGTAGGTGCAGTATAAACATCCGCAGTATTTGTACCCATCCGCGCTGATCCGCTGCCGCAGGTGTCATAGTTTGTCCCGCCATAGGTGTTCCCACATCCAGGGGAGCAGATATTCCCGTCAATCGAATCTGACTTTGTCTGCATGATGGTCCTTATATCGTCCATCTGCTTCTGTTTTGTCTCAATTATCCTTGCTGATGTTACTTTTGCAAGATCCAGGGTTTTTCCATTCTCATCGGTGTCTGTGATATGGTTATATTTCTCTTCATCTTTATCAAATGCGGTTTCTACAACTGCATTGCCCCCTGTGCCCTGGTACTTTGTGGATGTACTGCTGTAATTGCCATTATAGCTTCCTACATTAAGGTTTGATGTCTTCTTAACCAGAGGGTTATCCGTCCACATCTTATCGGTCCACATCCAGTTTGCCTTGCTGACATTCTCTTTTTTGAGATTGTTCATATCTGCCGGCTTGGAATACCACAGGGTATCCTCATAATTTTCCTGGCACTCATGGTGTTTTGTTTCTGCAGTATCCTGATAGTAGACTATACTCTCATTGCCTGAGCTGGTCTGTAAAATCAGGAAATCTGAAATAACGGTTGCCTTGCAGTTTAACTTACGTCTCTTATCAAAACGTTTCCACTCAAACGTTGTCTTGTCCACTGCATCGGCTGTGTTATCGGTATATCCAGTCTTGGTCTTTGCTGCTTCCCCGGCTTCTCCTTTTTCTTTCCCGCTTGTCTTGGCATTGTCGTGTCTGTTGCGGAGGTTGCTGTATGTACTGTTTGTATACAGGCATCCCCTGCACCAGCTCTTTTTATGGCCGTTTGCCGTAACCACAACCGGGCTTCCTCCATGGGATGCAGTCTGCCCGTCACAGAAATCTGTACGGGTCAGCTTTTTATCACTATTGAACTCTGTCCATGTGACATTATCATCCTGCCCGGTCTGCAGGCTGTAGCGGATACGTCCGGCTTTTGAGGTATCTGCCTGTGCAATGTTATAAAAAATATTCGGGTCGTACCTTACGATCTTTGATTTTACAATATCAAGGTCATTTTCTGAGGTGTCCGTCCAGGTTTCTTCCCCGTCTGCATCCGGGTCATCCCCTATATCCCCGGTCTCATAGTCCGGGACAATAAGATCGCCGTTTTCATCATACTCTTTATCGTTTGCAGCTTCCGTGCCTTCCACACCGGACAGGTCCGGGTCAACGACCTGGGTATTATCCTTATTATCTTCCTTCTCTTTCTTTACTGCATCTGCTTCTGCTTTTCCTGCTTCCCCTTCAATGCTGCTTCCGCTGCCATCGTCTGTCTTACGGATCTCCCCCATGCCTTCGGCATAGCCTTCCTGCAGCTTCCATACCTTAAGGTTCGTGAAACGGATGGTATCGAAACGCAGCTTCTGGATCCAGGTATCCTCGATTGCCGGGAGTACATGCTGGCAGCATGCGCCACAGAGGTCATGTGCTCCAAACTGGGTCAGGCCGCTTTTCTTTTCTACTTTCAGCCCGCTTTCCCCGGCATTGCCATCATAGTTCTTTGCCGTAATGCTTCCATCCCTGAAGGTTACTTCAATTTTGTACTGGATGCTGGAAGATTTCCCATCCACGGATCCCTTGTATCCGCTCCAGCTGGAGTGTCCGGTTACTTTTCCATGTTTATCCGTTGTGTGGGAGCCGGAAGCAGAGGCTATATTACCTTTGGTGTAACTCCATCCGGTTCCAAGATCAGCAGATGTATTTGTTCTCTTTGCGCTTGATACAAGATCTGATGATGTATAGGTTCCTCCGCCATAAGACCGTGAGGAACCGGTATCATAGCTCTTTTCCCCTCCGGTCAGTGTTACATTGATCGTGGCGGTCCCTACGTGGTATACCCTTTTATATCCGTCAGAGTCATCAATACGGTAAACCGTGCCATCTGCACTTTTACCGATTTCCTCCATCTTCTTGGCCCAGTTTGCAGCCTGCCCCAATGCTGTATTGTAGGCAGAAACATCCCAGTTTGCCGGGGTCGGGGACATGCTGTATACTTCACCGGCATTTCCGCCCTCACATGGTTTTCCGGACGGGCTTACATTCGACCCGCTCTGTGACCACCGGGAAGTATTGTTCCCGATCGTCCCTGTCCATGTCGCATGGAATTTGGTTGTGCTGTCGTGTCCGTTTACGGTCGTGTTATAACCGGCAGCGCCCTGCGGGTTTACGGCACTGTTCTTTTCTGCAGTGACCGATTTTTCCTGTTTCCTGTCATTGGCATCTGCAACAAAAGTCTCTTCTTTTGTATTCCCTGCGGTAAGTGATTTTAAAGTATCACCTTTCTTGTACTCACAGTCCGTGCTATTGAAAACACTCTTGTATCGTCTTGTGGAACGGTAGCTGTTTTTACTTCCACCTGAAATTTCCTTGAGGTAGTAATCATCATAGACTGCCTGCATGTTGACAATGAATTCTGACCCGCCGGTTGCAAAGTACAGGGACCGTGTGCTCGGCACACCTGCCATTGCTTCAAATGTCTCATTATAAATGGACCCTTCCTTTAATTCTGCATATGCTTCCGGAATGGATTCATAGGTGTCGGAAAGGTTCACATCCTTCGTATCATCCTTGTGGTAGATATACTGTGCAATGACATTGTTTGTTGTTGCGCAGCCACCTGCCTTAAGGTCAGACATGGATGGCTTTGTTTTTTTGACCGAACTTCCATTTATCACGCTTGTCCATTTTGTCTTCGCACCACTGCCGGATTTCTGCATGATATACACTTTTGCTTTCCAGTTCACATAATAACTGCCGGTGCCGGAAATCTTAAACCCTTTGGTACGCACATCTGCATTGGAAATGCGCCAGATCAGGCTCCGGTTTGCCTGCAGGTCTTTACCACCAATCTGTTTTGCAGACACAAGCTTGTTGTAATTCTGCTCATCTCCCTTTTCACTTCCCTTGTTGGTGGAATCGTATGCGTTGAGCGCCTTATAATAGGTAACTTCTTTTTTTGCATCATATTTGGTTCCTGTTTCCGGATCCGTTACCTGCTGGACACTTTTTACAATTTTCGGATCGAGCAGGCTCGCAGCGGTTGTCCCGTCTGCATTTTCAAACACAATCTTTACATGGTATTTATCCGATGCAAGCACCTTATCGAAAAGTTTCTTGGATTCCTGGTCTTTCCCCGGCGACAGTTTTACATACAGGTTGTCCTTAATGGTTGTTGTCTGTGTTTTCCCCACCATGCTGTAAGACTGGAAGGTATCCTTAATGTCTTTTCCATTCTGGGCCGGTTCCTTACCGTTCACATCCTTGCTGTAAATGGTAAGGTTGAATTTCACATCCGGGGTCTCTTCCGGCTGTGTGGAAGTCCAGTAAAACCCGTCAACTGCGTAAGTACCATACTGCCATGCTATATTTTTTGCCGTTCCCTTAAACACGTTAATACCCTGCGGGGACCCGACTGTTTGAAGCAGTTCGACCGTGGCCAGCCTGTTGTATACCCTTGCATTCGGCTTCCCGTTTTTATTGGACATGCTGTAATAAGCCTTTGTCGTGCGCATGATGACCATGCGGCTGTACCAGTCTTTGCCGCTGCCCGTGACGGATTTTGTATTCTGCACTGCCTTTGAAAGCCTGTCATAGTACGTGCCATAGCCAACATCTTTATACTTTGATTTGGTGACAACGCCTTTTTTCGTCGCGACCTCTTCATTGTGCGCCTGGTAGTTCTGTCCGGATTTATCATCAGATGCTGCAAAACCAATAAACCCTTTGTTCAGGCTCTTTGCATTTACACCCTTTAACGATGCAAAGGCGTCTGCTTTGCCGGAAAAGTTGTAATGCTTATTAATGACACTGCCGCAGGAGGCATAGGTGACCTCTTTGCTCGTGGCATAAACCATTCCCATGTCCAGACGGATGACAACGTTTTCCAGGCTGCTACTTCCGCCCTTTCCATTGCTTCCATCGGCCGCTGTTTTCGCATATGTTGTTACAGCTTTCATCCATTCGTTTGCTGCTTTTTTGTCACCGCTTGACTGGGCGAGGGCGTAACCGCTTACCAAAAGGTCCAGGTAATGCGTGTTGTACTCATCATTCAGGACACGTTTTTTAACCTCGTCCATTTCCCTGGTGGCACCCGGGGCAAGCACCTTTTTAAAACGGGAATTGCCCTGGTAAATACTCCGGAGTACCTGGGACCCGACCATGTTTTTGTTTGCGGCATCCCTTTCCCCTTTCTGGGTACCATATAATCCCTCTTTTGTCCCGTTTTGGGAGAACATTTCCGTGCCATAGGATTTACTGCTGAGCCCGGCAGCTGTCGTATACCGGAGGAATACATCTGCCATTTCCGGTGTTGTCGTATACTGCCCTTTACTTGTTTCATTTACGTTTGCAATGGAAGAATACAGTCTTCTGGCACGGGCAAGGTTTGTTTTCCCCTTGGATGAAAAGCTTTTCCCGTTAAAACCGATAATCTTATTAATATCATCTTTACTCAGTTCCGAGAAATGTGCATAGTTGCACACTTCATACTTTTTCTTGGAGTCAACGGATGTGACTTCCACAAAAGATTTCTTGTTTTTTGATGATTTTTTCTCTTTGTTCTTGATATATTTCTTTAAATCGGCATAATAAATGCCTGCCTTATTCTTCTTGCTGCCGGCAACACCGTCCGTGACACCCTTTGAAGTTTTCTTGAAGCTCCCGGCATCCTTTTCCTCATACCACGGATCGAGATCGTAAAAAATAGACTTTTTATTCCCTTTCGCACGGCCGGTCACAACGGAACTCTTTTCCTTCATTATCCAGGAATGGTGGCTGCTGGACGTGATGACACGCGGGACGAATACCAGGGTGCTGTCATCATATTCATACGAGTTCTGCATCGCGAGGATGTTGGACGTAATCGCATGATGCAGGGCATTACTGTACTTGTAAATTGTTTTCCCCTTATCCGTGGTTCCCATTTTGTCGATCCAGTATGGGTAATAGTCCGGCTGGTCTTCGGGAGCTTTGTTTTGTTTCTTATATTCCCCCTTAGCAGCCTCTACGACTTTCGGATCGTTGGTGGACGCTACCGGGGAAGCTGGATTTTTTCCTTTTTTTGCTCCATATCCATACTCTAGTGTCCCTTTCTTGTTGACCTCGTTCAAGTCGTATGTAACCACCGATACCCCGATGACGCCGGGCTCGTAAACGGTTGGATTATTCCCACTCCCGCCAATATAGGATGGGCTGGATGTATTGCCCCTGGTTCCGTAATCATTCGAAGCCCCGTTACCCTTTGCTGCATAAATGATTGTGGCCTCGGCACACCCAAGGATGGCTGAAACTGCAATCAAGACCACTGCTGTCAGCACTGCCCCGCGCTTTCCCATCCACGCAGCAAGCTTTTTGAAAAACCTGCTTTTGTATCTGCTGTCTGAAATACCATTGTTCTTTTCTTCCATGATTTTCCTCCTAAATAAAGAATGTCTATTATAAAACCGCTCCTGCGGTAGCATTTTTTATAATCACATGTTACAATATCTAGTATGCAATGCTGTTTTTGCAGCCTTATTTTTATGCGAGGAGCGAAAAACGGGAAAAGGTGAAAACGTAAAAAGGGAAAAGTGTATAGTAAAAAAGTTTTCCGTTTTCCTTGACGTTTTCCAAAATGGCTCAATATATAAGGTGAAAGGGACAAAAGATTTCCTTTCAGCTGCTTATTCATATAAATTTTAACAAGACCAAAGGAGGGTTTTATCATGAAGAAAAATGTTTTAAAAAAACTGATGTGTGCAGTCCTTGCCACTGCATGTGTTGCCACTGCTGTTGTACCTGCAATGGCTGATGATGTCATTACCGCTGAAGCTGCCACAAAGAAGGTCACTTCTGTTCATAAGTATCATTTAGAAGGATATGATAAAAAAGGGAATGATCTATTTTATTCAAAAACCTCTTTTTATAATGATTTGAATTCTCTGCCGGCTATTAAAACAGGGAAAACAACCATTAACGTACCAGCCGTAACAGCCTCGGTAAAATCTTTATCTAAAGAAAAAGATAATCCTTGTTATAGGTCTTTCTTAAAATTTAAGGCTCCTAAGACTGGAAAATATGTAATTACATGTACAAATTTACAGGGAACAGATACACAATCCGTCAAAATACTACAGAATATTTATTTTGATAAAGTGATTAAAAATGGAAAAAAATATGGTACAGAAAGTATTTCTGTTTATACAATCGGTGATTATGAGTTTCTTTACGAAAACAATTACCTCGCAAAATTCCGCATCATTTTTGATAATTACAAAGCAGAGCATCCGGAATATGCGGATGCTATAGATGAAACTTATAATGATGAATCAGAGTATGTAAGCAAACATCCTGTTAACAAAATCAAGTTTACCACCCGACTCAAAAAAGGACAAACTTATGTGTATGTCATTGACAATATTGGAATGGCTGAACCTTGTAAGCCTTACCTTGATGAATTTGGCAGCGATCATCAGAGCTGTCTTTCTGGTGGAAACTATTTGGCGGCATATTCGTTTGATATGAATATTGAATACAAGAAATAAAATATTTGCATAGTTGCACCCTCCGGGGTGCATGGATTGAAATTTATATTGCACATGTGAAGCGTAATCGCCCCGCCCCAACACCACAAAAGGTCAACTGGGGCGGGGCTTCCTTTACACTGCGACATGAATTTTTGGCAGTGCTATCCCTTTCTTTTTCCTCCTCCTCTTTTCCCATCGTTTCCGTCAGCAGCGGACTTTGCACGGAGGCAGGGAAAGGAATAGGGGAAAGCTGATCTGACTTTTTCAATGTCCACTTTTTCTTTCCCAATGTCCACACACAAAAAAAGGACCACCGCTATGGATGATCCTTAAATTCTGCTGCTTATATTCAGTATATAAGCACTGATTTTATTCATTAAGCACATCATGAATATTATACAGATTGCCAACATTTGCGAATTTCAATATATATTTTGGAATTCTTTCCATAAAGCCGTTTTATTAAGCCTTTAATATCCTGCCAGTGTAAAAAACAACGATCAGAGGATGCAAGCGAAAGTAAAACATCAGGAATATTTTGCACTGATAATTTATGTCTTTTACTACTTAAATTCTTTTCAATATAATTTTTCGCGCCATTATCATCAGATACCATAAGATCGATGTTTAAGTGTAATGCCATTAATGCCGTATGTATTTCGCCAAGATTTTCCTCTGCACGGTGATAGAAAAAAATATTTTCCTTTTCATGGAGCCTTTGTCCATTCATGCCTTTATAAGTCTGACGAAAAATTCTTTCATACTGTTCTTTATCAAATTCTTCAAGTAAAAAATCTGAATAATTAATTATATTAATTATATTCTTATCAATCAGACCTTTTATGGCTCTATTCTCCATTACTTCATGTTGATAGACATATTCATGGATCACAGGTATTCGATTCATTTGTTTCATAATTTTTTCGAAAAGAATTCCATTATCTGATTCTACTATTTTTATAAGAAAGGCAGTATCAACAGCCACCTGATCGCAATCTTTTGTCATTATATTCACCTAGAACGCTAATGTATAGTCCTCTCCTTCTTGTGTATTTTTCAGATCAAATTCTTCACGTAACCGAGATACTAAATTTCCTTCCAGGATATGAGCTTTATCCGCTTTAGATAAAATTTCCTGAAGATTATCCATACTTTTTTCCTCATTCACAATCAGCAAACGGGTGTACTGTTTTGCCTTTATGATCTCGCGTAAATAGTCGCTATCATTGTATTTTTCTAGTTTTGGAAGATCTTCTTTCTGGAGACGATTTATCTCATTGTAACGCATTATAACGGATTTGAATGGCACAAAAAAGTAGTTCATCATATAAGCAGATATTTCTACAAGTTCCGTTTCTTTGATTGTTTTTCCATTATAATGAATATTTTGCAGACGTTCCTTCAACACAGAACAAAATTCTTTTTCAGGCATTAATAATTCCGCGGCAAAACGATTGATAATATCTTCTGCTTTAATTGATTTAGCTTCAGGCATTTTTTTATAAACCTGCTTGTCAATCCCTCGAATATGCCCTAATTCGTGTGCAACACTAAATGCTTGACGTTCTCTTGTGTTACTTGTATTTATAAAAACAAACTGACGTGTTTCCCCATTTACGATTTTTTCAACATGGCATCCAGCACATCCCCTGTCACCAGATTCTGCTTCATCTGGCAAAGGATAATATAGTACTATACAGTCATTGGCCTGTAAAAGTTCAAATACATCGTCTCGAATAACCGGGTCTGTAATATGCATTTGTTCTTTAGCTTCATCGCATAACTTCTGAATCAATTCAACAACTTTTTTTTCCATAAAAATAGACCACCTCATATAAAAAATAGCCACTTTGAGTTAAGCGGCTATTTTTCTTCTCATATTTATTATTCTATGCATTCTTCCAATGTGCAGTATTGATCAAATATATCCAATATTAATTCCTTGTTTTCAGGATTTATAAAATCTCCCATACAATGCATACATCCAGCATCATTATATGCCTGATCTCCATAATTTTTGAACATTTCACTTTCAGAGATGTTAAAAAACGCTGCAATATCTTTGATGTCATCATTAAATAAAGGTAATTTCCCTTCTAACAGCTTTTTTACCTCGTCATCACTATAGCCTAATTTTTCTGCAAATTCACTTTTGCCGATCTTATTCTTCTGCATTTGTAATTGGCAATTATTTCCAAAAAGCCTTACATCATCGTACATTTTCCCACCTCCTACAAACCATTTTACGAAAAGACTGCCATACTGCATCAGCGTATTGCGACAGCTGTATATATTATCACAAACAAAACACAATGTCAATCTTTTTTGTATTTTCATTTTAATAGTTATTATGGCACATGTCAATATAATTATAAAAATCAAATAAAAAAGTTTTTCCGGCATGCGGGCGCTGACCATGAAAGCTAATCCATGCTGCTTCCGTTTATTCTGCCGATGCCTTCCTCGCCCCAGTTTCTTGCTGCCAAAGTACGGGTAACTGCCGGAGCATACGCTGCAATGGTGTCAGAAGAGAAAATCGCAAGGAAAGTAAAAATAAAAGCAGCTTTTTTATTATGCATGAATAAACAAATCTTTTTTTTGCGTCTTCATCGTTTCCGTCAGCGATTGGTTAGGTGTGGAGGAAGGGGGAAAGGAATAATTTCACTATTTTTACACTATTTTTCATTAACCACATGCGCAGACTCACCCCTGCTTCCTGCCACCAGAACACGGGTAGCTGGCGGAGCGCGAACCTCGCCATTCTTGAATTGGATTCCGGGAAAGAGATCGCGGTGAAACCATCTGAGATTAAGATTTTGGAAGAATAGCATTTGAAGGGAATATGACAAGGAATTTTGTTTCTTGTTTTCCCATTCAATTTTTGGTACAATAAGTGTATAATCGAACAGAAGTACGGATGCGATTTTCCGATTGTTTAATGCCCTCTAGTATTACGAAAGAGAGGGTGATGCCCTATGAGTACATCAGAAGTATTAACTTTGTTGCTTGTAGTCTTCGCGGCACTGTCTTACATAGACAACCATAACAATAAAAAGAAATAGCATCCCACCGTCCAAAGTAGATGCTATTTCTTTGAAGAAATAATATTAAACCGAGGGCAAATCGGAAATCTCTTCCGATCAGCTTCTAACTAGATTATAACGGAAGGCGCTTGAGAAATCAAGTGCCTTTCTTTTGATAATCCCATCCAGATTTCTTACGCAGAATACAGCTTTCCGATCTCTTCCCACCACTCTTGTGGTATCTCCGGGACATCCGCTTCATCTTCTGCAAAGGCAAGCGCCTGTAGGATATCCGATAATCCAACGAAAAACTTTCCCTTCTCGTCCCCGGCAACTACAAAAGTATGCTCATCCTTCTGCAAAGAGAACCCATCCGGGAATGCCTTTTCCAATGCTTCTTCTTTTTTACTCATACGTCCCCCTATATCTCCGGCATTAACTTATACGCCAGCTCTTGCAATCCCGGTTTCACAACTTTCTTTTCTGATGCCGTCAGATTTGGATACAGGTATTCGTTAATATCCAGTTTCTTGATGATCTTCGTCTTGTCTTTCTGGAATACCTTTCCGTTCGGTCCAACCTGCCGGTCATTCCACGTTTCCGTAAAACTATTTGAAAAAATTAAAAAACTTTCCAAAATCCATTGACGATTTTCCAAAAGGCGCAATATACATACCGTAAGAACAAACATGTACTCCATCCGAAGGGTACGAAAGAAACGGAGGAAAATTGGTGAAAAATTTATTGAAAAAGAAAAGTCGTATCAAAGTGCTTCTGGAAAGATCAGAACTGATTCAGTTTATTCTTTGTCTGCTTGCGATGGTTTTGCTGTGTATTCTGAACTACCTGGCTGCCAAATGGGAATGTTCCCTTGCTATTCCGGATACAAACAGTGGACTTTTTTACAGTCTTTTACTGATTACATTTATGGCAGGCAACATAGTTGGCTTATTTCTGTTGTTGTGTATTCTCCTTGTATTGAAGTACGCAGTAGTTTCGACCCTTACAGAATGGATACGCAAATTCAGGGCACTTAACAACTACTGCTATATTCCACTTACGGAAGACGAAGTGCGCGGCTTCAGCTTTGCTTCTGCCAGAGAGTATTTCGGCCACATCAGTCAAATGTTGTACTACGGGGGAAAAGACGATGAAGAAAAATTCATGAAATATGTTCAGCTAAAAAATGCAGATCTGAATAAAATGCTTGCCATCTGTTTGAAAGTATTCCCGGATAACGGAACCATTTTTTCTCTGAGATACAGAGATTGCAAAAATATTTGCGATGATTCTGAAGCTTTTATGCAGTTTCTCGATTTTTACCATGTAAGCTACGAAAGCGATGAAAAGTATGCACCATCTGCAAACATTAACAAAAATGGAATCGTTAGTCTTTCTGTTCTCAACAAAGATGGACGTGGAATCATCTGGGATGGGGAATCCTTTTTACTGCAGCATTTTTCAAAAGACGTGGTATACCGTTTTGGAATCGAGACGGTATCATTACATGCTTTTGCCGAACTTCTTTCCCTTGATCCAAGCCAATCCTTCATTTCATACCACACATTGAAATGTTATGGAGAAAAAGTCGCGTATCTTTTAAAAGAAAAGGAAATCCCGACTACTTTTACACTTTCCAGAGACGATATCGACCTAATGTTGAGAGAATATTCAGGTTTCTTTACAGAGACAACTATTAATGGAGAAAAAGGTATTCTTCTTTCGGATCAGAAAAATTACGATGACATGATGGGTCTCCTTGGCCAACTCTGTCAATATATGCCAAATTTATTCCTGACAGCTTTTTCTGATAAGCAGGCGGTCCGTCTGTTGTCTAACGAGTAAGGTTTGTTGTATCCCCCCCTTCGGGATACATAGATTTAAAAAGAGACAATACCAAATGTGTATCTGCGATAAACTATGTCCCGCTGTCAGGCGGGGCATAGAAATTGAATTTTGCCAGCAAAATTATGAAATTGAGAAGGTTACAGAAGTGTACCCTTCTTTTTTTCTTATACTTTCCCTCCTCGCCCCTCGACAATGTAATGAAGTTACACAATGGAAAACAAGGATTACACAAGAATTTACACAAGAAAAAAGTGCAGCATATGCCACACTTTTCCTCTTTCTTATTCCATTTCTTTCCGTAATATCTGATACATGTCCTTTTTCTGCTTTGGGCTCATGTTTTCAATAAGTACATCTGCAGGAATATCTTTTTCGCCTGACGGGAAAGCAACCGAAATCATCGAGTAAAAATACACCCATTCTGTTTTTTCCAGACCGTAAGCTTGTGCCGCTTCCGGAGTCTTAATACAGCTATGGATAATATCGGCAATATCCTCTTTCGAATTCTTTTCTTCGAATTCCTTAAATGTCTCCGAATCGGTTTTTAAACAAAACGCATGGTCATTAATTACACAACAGATACCACAGCATCCATACGCATTTTCTGCAAACTTAATTCCTCCCGTATTCATTGCACGCAAGATATCGCTTTTTGTAATAAGTCCTTCTTCTCCGTACGTAAATCTCTCTCTCAAGGGATTGCTTATAAATGCTTTTTTGATATGCTGACTCAACCATGCATCCACAGCATATGAATTTGTAAGTTTCTCCCACATGCCTTCATCAAAATCAGCAAGCATCTCGAAAATCGCATTTCCTGCATTCTTTGCCTCCGTTGTATCGAACCGGTCTGTCATTCCCTGTACTGCACATAAAATTCCATCTGTTACCATTTGTTTTCTCTCCTTTCAAAAACGTTTTTGTTTTCATCTTCAATATGAAATAAAAAAAAGCACAGTCGAAGCTGTGCTTTTGTTTTGTTTGTGATATAATTTCAATATCATTTTTACAACACTGATGTAAGCAAATAAGAATAATCATCTTCTACAAAAGACTTAATTTCTCCTGGCATCATAAGCGTAGCCATTTGATCAATCTTTTTAATATTTCTTTCCGTATACGATATTGTTTTACGATTCATGTACTTATATGGCACATGCCAATCTGGATGATTTTTGCATTCACAATTCCATTTCATATAATGTTCACCATCCATAGGCTCGCCTTTATTGTAAAAACTCATAAAGCAATATTTAATTCCAACATCCGTCACATCAATAAAAAGCTGCCCATCATTATTATCCTGATCGAATAAATACTGTAAATCTCCTTCATTATAATCTTCAACTTCCTTGAGAATATCGGAGCTAAGTACAATATCCTTCATATCAAAATTCGTCTCGCAAAATCGTTTTAATTTTTCAAGTTCCTCTTTTTCTCCAAACTTCCATTTATATTTCATAAATTCATTCTGGATTTCCTCTATAACATATCTTGCACGACTTATCATTCTTTCGCCATAATTCCATCCAAAATATCTTGCAATTAATCCCTTCCAGTTATATGTTTTTGGATTTGGTGTTGCCGCTCCACTTACATAATTCACGTTGTATCTGATATATATTTGGCTTCTCTGTCCCATAATATTACCTCCATTCTTTCTTTAAAACTCTTGTTTCCTTGTTTACACAAAAATTTCAAGACTGAGGAGGTTTTTCGATGATTTTACATTTCTCTTTTTTCATAGTCTCATGTCTCCTTTCGATGATGAATTTTGTTTTACATCACCAATATGAAATAAAAAAAAGACACCGCCGAAGCCATGTCCTTCTTTTTTCTTCTTAATTCATATACAAAACATTTCCGAAATACACTTTTGCATTACCGACATTCCGCATGAAGTAGTCCAATGTATAAAAGGAGCCATTCCAGTACACGGCATCCCCATACGGGTCTTCGACCAGCTGCTTGATTTTGTAGCCATTGTCAATAAGATCATCAACCGTCATGTCCGGTATCATATCCTTAAGGGTCTGCAGTCTTGGTGCAAAATACTTTCTTGCAATCTCTTGCGTAAGGAATGCATAAGAGATTTTTCCTTCATCCATTTCTTCTGTACCGGTTGTTGCTCCATACGCTGCAAATCTCTGCACCAGATCTTTAACCAATGTTTCTGATTTCTCATCTGGCAGATTCTCGATATAATCAAACTGGTGGCCTGTAAGATTATACAATTCTTCCTCTGACACACGCATGGATTCATTCTCATCAGTATTAACTACATATAAATATCCTCTTGCCATAATTTCCTCTCTTTCTTCCCGCATTTCCGCAGAATATAAAACAGAGGTTCCCTGCGCACAGGAACCTCAAACCTTTAGTTCCCGGTGCGCCGGGCTGATATGTTAATCGAAAAATTTAAGAATAAGAGACTGGATATTTTTCAATCTCTTACATATTCTCCAAGTAAATTTCCGATTCATTGGTTATTCGATTTCTTCGTGTATCATAAGAGAATATCCATCCCATAATTCTACATCAATAACCTTTGACAATTCTTTATACAATTCGGGATGATTTATCTCAATATTTTGAATAGCTGCTATAACTGGTTCGTTTCTATCACCCTTAATTGCAATTTTATTTATTGCATTTACCTTACTTGCCTTCATATTATTTACCTTTCTTCCCAGTAAATCATCGTCTCATTTACTTTAATACTGATTCATAATATCCAATTTCCAAATCATCTAATCCATGTTCTTCAGCAGATTCAACGTCTTTCAGTATATTAAAAATCATATCTATTGTCATATCTAATGTATATGATTCCCAATATTCTTCTTTTGTTAAATCATTATCTTCTGAACCGAGAAAATAAAATGCATTATCACCAATTCTACAGCAAATGCCAATACATCCTGCATATTCTTCTTCGATTGAAACAGTTCCAGATTCAAAACCTTTCTTAATCATTTCTCTTGTAATCATAATTATATCCTCCATTCTCTTATCTTGAATCAGAGGTTCCCTGCGCACAGGAACCTCAAACCTTTAGTTCCCGGTGCGCCGGGCTGATATGTTAATCGAAAAATTCAAGAGTTTCTACTCTTGGACCGTTTGCATCGAGGCACAACCAGAAACATCCATTATCTCTGGCCAGCTTCATACACAGAACCAGATCAGCAGGGCAATTATCCCATATTTCTTTATTGTCTGGATTGCACGCAACAAACCATCCGTATCCCTGTTTCTCATATACAGAAGGCATCGGATCTTCTTCATTGTCATCAGCAGCCTGATCCAGAAGATCTTTGGTATCTGCAGATACATGACGAGAACTTATGGTAAGCATCTTGTCAATTTCCAGCTTCTGCAAATTTTTTGGCTTAATAATAATCTCATCGCCAACAATTTCAACTTTGGATAAGTCGAGGTTAAATGCCGGAGCAACAACAAAACCATTGGTCTGATTGCTGCCACAGTAGACGTTGCCATTCAAGTGGATACACCACGCGCTACTGTCGTCGACAGTACCGAGCCACGCGCAGTAGGCAGCCCAGAACGAACGGGCGTTTTCCGCTGCTGCCTTCAATGCCTGCCAGTAGTTGCCCGAGCCAGGATGACCCAATTCCGTAAAACCAACTTTTTCTTCGGAGATAAGGTACAGACCCTTGCCATAAGAAGCAGATGTATCCTCTACATCTTCAATGGCATCGTACAGTGCTTGCATCTTGTTGTCATAGGCACTGATATCCTGTCCATCAATGGAATCAGCATAGTAATTACCATTGCCAAATTTCTCCATTTTAAAGCCCGGCCATTTTCCATGGGTTACCCCATGGGACTGAATCACAAGGGTTTTACCTTTATTGATCAGCTCACAGGCTGTCCATTTATAACCAGCAAATTGGTATGTTTTTCCGAGTTCAACGACAGAATTTCCTTTTCCATCTGTATCAGGAACTTCATCTGAATCTGGCTGGATCATCTTTTCACAGATTCTCTCGATTTTCCAGATTTCGTTTGCAGTGATGTAATCATCCGCATTGCAGCAGATTTGGTCGATGGTCGTGCAATCATCTTCCCAGATAATTTCAACAACCCATTCATTGTCGTTGAGATGCTTCTCAAATTTGATCAGGTAACTGTCTCCTTCGTAGTCCTTGAATATGCCTTCCCCGAACCACATCTGGAAGGTATCGTCATCCAGCCAGTTTGTGTTACAAGGCACGATTTTTCCACGGAAATAAATTCCGAGTTTAAATCCTGCATGACAGAATCCGGTTTCATCTGACAGGTGATCAGAAATCTCCTCATCGTCCACCATTCCATCCGGAATCCGAATTTCTTTTGGAAGACTATCTAAGATCTCCTGATCTCCGTCTGTGTCCCATTTGATGTCATAAGCATACAGGGCAGGCAGATCTTCCATTTTGGAACTCTCAGAAGGTTTGCTTTCCTGAACCATTACATCCAGTCCACGACGCTGTAACTCTGCGATCAGCTCCTCCTTGGAGGCTTCCCTTACGCCGATTTCATCAGCAGTCAGATCCTCCACCTCGTTGTCCGTGATGTAATATCGGCCATCATAGTCACCGGAGTAGCAGATCTGTCCATTAAGGATGATGCCTGCTTCCTTGCACTTGTCGGTAACCTCCTGCAGAGCCGGTTCAATATCTCCAAATACTTCATGGACGCTGATTCCTGCTTCCTCCGGCGTTGTTCCATCGTCTTCGTAAACCGGAACTTTCTCCACGCTGTCATAAATTCCTGCAGCCACAAAAATCTGTGCAACCTCTCCTGCACGAGTCTTGTCGTTAATGATGATTTCTCCCTCGTTCATAATAGTCATAAGTTTTTCTCCTTTCGATTGTGTTTTATTTACACTTACAATATGAGATGAAAAAAAAAGACACAGCCGGAGCCATGTCTTAAGCGTAATAATTCTGGAAGGGACTTTCCATTACTTAATACCGACTTTTCTTCCCCATATCTGCCATCTTTCAAAGTCGTGGAAGTCATGTTCTTTATTTTTCATGTCATAGTAATACTTATACAATTCGGTATCCTTTTGAGTCTCCAGTGTTTCTTCCACTGCATCGACCATGTTTTTGAAGCCTTTTTCTCCAAAACAACGCTTATTGTCGTTTGGTCGCAAAACAATATGTTCGCAGAGTCTTTGCAGAATGTAATCATGTTCGTGTATTTTCTGAAGAAAATACTCTTTTGTATATTTTTTCTACCTCAACTTCCACACACCGTCTGATGCTTTGTGTAACGCTGTGGGAAAATCCATGCCCTGGCTCATATATCTTTGCTGTAATCTTTTTTCCAATTCTCTTTCATTTTCAATTTTTGTCATTTCTCTTTTTCTCCTTTCAAAAATGTTTTGTCTACATTCTCAATATGAAATAAAAAAAAGACACAGCCGAAGCCATGTCTTTGAATTAAATTCGCAATAGAATTGTCTTTTTATAAATTTGTTGCGTTTCCGTCTGCATCATATTCAATTGGTTCAATATGAACCGCATATCCGATTTTATCAATTTTGTCGAAAATTTCCATTGTTCCCCCAGCTGCAAATTCGAATGAATATCGTTTGTCATCAGATTCAAGAAGTTTAGCTAAATGACATACCAACTCATTTAATTTTCTTGCATTTTCTCTCTGCTTCTCAATTTTCGCCGTCGATTTCTGCTTATCAGTCGTGATTTTTCTTTGGTTGGCGTTACAAATGTCTTTAATGATAATCTCATCACCAACAACCTCAACCTTGGATAAGTCGAGATTGAAAGCGGGAGCGACCACATAGTCACTGTTCTGACTGTAGTCGTAGACGTTGCCACTCGAGCCGACACACCACGCGTAGTCGCTACCGTAGACAGTACCAAGCCACGCATAGTTGTTGGGACACCCGAACGAACTGGCGTTTCCCGCTGCTTTTTTCAAAGCCTGCCAGTAATCGTCAGAACCCGGTTCACACCATTCCGTATACCCAGCTTTTTCCTTGGAAACCAAATACAAACCTTTGCCGTAAGATGCAGATTTATCTTCAACATCTTTGATGGCATTGTACAATGCAGACATTTTTTCATCATAATCGCTGCTATCCTGACCATCAATACTTCTTCCGTAATAGTTTCCATTACCGAATTTCGGTATTACAAACCCCGGCCACATACCATGGGTTATGCCGTGTGATTGGATCACAGCAACATGACGGTCATTATTCACCTCACACGCTGTCCAGCTATACCCAGCAAATTTATAGGTCTTACCAGGTTTAAGAGTTGCATAAGTTTTTTCACTGTTTGTTTTTTTCATAGTAATGTTCTCCCTTCATGAATGAATTTTGTTTACAACAGTAATATGAGATAAAAAAAAGACACAGCCGAAGCCGTGCCTTTAAGCGATCAGTTTGGAGAAATAGCGATATTACTGGGTTAATTGCTTTTCATACAATTCAACAAGGTACTCATAAAAGCCCTCGCCCTGCCAGTCATTAAACCATTTCTTCATTTTGTTATACGTTTTGAAGAATGTGATAGCGAAATCTCCATCCGTGTTAATTTCGCTTGAGACCTCGTAATACTCTCCAGTATCGCGATCTGCATTCTTCCCATGGAGCACAACTTTACCAAAAGATGCATCCGCAAGTTCGACCCAAAAGTCTGCACTCTGCATTGCCTGTTCCAATTTGTCCACGCACTGCGTCTGGCAATCCTTGATACCTTCATTTCCGGACGGGAAACCTACAGAGACTTCGTCTGACTTCTGTCTTATATCACAAAAAACTAAGCTGGAAGCTGCCGCGTCTTCGCGTGCAGATCAGTTAGCAGTATCCACTTCTGATCCAGAAGCATCCTCCGACAAAATCCGCCCGGCAATCATCTTTTCTGCGAAATGAATCCACTCCTCATGTGTTTCTGCTCCGCAGGCTTCCTTCCAACCCTCTAATTTATTTTCCGTAAGGGAAAAGTAAATGACGGGATCAAAGTCCTCAAATGGTGTAAGGCTGCCGTATTCAATGTTTGGAATTTCGCCCGGATCGTAAGTCTCTCCGCAGTCAGTACATTCCACAAAATCTCCATAGCCTTCCTCATAGGATCCATGTTCGTAATACAGATGCTTAGAACCGCAGGCTGGACACCGGCATGGATGTTTCTTCTGTTCCTTCTCCAGATGCCTCTGTTTCTTACAGGCAATTTTCGCCAGTTTTAATGGCACGCTGCATACACAGGCGTATTTGTATGGGTTGTCGTATAAGCTTCTTGATTTACTCATATCCATCCCTCCTACACACTCATGGAAATAAGTGTTTCCAGCATATATCCCGTCAGTGCCATAAATACATGATCAATTGCCTGTTTCTTCTCCGGATCTACATAGTCCTGCAAAACAGTATCCATCCCTTTTGCTATCTCATTTATTCCAGATTCTTCCCGATCTTCCTTGAATGCATCAAAGATTGTAACCGCAAGCTTGTCGCAATCAACTGTTCTGCACATATCTTTCTGTTTAATTTTCTTTTCTTCCATAGGTTTTCTCCTTTCGATGATGTTTTGTTTACAACACCAATATGAAACGAAAAAAGTGCGGCATGCGCCACACTTTTCCATAAATACATTTTCTGACCGCCTATGGAGTATTACAATTCCATTCTCTTAATACTGCCGCGTCATGTCTAATCCAAAGTCGTGTTCCAAACACTTTACGATTTCTTCCACATCATATCCCAATTCTGTCAGTTCAGCGATTATTCTCTGTCCATCAAAATAATCATCAGGAATATAATTGATAAGATACTTTAAGGGTTTTCCGTCTTCTTTGAAATCCTTTAACTGTTTTCGTATGTTCTCAGGCATTTTATTATTCCTCCTCTATATTTAGAGGTTCCCATGCATGGGAACCTCAACTATTGGTTCCCGGTACATCGGGGTTTAACACCTGTATTGCTTTTTTAAGAGCTGGTTTTATAACAAGTTCTGTAACCACATCTTGCGCAATCCCTGCTGATTTTTCTAATACTTCCGTATCAGATATATCCGGATCGTCAATGCCATGTGCAAATTTGAGATACTCGATATCATCCAACTCAAGATATTCTTGAAGTGAACATGTTAATGATGAATCACTATGCCATTGATCCACCAATTCGTCCCACTTCTCTTTTGATTTATCCAAATATTTTGCCATGATTCCTCCATTCGGAAGCTCCCATGCACGGGAACCTCAATTTTTAGTTCCCGGTGCATCGGGATGATAAATATTACTTCTTTTCTGCGGAAATCCAGCAAACAGTTTTGTTTGCATGGATCATTGTAACCTGGCATGCATCCCGGTCATATTTAACCTCCGTAATTTCGTTTCCATCCTGGTCTGCAAGGACAAGTGATTTAACTTTATTCCATGCTTCCTGTTCGGATGAAAATGTTTCAGGATGTTCCACGGTACGCGATTCATGGTTTGCAGTAAACATACTTTTGATAATCCAGGTTTCTGTCTTGTCAAATCCCTCTCCAAGTACATGTTCGCAAGCTCGGTATTTGGCATCTCCGGAGTCATCTGCAAGCCGGTTTTCGACTTCATCACACACAGCAATGTATTGCTCTCTGGTAAATTTCCGACTGGTAAAAGTAGCAACGTAATTTCTGCCATTATCCTCTTTCATGGCGCTGTAAATTTCGCTTACCATCTCCGGATCGAGATGAAATGTCTCGCCATCCCTGGTAAGATCCATACCATATTCCCAAATGGAGCGATATGGGATTGGATTTGATTGGTTCTCAGGCTGATCGTTATTGTCACTCCCTTTGATGATAATCTCATCCCCAGCAACCTCAACCTTTGATAGGTCAAGATTGAAAGCGGGGGCGACCACACAGTCGTAGTTCCGACCGTTGTTGCCGTAGACGTTGCCATTCGAGTCGACACACCACGCGCTGCTGCCACCGTAGACAGTACCAAGCCACGCACAGCCGCTGGGAGACCCGAACGAACTGGCGTTTCCCGCTGCTTTTTTCAAAGCCTGCCAGTAATCGCCAGAGCCGGGTTCACCCCATTCTGTAAAACCGGCTTTTTCCTTGGAAACCAAATACAAACCTTTGCCATAAGATGCAGATTTATCTTCTACATCCTTGATGGCGTCGTAAAGTTTTTTCGTCTTAACATCATAGGCACTGATATCATATCCATCAATGGAATATTTACTGTCAAATTCCGTCATTTTAAAGCCTGGCCAAGCACCGTGGGTTACGCCACGCGACTGGATCACAGCAACATGACGATCATTATTCACCTCACACGCTGTCCAGCTATACCCGGCAAATTTATAGGTCTTGCCGGATTCAAGAATCGCATAAGTTCTTTCTCCGTTTGATTTTTTCATAATAATGTTCTCCTTTCATAAATGAATTTTTGTTTATATCAAGAATATGAAACAAAAAAAAAGACACAGCCGAAGCCGTGCCTTTAAGTGATAAAGCTTGGAAATATGCAAGAGGATTACATTGTTACTGCATCTTGCACATATAGCACCACAACATTTCTTCAATTACAGTTTTCTTTGTAACCATATATCCATCTTCGAGAAATCTTTCCTCAAGTTCTGCCACAATTTCTTCCCCGAAATTTTCTGGCAGAATTTCGCTCTCCTTGAAAATTTCATTAAGACATTTTCTAATTTTTTCCTTTTTTACGGAATTTTTGATTACAATTTCATCCCCGACAACCTCAACTTTCGATAAATCAAGGTTAAAAGTGGGAGCAACAACAAAGTCGTTGTGCTGACTGTTGCCACCGTAGATGTTGCCACTCGAGTGGACATACCACGCGTTGTAGCTGCCATGGACAGTACCGAACCACGCGTAGTCGCCGGGACACCCGAACGAACTAGCTTTTGTCGCTGCTTCTTTTGACGTCGTCCAGTAATTTCCGGAACCAGCTTCACCCCATGCTGTATACCTAGCTTTTTCTTTAGAAACAAGAAACAATCCCTTACCATAGGAAGCGGATGCATCTTCAACATCTTTGATGGCATTGTACAATGCAGACATTTTTTCATCATAATCGCTGATATCCTGACCATCAATGCTTCTTCCGTAATAGTTTCCATTACCGAATTTCGGTATTACGAACCCCGGCCACATACCATGGGTTATGCCGTGTGATTGGATTACAGCAACATGACGTTTGTTGTCAACCTCGCTGACCGTCCAGTCGTACCCGGCAAACTTGTATGTTTTGCCAAGTTCGATAAACGAAGGAAGTTTTAAAAATGCAGGGTTTTCAACGGCAAGCTCATACTCTTTCCGTGTAAAATACACCCCATGCTCTTCTTTGGAAGTACCAAGGGCAAATCTTTCGTTCTCGCCGGCATCGACAAAGAACTGAAATTTCAACTCTTCCCCATCTTCGATAAATGGAACCGAGTTGTGTTCCAATACATAGTATCCATCGCGAGATACAATGTCTTCTTCGTCTCCTCCAAATGTAAGAGACTTGATTCCGTTCTCATACAGATTTCGCAGGCTGATTTTCTTGACACATTCAACAGGGTCTGCTTCACCAACATCTTCTTCTGCCTTATTCAGCGAATCGATCCACTGGTAAAAGGCAGATTCAAAGGAATCAAATTGATTCAGGAATTTCTTCATGTCACAAATCTGGGGATCTCCAGTGGCTCCCTTTAAGTATTCCTTATTCGAAACGGGAAAACTTTCCTTTCCATCCGTGTAAAAATCCCACGGTCCGTCAAATCCGCCATTCTTGATACCAAGATACTGGATCTTAAATTCCTTCGTAATAAAACCAAGGTCATGGTTCACTCCATCCGCTTCAAAACGGCTGTCATATCCATACTGAGGCATTTCATTTTTTACTGGAAAATCAATTCCAAGTTCCTGGCATTTCTGTCCGGCTTCAATCAGATCTGTAATCCGCGGTTCCAGATCCCGGATCTTCTGCATCAGGTCAATTTTTTCCTGATTTTTTTTCTTTTCCTCAGAAATTTTCTTTGCCTCAATTCCCTTTGCTGTTTTCTCAAGAATTGTAATGCTTCTGTTTAATCTTTCGCTCATAGTTATTTCTCCCTTCGTTGATGTTTTTGTTTACATGAAAAATATGAAACAAAAAAAGTGCAGCATACGCTACACTTTTTCGTATTTTTGATTTTATGAAGTTCAACTCAGAATATCGCTTTATGACTTAATCACGATCTCGTCTCCAGCAACCTCAACCTTGGATAAGTCGAGATTGAAAGCGGGGGCGACCACAAGGTCGTTGCCCTGACCGCTGCTGCCGCAGACGTTGCCCCTCGAGTAGACACACCACGCGTAGTTGCTACCGTAGACAGTACCAAGCCACGCATAGTTGAAGGGACACCCGAACGAACTGGCGTTTCCCGCTGCTTTTTTCAAAGCCTGCCAGTAATCGCCAGAGACAGGTTGATCCCATTCCGTAAAACCGGCTTTTTCTTTTGATATCAAATACAGTCCTTCCCCATAAGGAGCAGACTTATCTTCTACATCCTTGATGGCATCATATAATGACTGCATCTTATTATCGTAGGCGCTGATGTTATGGCCGTCGATATCTACTGCAAAATTTGTGTTGATTTCTCCACCGAATTTCGCCATTTTGAAGCCTGGCCACACGCCATGTGTTACCACATGCGACTGAATTACAGCTGTTTTGCCATTATTGATCAACTCGCAGGCTGTCCAGTTGTAACCGGCGAGTCTATATGTTTTCCCGAGTTTAAGGGTAGCCGCTTTCTGCTTTTCCCCGGTATTTCCTTCCATAGGCAGAGTTTCCGGGGTATCCGTTTTTTCAGCAAAAAACTTGCAGAAAGTCTTGTCTGGGTAGATCACCATAGCTTCGCAAGCGTCCTTGTTATATCTGACTTCCGCAACTTCCTTGTCACTCTGGTATGCAAGGGCAAGTGATTTAACTTTGTTCCATGCTTCCTGTTCGGATGAAAATTTTTCTGGATGTCCCACGGTAAGCGATTCATGGTTTGCAGTAAACATATTTTTGATAATCCAGGTTTCTGTTTTGTCAAATCCTTCTCCAAGAACACCTTCAAGAATTTGATACTCGATCTCACTGTGAGATTCCATGTAGCCAGAAACCGCACGGCAGACATTAATGTACTGCTCTGCGGTAAACTGCCGCCTGGTGTAAGAAGCAACACTTCTTCTTCCAATATCCTCATAAAACGCAGTCAACACCTGAGAGAGCATATCCGAACCAAGATGAATGGTTTTGCCGTCACCTCCGGTAATGTCAAGTCCATATTCCAAGATGGAACGGTATGGGGCTGGATTTGATTGATTCCCAGGCTGGCTGGTATTACTATTTTCCCTGATGATAATCTCATCACCTCTAATTTCAACCTTGGAGAAGTCGAGATTGAAAGCGGGGGCGACCACAAAGTCGTTGCTCTGACCGTTGCTGCTGAGGACGCTGCCATACGAGCCGACACACCACGCGCCGCCGGTACCGTCGACGGTACCAAGCCACGCATAATAATAGGGACACCCGAACGAACTGGCGTTTCCCGCTGCTTTTTTCAAAGCCTGCCAATAATCGCCAGAACCCGGTTCACACCATTCCGTAAAACCGGCTTTTTCCTTGGAAACCAAATACAAACCTTTGCCATAAGATGCAGATTTATCTTCTACATCCTTGATGGCGTCGTAAAGTTTTTTCGTCTTAACATCATAGGCACTGATATCATATCCATCAATGGAATATTTACTGTCAAATTCCGTCATTTTAAAGCCTGGCCAAGCACCGTGGGTTACGCCACGCGACTGGATCACAGCAACATGACGGTTATTATTCACCTCACACGCTGTCCAGCTATACCCGGCAAATTTATAGGTCTTGCCAGGTTCAAATACTAAACTCTTGTCCTCTGTGTTACTCTTTAATTTTTTCATAGTGCTTTTCTCCCTTCGTTAATGTTTTGCTTTTCATTCATTAATATGAAACGTTGAAAATATTCCAAAAAGTTTCCAGAAATCCTTTGACGATTTTTCAAATGACTCAATATCTATTGTGAAGGCGTGATACACCATCGGACAACCGGGGTTGGCCGAGGCTTCTTTACGAGGCATGGTACGCCTCGCTGGAAATACACATTTCCCTTTATCCTTTGTTACAAGGATTACTTTTGACTGCTTACGCAGGTGCCTCTGCATTACTTTATGCAGATTTTGATTTTCCCCAGAACATCCGGTATTCCAGCCGCGTGTTTTTTCTGTAAAAATGTCTGATTTCCCAAAAGGAAACCCGCGAAATTCAGGAGAAGAAATTACGCAAGTTGGCTGCTTCCGGGAATTCGGATATTTTCATTGATGGAGAACCTGTCAGCGATGATTTCGATTTGGATGGCATCCGTTTGAAAGACTACGAAATCAAATTTAAGAACGGAAAGGTTTATCTAATTAGCTATTGATTTTTTGGAGGGTATATGTATGAGAAAAGATTTTACAGTCAAGCAATTTAACGAAAAGATTTATTTTTTCGGCTTTTATGCAATTCGTTCTTTTTTTGCTGTGCTCGGAATTAGTGCCATCCTTGTGGCTTTCTTATATAACATTCCTCTCTGTGCGCCATTCGGCTTTTCTTTTTTGTTGTTTGTTGATTTATCTGGTATTCATTACAACCGATTTTTTCGGAAACGGTTTCCTGCGTATTTCCGAGCTCGGTCCATGCAGGAAATCGAAGCCTTTGGGGACCAAATAAAAAGTGAATTCTTTGTATATGTGGTATGTGTTTCAATAGTAGGTCCATATATTGCAATTGTTCAGAAAGAAACTACACTCATTTTCCCACTCATCATTCTAACCGCTATTTACTCTTATGTTGTATGGAAATTGCCACATATTGAGGCATTCGAAATCAAGCGTTAGTGCTTCGCAAGCACCACAAAGAAGAGCCAACATACACCTCATCCAATAGAAAATATGGAGAGTTAATGGAAATTCAAAGGATTTTTTATAAGAGTATTTTCAAGGTTACAGAAGTGTACCCTTATTTTTCCAACAAAAAAAAGAATGCAGCTAAAGTGTTCCCAAACTCTGCATTCTTTTTGTTTTCTTACTCTTCCTTTGGCTTTTCACAGTGCTCAAATTCGTATACGAACACCCACGGGTTTGCATCCCAGCCGTAACGATCAATATCAGATTTCTTCACGGTGCTATCCCAAATTTCCGAAAATTCATCAATTTCATTGTAACCTTCGTCTGGACATGTATCACATCCAAATGTGGCGTTACATCCTCTGCAATTTGATGGATACACACCCTCTGCAATACATCCATCTTCTGTAATTTTCTGCAGCCGCTCTACTCTCACATTCTTGACCTTAAGCCAGATCCGTGCGGCTTCTTTCGGCATACATACCGGCGATTTCCACGGCTCATTCGCATCCTCCGAGTTAGCAATACTTGCTTTGTATCCGTAAAATTCTGCCAGATGGCAACTTTCGCCTTTGCCTACTCGCTTGATGTACTTATGCCATGTTTCACGCACATAAAGGATATCTGCTAGTTTATATGGCGCTTTCTCAATACACGGCTCATTTCTGCCGTTGTACAGCATCGCTCCATCCTTAATATATCCCGTCCAATTCGGATTTTCTCCAGGTAGGAATGTGGCCGGACAACGCATACAGGTTTTTCTTCCATCCAGCAGCGCCGGGATCAGATCAGAAGTAATAAAAATCGGCTTACTCTTCATCTACTCCACCACCTTTCACGATAGCCAACACAACATCTTTCCGAAGTGCTTCAAACGTTTCATCACGCCTAATGACGGAAATTGAATTCAGTCTTTTCATCTGATTCATAAGCTCATTTCCGGCTCCGCATTTGCGCATGATATCCAGTACGGCATCCCTCCGGAAAATAGTTACCATTGTGCCGAATCCAAGACTGGCTAGTAATGGCTCCTCTTCTTCCAGTATTTCCAGCTGTATTAAGGCTTTGTCCGCATCAAATGTTTTCTCTGCTTCCTGGATCGCGCTGCGGATATCTTCTTTCGCTGCAAGATATACCTCTTCTCCATATTCCTTCAGCCAGGTCAGCTTATTGGAAAGAATATTGTAAAGTTTTTCTGTGTCGGTCATTTCTCCCATCGTATTATTTTCTCCTCCTAATATATAAGTGTAGGGTTTCAGTACCCAACAGCCAGTTGGGACTTA
>ERZ772901.507-NODE-507-length-38171-cov-146.615962_pt1 | contig 38171 bp, 52 predicted proteins | sample MGYA00512123_ERZ772901 | MGnify/ENA primary metagenome ERZ772901 (study PRJEB29015, sample SAMEA2737711) | human gut metagenome | biome: human gut; feature: human-associated habitat; material: faeces | place: China | collected 2012 ...
TGCACTGAGACAATGTGCCACCGTTCATGTAAATCGGTCTGTTCGCACTGCCGACAGTGCTTCCACTTGCTACCGGTGAACCTGCATTTAAATAAATAGGTTTTACGCCACTACCCACGGTTCCCGTTCCCAATTTGCTTGCTGTAGTGGCGTTGGAGATTGTTCCGCCCGTATGTGCCAAAGTCCTCCACGCACTCCATTTATCAATACTACTGTCTCTGGCATTTCTATAATACATATTAGCAGGCATAGCATCACCGCCGCTCCATTCCGTCACAATTTGTATTGCGCCAGCTCCTCTAATAGATAGACAATTACCATAAGCACACGGGAAACCATTATTATAAACTTTACTCCATGTCATGCCGACAGGTAATGCGCTGGCAAGTGTATTTCCTGTTATGGCTTTTTCCGTAACTATATTTGCATTTGTAGCATTAGCAACGTTATTTACAGTTACACTGCTTGTACTTCCATTTCCTTTTGTAACTGTTAATGTTGCATTGCTTCCCGTAATCCCTTTTACATATGTTGTATCTATCTGTTGCCCACGGCTGTCCTGCGTGGCTTTGGTGGCACTTGCCGCGCTGGACGCAGAAGGGACTGCTTTCCATGTTCCATCTCCCGCTAAAAAGTGGCTTGCATTGCCATCTCTTTTCGGTGCAAGTCCGTTTGCACTAGTAGATACGACAGCGGTACTTGCTTTGGCGTTCCATGTACTTTTTTCGGTATCGGATACAAATCTGTGTGTAGCGTCCTGAGTAATCATGGTAGCAGAATGCGAACTTGGATGTACATAATTATTGGCACCTGTAGCTATACCGTCCAGTTTTTTCTTTAATTCCGGTGTCATATAACCTTTTAAGCTGTCCGTTACAACTCGCCAGTCCTGAGCATTTACCACGCTTTGCAGAGTATCATGCCACTGTTTAAGCAAGTTCTCGTTACTCAGCAATGTGCTAAGGATTAAGTTCATGCCCGTATATAATACTTTATCTTTTGCAATAAGCTGTGGAATTTCTATATACCAGTCATGTCCGCTTTCCAGTGGTTCAGCAGGTCGCTTATAGCCGTCTATTTCTGTCGGGAACTCAAGCCCGAACTCTGTTTTTAATTCTTCAGCGTTCAAGTTATCACCTCATCTTTAAAATTCTATTGTCCAGCGGAATACCGCGCCGCTTTCCGCATCTATACCTTTGCTGGTTAAAAGCCTCATCTTTGCAGCGGTGCGCTCTTCTTCATCTATCAATGCTACTTCATTTATATCGCCGGTATAATCTCCGGCTTTTATTTCAGCTTCGAAGCAGACGCTTGTTTCTACAGGATAAGTTACAGAGGTAATATCTTTGGTTAAAACAACGTTGTTTAAGTTACCATTATCACTAGGTGGTGCAGGGTTGCCTTGTTCGTCGACCTCTCCTGCTGTACCAAACGCCATTTTTACTATTTTTGCAATAGTACCTGTCGTCCCGATTGCCTGTGCAAATGCCGCTCTATAATCGGTTGTAGTCTTCTTATTGGATTGTAAAAAAGTATCCTGATTAAATTCTGCCAGCGGTGCCGGTTCTCCATTTATACTCAAACTCTGCTTCGGATTAATATTTTGTGTATTGCTCATAATCTTTCAAACGTTCCCTTCCTAATGTTTCCATTTTTATCTGTGCTGTAATAGGTGCACAGGTTTTCCATCTGTGCATTTTGCAGGGAATAGTCTCCCTCCCATGCGTGGCTGCCGTCCCAACAAAAAGAGCCGTCCCATAGGTTTTTTGCGTTCCCTGTGGTTCGGCTCTGCATAGCATTAATTTTACCTGTATTTAATGCCCTGTGTTCAATGTTTTGTTTTAAGTCTATATCTACATAATAAATACTGCCTGCTTTATGGCTTGTTAAAAGTCTGTGCTTAGATGTTACTTTATACGTTATATTCGCACTTTGTCCTGTCTTAAAGGTCTGTGCAGAATTGACTTTAGCTAAAATGTCTATAACATGGGACTGTCTTTCTTTATAATCGGCATCCGGCTTTATGCCGCTCCAGTCAATACTGCCGTCAAAAGTCCAAACGCCGTCCCAATACGTATTTTCTGCTGTGCCTAAATTCCAGAAATTGTGGTTGGTGTTAATATATTGAGTAATGCTCGCTTTGTGGCTTGTTAAAATCCGGCTTATAATCCTAATTACTACAGCAAATCCCAAATGAGCCGGTTTGTATGTATTTACGGCTTCCAATAGCTCTTTCCATTTTATTTCATCATCACCGCTTATACATAATTCAAACCAGTATTCACTGTTATGCTGGATTATATAACCGGATTTATCTTGGCAAAACATATTTATCAGGTTATTCATAAACGTTTCGGACACTGTATTTGCGCCCTGTAGTTTTAACAGTATCTGTATGCGTCTATCTTCTATGTCGGCGTTTTCTTTTACGGATAAATCAAGAAGCCGCTCCCAATCAGACAGTCCCCATGTTGCTGTTTCAACAAAAAGCTGATTTTTTACATCTAAAATATTAAGCCTCAGCTTTTCATGCTCATCGTCGCTGATTAATTCCGTGTTTTTAAAGTCGTTATCGATTGGCAGGAATTTCGGCAGATGTTTTAATGTTTTTACCGGTGTTCGCCTAAGTAGATATAACATCAAAATCCACCTCTTCTTCTAAAACAGGGAGCTGCTCTTCCGTAAGCGGTATATTTTTTGCCTCACCATTTAAGGTCAAACTGTCATAATCAATAACGCCACTACATTCAAGAAGCGTTTTTCCGATGTGTGCAATGGATACATACCCACGGTTAAATCCTATTTCTTTAAAATACGTATCGACTTTTTCTTTGAATTCATCTTCATTTACACTGCCGTAAATATTGGCTGCTATTTTTACATTCACGGCAGTTGCCGATACTACAGTTAAATCTGCACCAATCGGTTTTTCTTCTTCAAGATATTCACGGACTTTATTCAGTAGCGTTTCATCAGCAACATTCAGATTGGCGTCTATAATTACGACCTTTACAGTACCGTTACCGTTCCAAAGCGGAATACACCTTGCACCGCCTACTCCTTCAATTTCACGTGCCCATAATTCGTAATTATTTTTATTACCGCTTGTCGCCGGATTTCTGACTTTAAAAAGGTATCTATCTAAAAGTTCAGCATCCGTTTCCTCATCGTAGCCGCCTGTTGTAGAATTTTCATTTATCACACTGTTTATGCCGGGAATGGACATGGAAATTACTTTTATGGTCTCAGCATCCACATTTCCAATAACTCCGGCTGTTGCAGCTTCAATATTTATCTGTCCGTTTTCTTTTATATCCGTATTTTCCGTAGCTACAAACTGGATACCGCTTTCTGTTGCAAAGGTAGCTCCTGCATAAACCGTGCCCGTGCCTTTTACGGTCAAAACACCTATAGCTTTGGTAGCTTCTTTGCGGATAACGCCGTACTGTTTAGCCAGCATGGTTAGATACTCGCCGTATGATGTATCGGCAAAAGCAACTTTGTTTAATTCCTCAAGTTCAACTTCAGCTTTTGCAAACTCGATTGAGTTGCTGGCGAGTGCATCATACTGGAACGTTCCTTCAAACAGCCCAGTCTTTGCCCTCGAGCTATTTATCATTTCCTGCAATATATCTTTTTGGTCTCTTGCCTTATACATTAATCACCAGCTCCCCGTAAACCGTAGTTAAATCAATTTCACAGTTTAATTCTGTTTTTTCCCGATTTATTGTTATGGAATTTATGGATTTTATATATGGATTTACCATTAAACATTCAATTATAGCCCTTTTAAATTCGGAAATCCTCTCACCGACAGTCATGACCTTGCCAATAAATTTCTTTAGTTCAATACCATATTGCCAGCTATATGCTGTATATCTGAAACGTTCTGTTTTCAGTGCCTTATAAATCCAGACTTTTATAGCTTCATTTCCTTCGACTAACACGTGATTACCGGCATTATCATAGATGAACTTGTCCGTGTCGAAATCCCATGCGTATTCTTTGTATAGCGGTAAATCTTCTTCTGTAGCAATTGTATTTGTGCCGGTAAATGGAAATTCATCACTCAAGTTTTACCACCTCTTCATTTATAATATAGAGCTGACCTTCTGCGCCTTCGCACGGCAGGATACTGACCCAGTCGCCAACTTTCAGCGTATCGGTATAGATAAAATTTTCAGTGTAGTCATTATCTATACTGTGATTATGACTTTCGTACTGCGCATCGCCACTACCGCCGGATTTGTTCTGCGTTGCCGAAACTAAATGTCCTCGTGCTGTTCGTTCATAGCCTACAAGAAGCCGTTTTGAAATATACGCATTTTCCTTTGTAAGCTCGATGTTATTTGCTTTGATAATAAAATTCGGCGGCGGTTGAACTACAATTCCGATAAAAGCACTGCGTGGAACATGAGACTGTGCAACACCGTGCATAATATTCACAATTTGCTCAACACTTGCTTCCGCACTCGGGATTTGTGCCATTTATATCACCTACTTTTTCGTTTTTTCCTGTGGAGCTTTTTCCTCATTCATCATATTTTCAAATTCAAGTTCAATTTTCATCATATGATTGCCGTTCTGAAATGTATGCACATCGGACTTTATCCAGAATTTACCGGCATTTAAGCTATCTCTTATTTCTATGGAGTATGAAGATTTCACTCGATAGTCTCCGATGAGCGTAAGAGAACCGCTTCTATCCGGTCCTTTCAGCATTGCTTCGACTTCTTTGTTGGTATCCTTGTTCGGGTCGGTCTTATAAACATCTTGTATCATGGAATATTTGCCAATCCATTCATCATTACGTTTATACCCCGTCATATTGCCCTGCTGGTCAGTAATCATTATCTGATTGACCATGTTTTCAATACTTTCTTTGTAAGTGCTCTCCGTCATATTGCTGCGACTGTCGGCAACATAATTTTCGATTAATGTGCCCTTTAAAATGATATCAAGCTGGTCGTTATTCATTATTGGGTGATATTTTTCGCCCGTTTTTTTACTGGCTTCCGTATAACCCATCATAATTATCTGATAGCCCGTTTTACGGTCCGCAATGAAACTTACCGGAACACCCGTTTTTATCAAATTGCCGACTTTAACACCAAGTTCCCTACATATTGCTGCCGTTATATCCTCAGCTGTTATATTTACAAATTTCTTTGTCGTTTTAGATTTACTAAGAATAAAAAGGTTGTCAAAAGCAGTGATTCGTACATTGGAATTCTGTCTGTTTTTTTCCACATCAAAAACATTGCCACGAAATACTATGTTATTTTCCTCGTCATAACCGAAAATTGTTTCGCCGTTGTTTATTTCAAGAACCGGAATAAGAGTGTCTCGGTCATCCTGTACATAATCAAATACAAGTTTTCTGGCAACCTGCATGCGGCTGCCGCTCCACGTTATCTTTTTTACTAATGTAGATATATCTTTACCTTTGTGAAATATCTTCATTTCAAATTCTTCCTTAAATTCAGTTTCGTTACATTGTTTATAGCCAGATTTTTTAAATCGTTGGACTGCATGATATTTCGCCAGTGGCTGTAGTCGCCGTATACTTTTTTGGAAGCATCCAAAATATCGTCGGCTTTATCAACCCAGCTTTCGGGATTTTCGGGCTCATCTGTTCGCTGTTTTAGACCTGTAGTTTCATCTATCTGTTTATCATTATTGGCAGACGGTGTATTGAGTTCCTTATATTCAATAAAAGATAATTTGTAATAAATATCTCTTGTCCCATCCTGTTCACGATAGGTGAATTCACGAAGCCCCATCATTAAATTTACAGGGCTGTCAGTTATTATTACCCTTATCGGCTTTTTGGCTTCTTTCCATTTTGTTAATAATTCCACACATTCAATCGGAGTTTTTACATCTCCCACGACAAATGGATAGTCATGTTTTGGATGCGGGAAAAAGCTGGAAAAACTAAGCCGTTTAAGTTTTGCATTGCCAAACAGCATAGCTTCACCGAAATCAAGGATATCTATTGTTTCATTATTTTGTGCTGTTTTTATTTCGTAACTGCGAGGAGTAACGGGGATAGTGAATTTTTCATTGTCCGAGCTTAATATTATCTGCCGTTTTGCAGCAGTTTCATTTCCTAGTGCCAAAGATAAAAGATTTACTATGCTATAAGTCTTATTCATAAAACTGTCAAGGCTCATCAGTATGCACCTCCATAGTTTGCATTTACTTGTCGCATGATAGACATTAGACGGTAGGCGATTTCGTCAATATCCTGTTCATTTCGCACTATAAAAGTATTGCCGGTAATTGTTACATTGCCACCGCCCGTATTGGAGGTGTTTTCGGCAAGTTCACGTTGAATAATTCGTTCTGTGGTCTGTGCCGGATATATGCGACTGCCGGTCGGAAGGTCAACAATTTCTCCACCTTGTTCGTTTATCTCGGTAAGACCGCCTGTCCAATTCATTGTACCTGTAGCATTTTTCCCTATACCGCCGTCAACAAAACTGAGTACACTCTGAACCGGAGACGGAGCAGAATTTTTAAGTTCGATGTATTTCTGCCTAATAGGACTGAAAACATTTGTTTCAAACCAGTTGACTACACCTGCCCATGCGCTCTGAATAGTGGTTATAGCACTGTTTATACCAGCGGCAATTCCTGCGCCTGCGCTCTGTGCCAGATTTTCTAAAGGATTATATATATTGCCGGTAAACCAGCTTACGGCTTCACTCCACTTGCTTTGAATATTTTCCCATGCACTTGCGGCAGACTGCCAAATACTGTTCCACATTTCTATATTTGCATGTGTCTGTATTTGCGTATTTTGCACTTGCATCTGTCCTGCCATATTAGCTGTATCAGTAATTCCGTTCCATATTTCTGTTGTAAAATCTTTAAGCCCTGAAAATACCTGCTTTTGTCCTTCAACCTGTATTTGATTGCTTTCAAGTTGCATTTGTCCGGCAATGTTAACATTGTCAGTGATTTCACCCCAAACACCAGAAACAAAATCTCGAAAACCTGAATACATTTGTTGCTGGCTATTCATTTGCGCCTGAGCGGATTGCAATTGAGCCTGTCCGCTTTGTTCTGCAATATTATTAAATGAAGCACTTGCTCCGTCATACTGCATTTGCGATATATTCATATTTGTTGCGGCCGACATATTTTGAGCCTGTCCCCACGAACTGTCATTGATACGTTTTATAATATTATCATCTGCGGAAAAATCAAAAAGTCTTGAAATGCTGTCAGCAAACTGGCTACCCAAAATACTGCCGCCGATACCGCCAATAGCACCGCCGATAATTGCACCGGCTCCCGTACCGATACCAGGAAGTACAGAGCCGACCGCCGCACCTGTCGCACCGCCGATTTTAGCACCTGCCCAGCCACCGGCAATACCGCCTCCAGCGCGAGCAACAGCCGCTCCCTTCTCTCCTTCATCCGCACTGTAGATATCATATGTGGCAAAAGGAATAGTAAGAGCAATATTGGCTTTATTTATACCGCCGCCGTAATTCCATCCTGTTTTTATTGCATCTTTCGCCCTGCTCCAAATGGTAGGCTTTGCAGGCGGATTTTTCGGTTTATCCGTAGGCGGCGCACTGGGCTCGTTTGGTACTACCGGCGGCGTTTCACCCGGTTGATTTTTGCCGTTTACGTAAACATTCTGCGCATTTAGAATAATATCTTTTACAGTCTGTCCCGGAAGATTTGTAGGCAGATTATTAGGTACTGAACCCGGCAAATCTTTAGGAATGCCTTTGGCAATATCAATCAGATTTTTAACACTTTGTACGGATTTAGCAACAATATTATAGAATTTCTTTGCTCCGGCAATAAATCCAATAAACAAACCTGCACCGGCGGCAACTGAACCCATGCCGTCCATCTGTATCATCTTTGAAAATGCGTCTCTGAATGGTTTTGTCAAAAAGTCGAATGTTCCCCAAAATGTAAAACCATTTTCAAATAATTTGTTAGCATCTAAAACAAGTTCAGTGATTTCCTTAACAAGACTTCTTAGCCCACCTGTTGCCGAGCCTTCCATAAGTGTATCTTGAAAGTTTTCCCATGCACCGCTGAGCTGTTCAATATCACCTTTCAAATTGTCCAGCATTGTTTCAGATTGTTCTTTAGCTGTAACTTTCGTCATTTCATCATACATATCCTTAACGGACTTACTTGTAAATTCACCGAGAACCTGCGCTGCACGAATACCATCAGAACCGAAAGCGTCTTTATAAAGTGAGTTTAACTCCTGCTCTGTAAGCCCTTGCGTGCTTTCGTGCAGAATATCTGCTATTTCACCTAAAGAACGAAGCTGACCTTTTTCATTATAAAATTGATTTTTGCCGTCTTTTAATAAGCCTAGTCTTTCAAACGCAGCTACCGCCGGTTTTGTCGCCGGTTCAATCTGCTGTAACATGGATTTTAAACTTGTACCGGCATCTGAGCCTTTGAGCCCGCGGGAAGCCATAAGAGCAAGAGCTGTATTTACTTCATCAAAATCCATTCCGGCTTTTTTTGCTACGATACCGACTGCAGAAAGTGAATATTTCATTTCATGCACACTGGTTGCGGAAGCATTCGCCGCACCGGCTAAAATATTTGCGGCGTGAGTTGCGTCTTTAACGCCGAATGTATTCATTGCCGTACTCATGATTTCCGCTGCTTCCGGTAATGCTAAGTCGCCAGCCGTTGCTAAATTCAATGCAGCTTCACTGGCATCTCCCAGCACATCTTTTAAAGAAATGCCGGCTTTTATAAGTTCTGTCATGCCCTGTGCTACTTCTTTATTGCCAAATGCCGTAGCCTGACCGAGTTCTTTTGCACGTGCTCTTACCTGTACCATAACATCATCGCGGCTCATACCGTCTAAACCTTCTTTTGGCGTAAGCGATTTAATAGCAGATAACTGAGCATCAAAATCCATACTTGTTTTTATGGTATCGTACACACCATAACCGATACCGGCGGCACCTGCCATTTGCATACTTGTCGGCATAAGCATTCCGTTTGTGAACTCATTTAAAGTATTACCCATAGAATTCATCGGGTTGGTATTAGTTTTTACATTCAGTATAGCCGTATATGTTTTGCCCATAATACCAGATAATTCCGATTTAACCTTTAAAATGGTATCAGTAGCACTGTCTTTAGCGTGAATGCCTACAGAATAAGACTTGCCTGCGATACTACCAAGTCCTGATTTTATGGAACTTAAGGGTGATGTTACCATATCCCGGACAGATACGGATACAGAGCTATTTTTTATTTCTCCAAGTGCCGTTTTAGCTTTGTCGGCGTTTTGTGCTAATTCTTTTAAACCTTCACCGGCTCTTGCCGAAGATTTAACAATACCATCCGTAGTTTTAGAGGTAGCCTGCGCCTGACCTTGTAAATCTTTTAGTGCTTTTTTCGACCTAACTATAGTCGCTGTCATGTTGTCTTTTGCTTCCAGCCGTGCTGTAAGTCTTGCATCATCAGCCATTTAACTACCTCCTAACTAGTTTGAAACCGGCAAGCTGTGCTTCAAATTCCATTTTGCGGACTTCAAATTCCTGATGTTTGCGCATTGCCGTATAAGCAAAAAGTTTATCCAAATAACTCATGTTAAAAAAATATTCTAATGTATGACCTTTGAGAAGCAAAAAAGCGGCTGTTGCCGCTTCCCAGTTCTCATCTATCAGTTTTTTATTTCTTCATGCACCTTGGCTTCAAGACTTTCATATCCAGCACATTTCATAATAGCTGTTGCAATATTACCTATTTCACCGGCTTTAAACAACTTACCGACAATATCCGTCGGCTCTATGCAGTTATACGCTTTCTGTAAATCCTTATCTTTTAAATTAGGCTCAACAACATTATCTAAAATCATAAGTTCATTTGCGTTATCTAATTTTAAAATATCGGCGACGAAACTTGCTTCCGGCTGTTTTACGGTAATTGTACCTATAGACGTTTCAATATCATATAAAACCTTTTTATTACCTTCAATTTTTTCTTTCTGTTCAATAAGTTCTTTTACACTAATAGCCATTTTATAATCTCCTTATCATTAAATTTTTGTATTAGAAAAGCCACCTACTAAAAAGTAAGTGGCTCTATGCTCCGATTGTTTCAATAAAGCTTGCGTCTTCTGGTGTAAATCCTGCCGTAAATTCTTTTTCCACGACTTTGCCTTTTTCAAAACTCATCAAAATCAGGTCATTGAACCATACATTATCAATAGAACAGCGTTCTTTCTGCCCGTCCACTGCATCCGGGTCATCAATAAGCCCTACAAAATTAGCACGCGGGTCAAGCCCCTGCTTCCATGCTTCAAGATATTTATTAATATTTCTGTTCACAACGGATTTAATAGTAAAGGAAAGTTCACCTGTTAATGATACGATTTTACTATCTTTACTGATGGAAATATATACATCTTCACGGTCGGCAGTTACCTTTGCTTCAAACTTCTGAATTTCAAATAAAAGTTCATTATCCCACCAGACTTTTCCCCAGCTACCGTTCCAGCGGCGGCGTCCTCTGTATTTTACAGCTTCTGCTTCTCTTCCCATTTATAACTCTCCTTTACATAGTAAAATCAATCGTCAAATCTTCCATAGCGTTAACCGGCGTAATACGGCCTGTTAAATAAACATTGGTTCCCGTATTATATTCGCGAATTTGCTGTACTGTCATTTCAGCGACATCTTCACCTTTCAATATTGCATAATTTTTCTGCTGTTCCTCATCTATATCAACAGTATTTTGCGCCGTAGGACTATTATCCAGTACATTTCCTTTTAAGCCGCTAAAATAAACCATTATAGCCGAAATAAACAGCATTTTATGATTATAATCATTTATCACTTTGCCGACATAATCCGATTTGAACGTATCACGAATATCATCCGTTATCATGTCGATGCATTCAACAATTTTTATGGAACGGAAATCCTGACCCACGTCAGTTGTAAATGTCGTAAGACTGTTGCAGGCACGGGCAATTTTAACGCCGTCGCCGTCACCTTCATCAACGAGTAACAGTTGTCCTTTATCAATTAAGCTGTCAATATCTTCATACGTTTCTACGCTTTCAACTTCAGGCAATTGATAATATGTTGCACTTCTATCCAGACTAAGTCCCGCCAAAATGCCGGCAATACGTGCCGTGTATTCCGTCGCCGTGTAAATAGTATATGGCTTAACCGTATCGTCATTTGCTACAGTACTATCTCCTACAATAGCTTCGCCGATAATTGCCGCAGGTGTTTCAGTGGCATCTTCCACGTAATCGGGATTAGGTACCTTGATATCTCCTGTACAAAAATTAATAATGCCCTTGTCATCAGCTGCCATGTTGGCAAGTACAGCTTTAAATGTTTTATATTTATTACTACGCTGCGTTTTAATCCAGCTGTCCAAATCTTCCTGTTCACTGCCGGAAGCTGTCGGTGCGCAAATATAATTCCATTTAATATTGCTAATCTGTTTAAGTACGTAAGACTGATTTACTGTCGGCTCTGCTACAGTATCATCCGGAATTGTATATACTAAAATACGTAGCGGCGTACCGAGCAGACATTTTTTAATTAAATCGACATTTTTATCCGTAAGTCCTTTATCCGGAATATCTGTGATATCGGAAATTTTATAAGATTTCATAACGTCCGTTGTTTCGTTTTTCAAAATCATGGCCACAATGCCGCGGGCAGAACGGGCAATTGCTGTTGTAGATTTTGTTTTAAAAGTTATAAGTACTTTCGGCATACCGAATATTTCTTTTTCGTTAGCCATTAAAATCATCTCCTATTTTAAATTAAGTTCTAGCGTTTGCATTAAATCATACATAATAGCAGAACTTTCTTTATCGGTTAAACAATCCGCAAAATCAAGATAAAAAACATAATGTAGTATCTCATCGACAAATCGCGTATGACTTTCAAGAATGGTGATATATCTGTCTTTGATATGAAATACAGGTCTAATTAAACCGTCTAAGGTATCAGCCGTATCATACAGAACAGACCTTTTTATTCGGCCGTACTCATCCGGAATTAGAACCAGCATTATATCAATCTGTATGGATTTATCCGTTAAAATTTCATCAACGGTTTTATGCCGCGGCATCATTTCCACATAAAAATAAGGCTCACTCGATTTTTCCACATTATCGAAATGAACCTTATAATTGAATTTAGATTTTAAAAGCGTTGTAAGTCCTTTTTTTATATCAAGTAATTTAATCATTTAAATATATCATCCATAATTATTTTGGCGTCCTCCTCGAAATTATCCCGCAGTTCCTCAACACCCTGATGAAGCATATAAGCACCTTTAACAAATTTTATTTTACCGTTTTCATCTTTTACCCATTCGCCCCTGCGGTTTTTTACGCGGTGTCCATATTCCATATGTGCGGCATATTCCGTATTATTGTAGACTTTAATACTGCCCATATAAGGACGGGTACGCTGCCAGTTATTTTTTAAATTACCGGTATCAACGGGCGTTAAATCTTTAGTGTATTCGATAAGGTTTTCAGCGGATTTTTTCACAAATTCATTGCTCTTTTTAGGTATCTTTTTTATGGCATTATCAAGTTTAGCGATAAAATCATCAATGCCTTCAATTTCAACGCTCATCTTGCCTCATCCTTCCGTTTTACCGTTACTTCCTGATGTGATTTATACTTAAACGATTTTACGACGTTCAATAAAATTTCCTGCTCGTTGCGGGATATTTTCAAAATATCATTCGGCAGAACATCGTATTGCGGCGGAAGAAATAATTTTAAATCCGTAATAACATCTACCTGTCTGTCTGTATTTTTAGCTGTAAAAGGTTTACCGCTTTGATACAACTTGCAGGGAATATTAACATAGATTTCCTGCACTGTATAATCATCTGCTCCTTCGTCATCAACAGCATTAATTTGACGACAAACAGTAACATTATCATGATACATATATTTACTAAGCAGACTGTTTAATTGTGATGGTGTCGGCATGAACCAAACCCCGCAATCTTTCGATATAAATTCAATTTCGGCTTGATACTGTCAAAATCCAGGTCATTTAAAACACCGGAAGAAATCGCCGCCGCCACATTAAATTCAAATTTGGTATCACCGGCTTCAATGCTTTTAAGCTGCGCCGCCCCTTCCGCTGCTGTTTGCTCGTCGTCGATACGCTTATTTATCAAATCCATACAGGTGAAAGTTAAAGCACGTGGAAAATCGTGTCTGTGGCAGTAGTCAAGCACGTCATTTACAAGTTTTTCAACATAAATGCTGAGTACAGCCTCGTCGATTTCCGTATCGCCGCGGATTGTTTTTACTTTGGCTATAATATCCGCCACTGCTTCAGCAGGTGTCATAATATCCCTTCTTTCTAAAATTGGGCATAATAAAAGCACTCACATTTCTGCAAGTACTCAAAATTATCTTTTAAAATATCATTTTTTCCCACATTTCTTTCGGTATCTGTTCTAGCGGCTTATTATTTTCTATTGCTTCTTCAAGCATTCTAATATCCCTATTTGTCTCATCGACATCAAGTTTTGTTGGTTGGTGTATTAAAGGTTCGCTTAAAAGTACACGGTCAAGAGAATTTTCGCCAAATTTTTTTAAATATTTATCATGTGCCTCATCAAATCGCGCCAATGCTTTTGCATATTCCTCACCAAAGGCTTTATATTTTGTCCACATTATAATCCCTCTTTATGCTTTCAATATTAATCCTATAATTAAATACAAAAATTCTATATCATCTTTTATTGTAGCATAAATCGGCTTATATTCGCCATTGATAAGTTCGACTTTTTTCAGTTGCTCCGTTGGTTCAAATACTAATTCTAATCCCACGCTTAATACTTCGGAAGCATCTGGATAGTCCTTACCGATATAAGGAGTTATAAAATCATCTGGCTTAGTTGTTTCATCCTTTTTATATCTTGAATTGAAAAGAATTTCTCTTAACAGTACAGATTTTTCATCCTTGGTACGGTCTTTTAAAAACTCTTTAGATATTCTAAGAGCGTTTTTATTGAAATATTCAACATAATGACCTATTTCATGATAAGGTGTTGTTTTGCGCATTCCATTCATATGAATTGATACATAGCCTGTTTTATAATCTGGAAACTTTGTAGCATAATATTTACCATTAGCCATAACAGCTCCTTCGTTAAAAAATCCTCTATTGGTTATTAGGGTATACAGTTTTTTTCCGCTATCAGTTAAATAATTCACCCAGTCTTTTGGATAATATGAAAATGCTTCACTAAGCTGTTGTTTAGTGATTTTATTACTTCCTTTTGCCCATTGTTCTGGTGAAAGTTTGCCACCCATCTCACGAAAATTGCCAAATGCTTCTTTTAAGGCTTCTTTATCGCCAATTTTATTTTTAATATCAAATTGTTCGCATACCTTTCGTCCGATATTGATAATATCATCTTTTGTACAACTTTTTATATCCGTATTTTTGATTAATTCTTTAAGTGTCGGTTTATTAGCGTTAACTGTCAGCTTTTTGTGTGCTTTTTCCCACTGACTGAATGACATGGATTTTTCAATATAGACTTTGTAGTAATCATCATAATTCATAGCGGCAGGGATGATAATTCGCTTGCCGTCTTTATTTTTCGCCGTTCGTTTGTCACGACCTGTATCATAATCGGTTAAATTACCTGCAATCGTTGAACGGCAATGCGGATGTAGCGGCGGCATATTAGTGCCGGGCGTTGCACTGTCCACCGGATAAACTTTGCGGTCATGTGCTCTGCATAATGTTGATGTTTTTTTGTCGAGTGTGGCCAGAAATATATAGTATTTCATGTCAGCGTCTTTTATACTGTCCAGTGCCGCCTGATTTTGTACGTAATTCATTTCAGTGCGTACAAGGCGGGTAGCTTCATATTTGCCGACATTCATTCTTTGCTGTACGAGCTTTGCCATTTTATTAATAGATACACCGCGATGAAAGCCGTCCGTAATTTCATTTCTGATGAGTTTTGCCAGTTGGTCCGTATTTTTCCAAATACGCTGACTGTAGTTTTTTCCTGACCATGAATTATTCAGCACTTTGCGAATTTTTTTATCATCAACTTCTGATACAGACGATTTTATACCGATTGTTTTGCCGATATCGAACAGATTTTTATAATAATTGTCCTTATATGCACCGGATAAAAACTTTGTCATGCCATTTTCGCTGTCCGTGCCGAGCCTGTAGAGGTTTTTTAATGTATCGCCATATAATTTATCAAGACGTGAAATACGTTTGCGCATGGCAAGCTTATTTAGTTCCAGCAGTAGTTTATTGTCAACGTTCTTATCTATGGCATCCAGATATTCTTCCAGAGACATTCGCCACTGCTTAAATTCTTTATCCGTTAACAGTTTACTGGCTTCGGTATAAGTAAGATTGTTATCTTTGGCATATCTGCCGTATAAAACAGCAATATCATCAGTAATACGAGAAAGAGCCCGCCTGTAATACTCGGCAAGCTCTTTTTCAATCGTATCTTTGGATTTTTTAATCCATTCCGCTTCTCGTTCTTCAGCACGCTTTTTCCAGTAATCTTCATTATTCATAAGATTACCTTAACCTTAAGCTGCTACAACTTTATGTTTAAATGCTACTATGCGTATTTGTTTCGATTCATAGACGCGTTTCCAGTTTTGCGGGTTGGCCAATTCTTTGCGAGATGGGCTTTCCACATGTTCGCGTACTGCGTTCTGCCATGCAACACCTCTCGGGTGCATGATGAAGCAACGGCGATTGTAAAGCATATTGACGCCCGCGCCAAGATTAGGGTCGCGGTCCGTTTCCGTCTGCACAAATCCTACAGGAGAACCTTCGCCATAGGCAATAGCACCGCGTCCGAATAAGTACGTCGTATAAATATCACCTTCAAACGGACAGCCGTCATCTACGATAACTCTGCGGTCCTGATACGTTTCAAATTCAACAGAGTTACTGTCGCGTTCCGTAGAAATAAGGTTCTGCTGTTTAAGGTAGGATTTTGTCTTAGAGTGCATTACCACGCCAGTAAGCTGGTCCTGTGCATCGCCCAAAAGCTGAAGTGCGTCAATGAATGCCGATGCGGAAATATTTGCATTTTTACCGGCTTTTCCGGAGATATCAAGTACGTGGTCTTTCATAGTGTCTGCACTAAATACGCCTTTTAACAGATTAATAAGTTCCTTTTGATATTCTCTAGCCCAATAAGAAGAAACGAGTTCCGCAATAGCTTTCATTGGGTCGCTTCCTGCAAGTGCCGCCGCTAAATTCGTTGCAGACCATTTTTGCTGGCGCATAATTGTCGTGGATACATCTTTGCTGGATGTGATTTTTTGAAATTCAATTTCTTCACCTTCCACAATATTTTGCGCATCGCCCGTTAAATCTTCAAAAAACGGCATATTGTGTGTGCGCGCCGCTTCGCTTGCAAGTCTGGAAAATTCCGGGCTTGTCGTGATTATCCCGCTTTGAAATAAAGCGGATTTTTCCATTGTGCGATTAATTACGTACGGATTAAAAAGCTCCGGTACGATGATGTCTGCAAGTGTTGTTCCTGCCATTAATTAAAACCTCCAATACTAACGCCTGCTTCCTGTGCCAAAGATTTAGCCAGTGCAGGGTTTTCCTTAAACAATCTTCCCTGTTCCGTCATGTTGAATGTTTCTTTTTTAAACGGATTTACTTTATTTTCGCCGTTTCCGCCAGCTGGTTCATATCCACTGCCTTTTGGTTTTCCATCTTTAAATAAAAAAGGCTTAGATTGCTTCAGAGGGTTAATCTGTTCATCCAAGCCTGCAACTGTGCCGTCATCGGACACAATTAATTTAGTTTTATCAATCAAACCAGCTACGATATCCACATCTTGCGCTGTGCCGCTTAATTTTAGCTTTACTGCGCTGTCAATACGGAGATTTTTCAAATCCGTTTCGTACTTTGTTTTTGCGGATTTGTTATCTTCCTGCAACTGTTTAATCGTAGCTTCAAGTTTTTCCTTATCGCCAGCTGTCTTTTTCAACGTTTCAAGCTGTTTGTCGCGCTCTTTAATCTGCGTTTCCAGATTGGATTTGGCTGTAGCGGCTTCATCAAATTTTGCTTTTTCTACATAATTATCTTTTAAAAAGTTCTTTAAACCTTCAGTAGCTTTTTTCTTAGCTTCACCGTCAAGATTTAACGAAGCAATATATTCTTCAACATTCATTGTTTATCTCCTTTATTCTCCGGCTGTATATGTGCCCGTAATAGATGCCGTACTTTCATCATCTAAATGTGCTGTGCCGGTAATTGCTGTACCGTTAACATTAATCTCGATAGATGTAATTTTTGCACCTGTATCACCTTTAGCACCAGCTGCGCCATCCTTGCCGGCAGGGCCCTGCTCTCCTGTATCGCCTTTTTCGCCCTGCGGACCTTGAGCACCGGTATCACCTTTTTCACCCTTATCGCCTTTTGGTCCTTGTTCGCCAGTGTCGCCTTTATCTCCCTTTTCACCCTTGAGCGAATTTAAGAAGTCCGTTTCCGTTTTATCGGCATTGCCTTCCTGTTCTTTCCAAATATCAAAAGCGGATTTACCGTCTGCACCGTTAGCACCGTCAGCTCCAGCCGGACCCGGTGTCATAGCTCGATTATTGGCATCTTCAATGCCTGCTTCCATATTATTCATCAGAGTTTTTGTAATAAGTTCTCCATCCTGCCAATCATGTTTTGTATACATAGTTTTATTCTTCCTTTCCTGTTATACATTGTCCTATTTTTCCAGTTCCAATAACCGCAAGTCTCGTTTCGGCTGTGTAAATGCGGTTATTTTTTACACAGTCTTGTATAATCCTAATAATCTCATACTCATTTAAATCAGCTACCGCACTAAACGGGAAATCTTGTTTAAATAAATTAAGATATTCCATAATCCATTTATACATCTTCCTCACCTCCCTCATCTGTGTAAATATCCTGTTCAGCTTGTTCTTTCTTCAGTTGCTTTTCTTCTTGCTCTGGGTCATCAACAAGAGGGTGATTTTTTATGATGGTTCGATTGGAAATAATTCCTTTGGATTTACTACAAATATCTACAAGTTCGCTCTCGCTTCGGATAGCATTTCTTGTCCAAGTCTGGATTATATTTTTAATATCCTTACCATGATAACGGCAAATAGCACGAACTAATTCACCAAATCCTAACCTAAATTCTGTTTCCATTAAGCCCGCTTTAAGCTCTAAAAGCGAATATAGAAACTTCATAGCCTCTCCGCTAGTATTATCAAATGATTGCTGTTGAGGGTCCACTCCTTGCCCCATACTAAAAATAGCTTTTCTAGTACTTTCTAATAATTCTTTTCTAGCCTCAACTGGTATCTCAATAGTCAAAGTAGACAATCCACTTGTATCTCCAGTACCTGCACTATCTAATGGTATTGTTTTATAATGTTTTAAATCCTGCAAAAATTTACGTATGCCTTTTTCGCCTTCTTCTCTGATACCGCCATAATTAGTCAAAACAAAAATGACCTGTTGGATATCCTCAAGGTCATTTACAAAACCGCTATAAGTTTTATCATAGCTATCTATTAATTTTTTAACATTATCTAGGTCAGATGTTTGTAGATTGTTATTTGCGAATGGAATAAATGGCACTGTCTCAAGATTGTGTTTATAAATATTACTTTCATTCACAGCTATACCATCTACAAAATCACAGAACATATTATAATCAACTAAATCTTTAGTGATAGTATATTCTTTACCATTACGCTTGCGAAAAGTTTGACACTCTTTATCTGTCCAATACTCGTATATCGTCCAACTAATACCCTCATCATCAAAATCTGTATAATATCGAAGTACAGCCAATAATTTTTTATCCAGTTTTTTAGACCATATAGGAATTACTTGCGTAGATGGTACTACTGCGTAATTAAATCCTGTGTCATTTACCCAATAGTGAAGCCATGCAATACCGCTATTACTAGCATTTACGCATAAATCTTTACATTTTTTAGCATAACTATCCCCTAGGGTATCCATGATTAAACTATTTATATTTTTATCTTTAGTATCAAATATAGGTGGATAAGTAAATAAATAACTAGCCTTTTGGTTTACCAGCAAATTATGAAAACTAAATGCTACACGATTGTCAGCTACTCTTAAGGGGTTTTCTAAATCCTTCTCATCATCTATTTTTTTCTTCAAAATATCATTCTTAGTAGCATAATATCTTTCTGCTACTTGCGATTTTAAAATAAAGTCATCATGCCCTGTTACATAGCTAGATATCAATTTCTTAGCTACATCTAAATTCAATTTAACCCCTCCTTCTTACTGGCATATCATTTATAAAAGCATATCTACAAGCGTCTATAGCGTGATTATTTTTATCTGGATAAGCAGATATAAATTCATCATCTTTATTGCGTTCATACTCATAATTTACAAATTCCTTATAAGTATTTGGACATTTTCTCCTATCTATATAAATATGACTTAGCCCTTGTAGCCATTTCATACCGTAATTAACACTATCTGGACCTTTTTTTGCACCGTAAATGTTAATGCCTAAATTTCTAAGTGTTACAATGCTTTTTGGCTCCGCACTATCTCCCATTATCATATGATGGTCGAATTTATTTAGTATAGGCTTTAATTTTTCAGCAGCCATTTCATTAGTAAGCTTTATTTGATAAATCTCATTAAACAAATATAAATCATTATGCTTTCTATCATATGCACCTTGAATATACGCAAAAGGGTCGACAGCAAAACCAAAATCAATGCCATGCCTTATATTAGTGAACCCATTTATCATTTCTTTAGTGATAACTAATTCTTCTACATTCTCAAACACATTGCCACCAGTACCGACAGCTTTGCCAATAAACTCATGCAAATATTTATTATAGTTTTGTGCTTTACAAGTCTCTGCTTCAATTAAAAATTGCTCTCCTAGCCAATCTTCTGGTATATCTAGATAACATGATGTATGAACTATTTTATCTGTACGAGGATTGGTTGCTTCATAATTTACCCAAGCATTTTTACTTTTTGGCGGATTGAATGAATAAAACACCCAAAACTTATTACCACCACGTAATATGGATTGATTAAGTGTATCTATTTCATTCATACCTGTAAATTCATCCAGTTCTTCGTACCAACAATATGCGAAATATCCTTTACGTAATTTTACAGATTTTGATTTTTTTGGATCATCACATCCGCGAAATACAATGCGTTGCCCTGTTGGCTTATAAATTAACCCCAGTGGCGATATACTTATCTTCCAAAAACTATCAACACCTAATTTATCTATTGCCCATATAAGTTGTTCATAAACACTATCCTTTAAATAATAGCCAACTTTTCTAAAAACAATTGCATTATAATCAGGATTTCTCATCATTCCTAAAATTATCTCTATACTAATCAATGATGATTTTGTACTGCCACGACCTCCACGAAGCCAATAATGCGTGTACTCATGATTTTTTATCTGATGATGGAGCTTATAGAATACAGGAGCTATCAAATCACTCAAATTTGTTTGCATTTGTATTTACCTCCACATTTGAGATATTATCAATAATTTCTACTTTAACTGGCTCTTCATCAGTAGCCTTGGTAATTTCAGTTTTTAATTTCTCAATACGCAATTTTTGTTCTTCTGTAGCCAATTCACTATTGCACATTTCTTCATACTGTTTAATTAGGTTCATAAGCGTCCCCATAGCTCTAGATTGAGCCATTAAAAACGTTGCTTGCTTATCATATGCTTCTATGTATTGATAAGCAGTAGCTTCCGCACCGTCCATTGTTATTCGTTTGGTTACATCTTTATCATCTTTAACATACATGATTTTTTGTGAACGAATAATTGCTGCATATTTAAGGCAAATGTTTTCCCATAAAATATCTAATGGAGACATCATCTCAATAGTACCAACAAGCTCTAATGTTTCCGCTGGCAAGTATTTTGAAAATAAACCGTGCTTTATAGCATTGGTATTTTTCTCAGGTGCTCCACCTTTATTAATTCTAAGTTGTTTTGTTTCAGTACTTTTTTTTGAACCTTTTTCACGTTCCCATTTATACTTAGAAGCCCATTGCCTAATGGTCTTAGCAGGTATTTTATACTGCTCCAAAATCGCCTTAAAAGTAGAACCTTTTTCATACAAAATTTGAACCTTTTTCTTTATTTTTTCATCATATGCCAAATCACCTCACCACCTAAATTTTTGTACTAAAAAAGCCACTGTAAATTTAACAGTGGCTTTGATTTTTATATTTTAATTTTTTATATTTTTATTTGTCAAATCTTCTTGAACTGAATTTTTATCAACAACTTTACCATTGACAATTGACAATAACCAAATTACTAACTACTAAACCTAATGGTATTTTCTCCATATCACATAATCCCAAATCTTTTCTTATCAATAGTATCAATTCTTCTGATTCAACCTTTTCTCCTTTTTGTATCTTAGCTACACATTCTATAACGTCTTTTGAAGCATATATTGTTAATCGACTTGCTTCAATACAAAATTTTTCATTTGCTTCTACTGCTTCTAAAGTATCGAATAATGCCGGGTAATAATTCATTTTATTTATATATGCTTCAACAAATTTATTATAATATTCTCTTTTATTTTGTAATAATTGTTGTTCTCTCTGATTTTTAGCTCCATTATTATAAGAATATGCAATTATAAGACCACAAATAGCCACGACTCCTGTTATTACTTTTGAAATATCTTCTAAATTAAAGTTCAAAAATATAACAATAAACAGCAAAGATAATATAATATTCTTTCCTAAATTTTCAAACATAGACTTTATTTTTTTCATATAATAAATCCACCTTAAATAAAAGATATTATCATTATACCATTAAAATAATTCTATGTTATAATTGATTTCATTTCTCTAAATAAATCTATCAACAAAAATAAAGTACTTATTATATTAATTTCTTCTGTATAAACCATAAAAATACATATAAGTTTTAAAATATATGGGGATATAATAATATTTATACAAAATCAACTTATAAAATAGTAAAACCGCTGGTATTTTTACCAACGGTTTATCTTTTTTGTTTACAATTATAATATACCATAAACCTAAAACCATTATCAACCATTATTAACCACGATCGACCACGATTAACCATTATTGACCACACTCTTTTTACTTAATGCTCTTTCTACAACTTCCAAAGCCCTAGGATGCATAGTTTGAACTATATAATTATATGAGTAGTTAAGCATACTATATATTTCATCAAAAGACTTAAAGTTCAAATATCTTAATATGAGCAAACGTCTAAGAATTTCATCTTCTGGCTTAAAACTCAAACTCAATATAAAATTACTTATCTCAAACTGTTTGCTTTGATACTCTTGTTTCATTGCTTCAATTTTTTCTTCTTGTTCTATTAGTTTTGCTACATATCCACTAACATCATTATTTATACCACTATGACCGATATTTTCTTTATAAGAAGTTGTCATCTTGCTTGGTGAGGCTTGTAATTGTTCTAAAATATAATTACATTGAATAATTTTTTCATTGGCTGTATAAGCTTGTTGTAGATATTCTTTAGCCTTATTAACTTTTATTCTGCTTATCTTTCTCATCAATCAATACCTCCATCTATATAAACACTAAAAGGATAGCTTTATTTTAGCTATCCTAATTAGTGGATTTATCCTATTAAAAATATTGTAGTTGCTATTAAGCACAATATAATACTTGTAATTTTGATTATAGGAATATTTCTTTTATAAAATTCTTGTTCTGTCTTTAATGGTATTCTTACCAACTTAGGTTCTTTATTATTCATATTGACCTTCTTTCATGACCTTTTTATCATTTGTCTCTCCATCACGAAAAACTACTTTTTCCATTTTTATACTAAAATGCTTCCATAAAAAATCATTACCACGTTTAAATACCTTCCTACAAATGGATTTAAAAAACTTTCTACGGTCCATTTTCTCAACAGCTTTTTTATATGTTGTATCTGCATATTGTCCATCATTTGTAAGAGGATTTATCCCTTCCTTTCTCATTCACTCACCAGCCTTTATATTTTTTACTACCTTTTTAGAAAATTCTTTTGCAAATCTATGTTTTAATGTACAGTTATTTTTATTACATGGTTTCTTATTAATCCAACACATATACCCTGTGTCGGCTTCATAATATCGTTCATCACATTGCATATTACTCACCTTCTATTTTCTCGGAAAACCTTATCAAAAGTGCAGCAGCCTGATATATTTCTTTTTGTATATTTTCCTTGCCACCTAGTTTGGTTTTTGTTTTGTTAGGTAAATATGTTTCATTAACGGCTTGAGCTATCTCCCCAACTTCTTCTTGAACAAGCCCGAGCCATTGATGAGGTGTTAGCTCACTTTCATCGCCCCACTGTTTCTTCTGCTTTTTTACCTCACCCATAATCCTATTTTTTATTTCTGTTAATGTGTACATTGGTTGTGGTATAATCTCATAACCTTCACCAAACATAACAAGCATTAACCACATCACGCCTGCTACATTCCATTTTTCTTCTTTTTCAGAATAATATTCAGTTTCTGGTATTCCAATTTTTTTATCTTCTATTATTCTACATTTGACCGCACCAATATCATTATAAGTTTTAACCCAAAATGGTTTATTAAACTCTATTCCGTTTTCTTCCATAAATTGTTGTATTATATGTTTATTTTTCATTCCTCAAAACCTCGTTCTTCTAGTTTTCTATTAAATTGTTTTTTGAATTCTAATACTACCCAGTCAAATTCAAGCATTTCTTCTTCAGCAAATCTTTCTAAATTTCTAAGTACATGACCAGCTTCTATACTTACCTTTTCTTCACATTCTTTTAAAAAATCGTTATCATTCATGACATATCACTCAAATAAATTATTTTTTTCCTGAAGTTGTTTTATTATATATGGGTCTGTTTCTGTATCAATAGTTGTACTAAGTGGTGTAATTATAACCACGACTCTAGGCTGTAAGCTATTTACCTCTACAATCTTACTGCCATCAAAATTTTTTATTATTCTATCGTCAGAAAGTACCCATTTTGTGTATAACGTCTTTTTATGGTTTATTGTTTTATATTCATCAGAGATTATGTCGGCTGTTGCTTGTAATAATCCTAATAAATCTGGATAATGAGCTTTACTTTCTAAGTAATATAGACAGCACATAGATACACCCATACTAAAATGTCTTAATTTTTCTTGCACCTTTAACACCTGTAATGCTTTTCTACAAGAACTTTCATACTTTCGATAAGCCTCACTTGGTAAAAGGACGGAACGTCCTTTTACCATTACGGGGCTATTCTTTTTTGTTGCAGGATTGCCATATAAAACAAATGCAAAAGGTGTTTTATTCATTGGTATCTCCTATATGTTTATAATCTTTATACAAGTGTACATAATAATTTCTATACATAGCAGCTTTTACTTTACTTTCAAAACAATTTCCTATGGCTAATAATGAATAATCGTATGTTGTTTCCTCCCAAAGTTCCTCGACAATATCACCTTCAACATCTATACGATAGTAAATCTTGTGTAAAAGTGGTTTCCACGACTTACATCGTCTTATATTCATTACTACATAATCAATAGGTATGCCCTCTGGAAAATCATCATGTGTTAATATGTTGTCTACCTTTACTTTTATGTGATTGCCTGTATAAGTATTATCCATATAATCATACTCGTACAACACTAAAGTATCGCCAACCCTAAACTTACGGTCATTTTTGCGAATTTCAAAATTTTTAATTCCGTTTATAATATCCTGGAAAAATTTTGGCTTTATTTTTAATTCATGTATCATTTTAAACTCCTAATTAAAATCTAAATTTAATTGTTTAGCGTGATTCAACATAATCTTATCTACATTTACTTTTTTAGCATTTCCCACTACCTGCTGATAATCTATAAAACTTTTAATTTTATTCAAATCTGGATAATACTGCATTAATTTTCCATAACTTAAAGTAGTTAGCTGGTTAAGTTCCATTATGAAATTAAATACAACTTTATTTGATTTCTTTGATTTTATAACATTATCTATACTATTACGTGGTTTTTTATATTTAGCTAAAATACTTGCTCTTGAACGTTCATAATTATACTTATATGCACAGTGTTCAGAACAATACTCTTTTTTTATATAATCAGTCCAAAACTCTCTATGACAATACTTACACTCTTTCCACATAATAAAACCAACCTTTCAAAAATTATTATTGATGTTATATTTATTTAATTATGTTTATAATAATCTTTTTTGAAGTTTATTCCTTTGTAAATTTTTAATATCTTAGCACTTCCAAAAAGAATATCTAGTACATTAAGTTTGCTCTCGTTTGTAGTAATCCAAACACCACCAACGAAACATTGTAATTCATAATATCCATCTATTCCTTTACATATTTTGCAAAATTCTGTTTTATCGTTATATTTAACTTTAAAAGCTCCATTATAAGGAAGTCCTATTCTATTCATACAACTCTGAATAGCTCTTTGTATTAAATCTTTATTACGCATTTTATCCTAAAACTCCACTCATAATTAAAGATGAAATATTTTCATCTTTAATTCTTTTATCTTTACAAGTAGCTATCAAAGCTTTTGCTTTTAAAAATGTTTTAAGTTGTTCATCACGAAGAACAATTACAAATCTTTTTTTATTAGAATAACTTTCTATTTCACGTGATATATATTCTGATGATTTTTTTCCAAGAACTTTTTCAACTAACGCATTAAAATAAGGTTTTTCGTATTGTACAGAAATTCCTTGCTGTAAATACCCAATACTACTATTTCTTTTTGTAGATACAAAAATTACTTCAGTCATTTTATTACTCCTTTAAATCATTTATATTCATTACTTTTCTTTGACTCGGTGAATTAAATGCAATGTAGTAATTTGTAGATTTTAAACGGTCAATAAGCCTACCAGAATAAGTATTTTCTAATTCTTGTTTATTCAAATTTGTTGTAATTATTATTGTTTTTTTTCGATTGTACCTTTCAGTTATTATACTGTGTACTTTTTGTAATACCCATGGTGCATTAACATCTTCTCCACCTAAATCATCAATTACTAATAAATTAGTATTTCTTAATCTATACTCAAACATTGTCCATTCATCAATGTTCTTCGCTTTCATCGAATATAAATTGTCCATTAATGAACTCATAGGGATAAATAGCCCATATCCACCTTTATTTATATATTCTTTTAAAATACATACTGCTAATGTAGTTTTTAAAGTGCCATATCCACCAGCTAGTATAAGACCTATACCATTTTTTATATACTCACTCATATTTTTTGAGTAGTTATAAACTAATTTCGCATTTTCTCTAATTTCTCCATTTACTTTTAATGTACTAAAAGATACATCTGCATATCGTTCATGTATTCCTGCATAGCTTAATAGTTTTTCATTAATCCCAACCACTTTTTTCGTTGGCGAATTTTCTTCTTGCCTCTTCGGTTGTTTCTGTTTTATTCGTTGAATATACTCTTTTACGTCCAACTGTTTTTCCTTGTCGAACCATTGTGGCTGCTTTTTTTTCGTTGCTAGTATCATTTTTAAAGCCTTCTTTCTCCCACCGCATTAATATTTTTCCAATATAATTAACTGACCGCCCATTACATAGTGCAGCTTCTTTTATTGCCTCAAGAACCCAGTTTTTACCATAACTGTCAAGATAATCAGCTAGTTTATTGCCTTCAACTTCACCGTTAATTGGATGAATATTGTTCGAGAATAAGTCAACTATCTCCTTAAAATCATCATCTAAAAATCTTTGAAATTTTTCTTTAGCAGCAGCTATATTATTATTAGTATTATATTTAGTATTTATAATATTATTATTGTGTAAACTTTCTTTACATGTCTTATCAACTTTCTTTACATGCTCTTGTAAACTTTCTTTACATGTCTTATCAACTTTCTTTACATGCTCTTGTAAATTTTCTTTACATGTCTTATCAAAAATATTTTCATTAATTTTATAGACATTCGGTTTCTTTTTTCGTGAATTATCTTCAATTTTTATTATGAATTTTTTATTGAGCAAGCTATTTAAACAATCAATGATACTTTGTCTACTTGAGTTAGTCCATTCACAAAGATAAGCAGTGCTAGCATTAAATACGCCATTTCCGTTATCATTGCGGGAAAAGCTGTAGATGACAGCGTATATCAGTAGTTCATTTCCTTTTAATTTTAGTTTTGTAGTCATCCAGCCATAAATCTGTATATTGTTGTCATCTTTTAGCCTTCCCATTTATTACACCTCACTTTAATTAGGCAATGTTTCCGCTGTTAAACTACTTATATCTATAACTTCTGCCCTAACAGGAACAGTAGGTTTTTTATCTTTAGATTTTTGTTTTACTGTTTCTTTAGGTTTAGGCTCTTCTTTTGTTTGTTCCACGACATTTCCTTCAGCATCAAATAGTGCCACCTGCGCTCTTTTACCTTTCAAATAATCAAGCGCAGCATAAATTAAATCGTCTAATTTCTTACTGCCTTCTTCGCTAAGACATTTATCACCACTATATTCATCAGAAGGGTTCATTCTTTTTGGAGTGTTAATTATTATTGGATTATCATCTTCACCAGTATAAAATTTTAGATGTATGCTACAGCCAATAGTATCATCTTTGGCATGATAAATAGTAACACCATAACATTCAACTTTTTTAGAAATCTCTTTTTCCGTTTCAGGTGTTAAGCCCATCATAGCCAATGCCGTTTTTTTTAAACCTGTAATAGCTGTATAAAATTCTGGAGTTGCTTTTTGTTTAAAATCTCGTTTTACACTATCTCCATTGTCTGTAAAATCCATTCTGATTTTATCTTTGATAATCTTTACACTATTAATACAATAACGTTCTTCTGTAGACATTATTTATACATCCTCTCTAAAAATCTTATAAAAAAAATTACTACGAGTTGAAGGTTTAGGAACACATTCCCATGTGTTCGTTGGCATAATATAATTACCTGTTTTTATTACATTTTCATCTGCTATATATACAGGAATACCTGTAATAGCTTCTATTTCTTGTCTAAATTCGTCTGCATCTGAATTTTGTTTAGATAAATGCAATAAATAGATTTCTTTTAAACAAGTTAAATCATTTTTATTAAGCCATGTTTTTAAATTTTCCAAAGAAAAATGGCTTTTTACTAACCTGTTATATCTGCTCTTATCTATCTGCCCATTTTTAAGCTTTTCGTCTAAGATTTCGTAGCTATGATTACATTCAATCATTAGCTGTGAAACCCTATGAACATTAAATTCAATATTATAAGTATCGGTTACAAACATTAAAATATCTTTATTATCTCTTAAAACAAATCCAAGTGGCTCGATTGCGTCGTGGTTAGTTTTAAATGGCATTATAGTTATATCACCAATAAAAAATACCTTTTCACTTTCGATAAAATGCACGTATGGGCTTTTCTCCGCCCCACAGGAAATCGCTGTTCCTTTGCTGGTATAAATATCTATACCCAACTTTAAAAACTCGTGTATCGCCCTGCTATGGTCTTTATGTTCATGTGTTAACAAAACTGCCTTTACATCATCAATAGTTGTCCCTAGACAGTGTCTTATATCTTTCATCGGCAGACCACACTCTATTAAAAGTGTGGTCTTATTACTTTCTATCTTGTATAGATTTCCAGCACTTCCACTGGCATAACAAGAAATAAACATTATATTTCACTCCTATTAGAATGGTGGTTCTTCTTCATCCGCTTCCTGTTCATCAAAGGCAGGTTGTTCAACTTTAATTTTTTTTGGTTCTTCTTTTTTTACAGATTTAGTTTGTACTGTTTCTTTTGGCTTAGTTTCAGCTTTATTGATTTTTTCTAATACCGCTGATTTTGGTTCTTGTTTTGGCATTTCTAATGTCTTAGACGCCATTTTTTCTTTTATTTCCTGTACCGGTTTTGCTTCTTCTGTAATATCTTTTTCGTGTGTATCATAAATTTCTTCTTGTGTTTGTAATCCCATACTTAACTCTGGAGCAGTAGTACGAATAAGCCATGCAGCAGCTCTATATCTAAGCATTAAATCTGGTATTGTCTGCCATTTACTACCTTTTTTAGCAAACCAGCCTTCTGCTTTTGCTAAACCAATCGTAACAAGTGGACCTTCAATTTTATCTCCAGTTGCAATTTCAGTTGTGTAAGCTATACAACCGTAGTCATCTGTATTTTTATCTCCTACATATTTATATTTTATGCTTGTATATTTTCCGCATTGATTGAATACAGAAATAAGAAATTTACTACTCCAAGATGGATTGCCATATACTACATATAAATTCTGCATTACCATAAGCGGGTCGGCTTTTAATCTTTGAGCCATGTTAATAGCTATAGCACAATTACCTACATTTTTTCTAAAACTTTCTGGAATTAATGTTGTTTCGGAAAACATTTTTGCCATATTCCAAAGAAGCTGGTAACTATCTTTTGAAGTAAATCCAGGCATTGTATTTTGTTCTTTTAGCATTATTGTGTTTGTCATTTTGAATATCTCCTTTTAAAATCTTTTTAGTATTGGTTCTTTAATTCTCAAAAAATCATGATGAGCAACAATAAGATTAAACATTTGGCTATTATTAGTTTTTAATATCTCACTTACACACTCCGCATTATCTATCCACATTGGGACATCTAATTTATAATGCTGTGCTAAAGTATTACAAATATCTAAACCAATAATGATTTTTTCTCCATTTGACATACTCTTACCATATGTTGAACCTTGTTTAGTCATGGCTTCACAAGTATCGTCTATAAGACCGTTTACTTGTTGACTAAACAACTTAAATCTAGTTATTTTAAACTTGCTATTAATTTTATCTGTAAGCATATTTACTTTATTTTTAGTGAATATTTGGGCGAGGTTTAATTTAAATTCTAAATTATTAAATTCTTCACCTAATCGTTTTTGTTCTGCTTTTAAATCATCAATACGATTTTTAAATACAGATAATTGTTTTATTTTAGCTAATTTCTCTGCTCGTACATCAATATCTAAATCAAGCTGTTCAAGCTCCGATTGATATTGTTTTAAAGAATTAGCACAATTATCTTGAACAGAAATTAATTCTTTTTTTAGATTTACTTTTTCTCGATATAGATTTCGATATTCCTCATCTTCGGAATAACCATATCCTGCCTCAGTAATATTCTTTTGTTTATCTATAATTTGTAAATCTAATTCCTGGATATTTTTATTTAGATTGTCGATGTTTTCTCCTAGTATGGCTATTGTATTTTCATTATCTTGTAATTTATGTTCTAATTCTTGTTTCTTATGAGCTAAATTTGTACCTGCTTCTGTACAAGCTTTTAAATTATCAGCTTTAGTTTTATTAAATTTTTCTATTGCTTCATTTATTTTCTCTTGCGGTAATGCTTGCCCACAAGTAGGACAAATATTATCACCACTAAAAATCTTCTTTTTTTCCACTTTCCAAGCGTTTCGACAATCCTCTATTTGTTGTGAAATACTTGCTATTTTATTATTAAGTATTTCACGCTCATTTTTTTCATTTTCTAGATTTTGTTTTTCCTTCTGTAGTTCTATTTCTTTAGCAGATTTTTGTTTTTGTAATTCTAATACATCAGCATTGTTAGTTGCGTCATATTGCTGTTTTATCTGCTCTATTTTTGTATCAATTTTAGCAATTTGTCTTTCAAGGTGAGCTACTGCGTACCCACCTTTGATTGTAGTTAATTTATTTTCAAGAGTATTTTTCTTTTTGCGGAAATCCTTCAATTCTATCTCAATAACTTCTTCGTTAATCTCTTCATTGGCGTCGTCCAGCATTTTTTGATTCTCGTCAATTCGTGTTGGAATTTTATTTAATTGGCTATTTAATTTAGTCTTACGCTGGGTAATTAATGTTATAAAATCATTAACATTTTTACCTTCTAACATAGACGGTAAATCTTTTAATCGCTCATCCGAATTTATTACATCCATATCTGTAATATCGCCACAAACTTCAAGTAGCAATTCACGTTGCTTTTTCCATGGCATATTACAAAAATAAGTGGCACTAGATAACATTTTTAAGATTTCAATAGAACCGATATGTTGTTCAATGTAAGCATTGTAATCTTTTTGACTTCTTGCCACATCATTAACAAAATAAGATGTGGTATGTCCATCAAATTCGGCTACAGGTTTACCATGATTTTTAGTCCACTTTTCTTGATATATTTTAGATAATGTTACCTGTATTCCATTATCTAGTTCTAAAGTAGCAGCTACTTTATGTTCTATACCATTATCTAATTGAGGATTGCCTGTATTATCTTTTAGTTTAATATCATCATCTATTTTTTTATCGGTACTAGACTTACCTACTAGCACCCAAAAATAAGCGTCTACCAATGTAGTTTTACCTACACCATTTTTACCAAAAATGCTTTTATCTTCGCCGTTTGGCTCAAAAGTAAATTCTTTAATAGCTTTAAAATTATTTAACTCTAATCTTATTAACTTCACTGCTTACGCCTCCTGTTTTTAAAATGTTATTTTGAAATTCTACTAATTCAGATAATCGAAATCTCAATGATGTTGCTGGAAGTTTTATTTTTCCCTGCAACTGTCTATCCTGATTAAAAATTGACACTCTTACCATGTTAGTTCCTTCTTTCTAAATCAAACGTTAGGCTAGTTACTTGTATATATTTTTTGAATGGCTTTTCTAAGTTTTCCAATGGATACAAAAAAATCATCCTTTCAAAAATTTTATTAATGTGGTATAATACAGTTACTTTCAAAAATTTAAATTGATGTTATCCAAAAAATCCGTGCTGTTCCCGTCAGTGCGGATTTTTTTTATTGGTCTAAATAACCTAATTCCTACACAAGCACCAGATAGCAACTGTATTTGTTTCATACAATCCAAAAAGTTATTTATTTCTTTTTGGTCAATTACATCATCACAAGCAATAATATCTAGTTCATTTAAGACATCAATTACATTTTTAATACATACTCGTAATTGTAATGTTCGTGACGAAATACCCTTCATATTTATAGCCGGCAATGCCAGTTCTTTACCTGTTTTTGTTTGTCTTAAATACTCATATCCTAACTCTGGATTTACATATACTTTAGTCATTTTAGCTACAATATCATCAGGAATATTTTTTTGACCTGACTCATAATAATTTAGTTGACGCTCACATATATTTAATAACTCCGAAGCATTTTTAACCGATAATCCTGTTTCTATTCGTGCAAAATAACACATCTTTGCGAACTCTTTATTCATATCATCAAACCTCGTTTCATGAGATAATATATTTAGAAATATTTTTAATAGTTATTTTTCAATAATTTTTCTACTAAATCCCTTGAATGTTTTTTTACTAACCATCTTACAAACATAACTCTATTTATTTTATAATTATTATTTATCCGCATACACGGAAAATCACATAATCCCTTACGTGTAAGTAATATTAATTTTTCAAAAAGATTAGTAGGCAATCCAAAAAATTTTGACGCTTCTTCTACTGTTAAAAGCATTTTGGGTGTTGAAATTAACTTCATATATAAATCGTCCATAAAAATCATCTTCCTTTATCGTTCTTTTCTTTTACGTCCTCTACGGGGCGTATTTTCTTTTATCTTCTCTAGTAAATGTGATGTTTTAAAATCTGTTATACCATCTGACTTATCTTCTAACCACTTTTCTAATTTAGGTCTATTGATTTTTAAATGCGAACCTATCCAACAACAAGGTAAATCGTATTGACCTCTTTTTGTTAATGTTCCTGCTACTCTAAAAAATTGAGCAGGTAGCCCAAATAATTCAGTTGCCTCATCTGGAGTTAAAAGAATTTTTCTCCAAATTGGTATATTTATTTCTAATTCCATCATTAACCCACGTCCTCATATTCTTTATAAAAACAAATTCCTTTATATACCCATACACCAACATCTTTAGCAAAAGTTATAAATGCTGGTTCCCATTTTCTTGTTTTGGGATTAAATTCATGTGTATATGGTTCACCACATTGTAAATACATTGCGTCATAAGCTATTGGAGAAATACAATCCCTAAACTCTTCAACAATATGTTCGTCTACTATATCGCCCACTCTAGCCCATGAAGAAAAACTCTGGTGTGTCTCAGCATATTCTTTTTTGGTTAAATATCTAGGTTTAAAATTTGTTGCAGCTTTGATATTACTTTTTACAGGTTCTTTCTTTTCTTCAAAGAACTCTTGTATTATATTTTTATCTTCGTCTATTACTGTTATCTTTTCTCCTGCATGGTCTTTTGCATAAGCTTGCCCTAACTCTAAAGCTGATTGTAAGCCTACAGTTTGGATGCCAAATGTTCTATCATCACCAAAATAAATTTTATAAACTTCTTCATTCACTGATTTAGATTTTTCTTCTGCCATTTCATCAACTTGAGGGTAGTAATAAATTTCTTCTGGAATTTCTTCAAAATTACCGTCATAATCTTCGAAATAAATTTTTTGAGAAGATATACGTTTGTAGTTATGTTCTTTATAATCTTCAACTGTGATTTCTCTATCAACCATAATTTCTTCGACTTCGGCATAGCAAAATTTTCTGTTTAGACTATATTGAAAAATAAAAGCTTTTGCTTTTTCTAATGAGTCCCATACTGTAGTATTTCCATCTACTTCGTCATATTCATGACCATATTTGAAAAAATATCGAGTTACTTCATAGAATTTATTAGATTTAAATTTTTTAGTTAACATATTTATTTTTCCTTTCTTTTTTCTAGCGTGTACCACGCACCCAACAATATTATTTACTTTTTAGGGGAAAGTAATTTTTGCCATTAGATTTTTTATTGTTGGGTCAGTGCTACACGCTAGTTAATTTAATTTACATATTTATTTACAATAAATCGGCTGGTTTACATTTCAATATTCTAGCTAATTTATATAAAGTTTTTCTTTTTGGGAAAGTTTTCCCACTTTCCCACTGAGCAACAGCTTCTCTTGTTATATTTAATTTTATAGCTAAATCTATTTGTCTAAGATTATTAGCTAATCTTAAAGATTTTATTTTATTCACCTTATCGCCTCCTGTTAATTTAATTTACACTTACATTATATGTAAGTTTATCTTACTTGTCAAGTATAAATGTAAATTTTATTTACACCTTTTCGTGTAAGTTTTTTTTACATATAATAATATATAAAGAAGGTGATTATATGAATATTACAGGTGAACGATTAAGACAATTACGCGAAAATAAACAATTATCCCAAGGTGAAGTTGCTAAATTAATAGGAGTGAGCCGTCCTGCATACGTTTTATATGAAACAGGAAGATCTAAGCCTCTAAGAAAAATAAAAGAATTATGTGCGTTATTTAATGTTACATCTGATTACATCTTAGGAAATGATATAAATACATCTAATACACAAATAGAAAATAAACCAAAAGATTTAATTAAATTGTTAGAAAAAGAAGAATATACTCTAAATGGTGTATTAGTAACACCAGAAGATAAGGAAAGACTAAAACGTATAATCGAAGCTGCCTTTTGGGACGCAAAAGAAAAAAATAAACGTAAGAAGTGATTTTTATGTTAAATCTAAAATTGCGTGCCAAAAATCTAGTAAAAAAATATGGCACATCAGACCCATACTATATTGCTAGAGAGCTAAAATTTGAAATAGTATTTTGTGATATGCCATATAAAATAAATGGAATGTGGCGACGCATTTTAAGACGCAAATATATTTTTATTGATGAAAACTTAAACGAATGGCAGAAAAAAGCTGTTTTATGTCATGAACTAGGACATTTTTTATGCCATAAAGGCTACTCCAGTTATAATATTGCTGGTAGAACATTTTTCCAAAACACACGCAAAGAAAACGAAGCTAATACATTTAGTGCCGAATTGATGTCCTATTCTAGTGATATTGATAAACAATACATTATTCACTTTCTAGAATTAGGACATAAAAAATAATTATATCTTAAAATCTCATGAATTGAAGGTATTATTATGGATAATAAAATAAAAAAAACATTAAATAATCTTATACAAAAAACTTCTAGACATCCGTTTCTTTTTATAGGCTCGGGATTTTCAAAAAGATATATACAAACAGAAAGTTGGCAAGAATTACTTATTTATTTTTGTAAAGAATATAGTAATGATGATTATAAATATACCGAATATTTTCATCAGGTTAATGATAATGAATATTATGGACAACAAGCTAAAATTGCAACATTATTAGAAAAAGATTATAATTCAAGTGTTTTCACTAATAAAAAATTTAATACATTTAAAAAAGTACATAGTGAACTTTTAATGAAAGGTATATCTCCTTTCAAAATAGCAATTTCTGAGCATTTAAAAAATAAAGATTATGATATAAATAATCCCGAAATTGTATTATTAAAAAAATTATCTATACGCAGTATAGCAGGTATTATAACAACCAATTATGATACTTTATTAGAAAATATTTTTTCTAACTATAAAACTTATATTGGTCAAAATGAATTAATATTTTCTAATTTATCCGAGATTGGTGAAATTTATAAAATTCATGGTTCTATTACTAATCCTTCTAGTATTATTATTACAGATAAAGATTATCAACAATTTGAAGAATTATCATCTTATTTAATTTCTAAAATTTTAACTATTTTTTTAGAATATCCTATTATATTTATAGGATATTCTATTCAAGACCGTAATATTCGTAATATATTAGAAACTATAGCTAAATGTTTACCTCAAGATAAATTAGAATTATTAAAAGAACGATTTATTTTTATAGACTATTGTAAGAGTAAAAGCATATCTTCTTCAGAATTTCGTTTTAATAATAACAAGTATATATCTATGACAAAAATATCTACAGATAACTTTATTCCTATATATGAAGCTATTTACGACGTAAAATCTACCTATAATCCGCGTTTACTTCAAAGACTTCGTCAAGATATTTATAAAATGGCAACCGAAACTGAAGCTATCGAAAAAGTAGTTTCTATAGATTTTGCTGAACTTGATAATATTCCTGATGATATTCACTTTGTTATTGGAATAGGAACATCTTCTCATATTTTTACTGCCGAAGAAGTTTATAAAGATATCATTTTGAATAATCAAAATTTATCAAACGAAGACTTTATAAAAGAAAACTTGCCATTATTATTAAATAAAAATAGAAGTGGTATTGCTGTTTATAAATATATTAATAAATATAAAAATATAGATAAATTGCATATATCAATAAAAAAATATATAAAAAAATATAATACATTAGACGCTTTTTTAAGTGATACAGCTAAAAAAGATAAAGAAAAATATCGTACAAAATATTCTACATTATCAATAAATACTATCATCCAAAATGAAGGTTTCGATAATGCTTATTTAAAAATGTCATATCTTGAAAAAAATGAATTTGATTTAAATGAATTAAAAAAATATATAAAAGCCCTTATAGAAAAAAAAGAACCTTCAATTTTTAATACGTCTAAAGCATCGTATTTAAAACGACTAATACGAATTTATGATTACCTAAAATATGGCTTACCTTATTTAGAAAAAATTAATTATACAAAAGCTTCTATAAAAGAATAAAATTTAATATTATTCTATATATAAACAGATAAAATTCGAATGATATTTTTACTTATTAAAACATTATAAGCAACACTTGTTTAATAAAACATACTAAAATAAAGGCTAATTTAATAGCCTTTATTTATTATAATTTTTGTTCGGAAATATGAACTAAAGGTGTGATAATCTATGAAAAAACGTAAAGATGGGAGATATCAATCTTCTATTACTATAACTGACCCACTAACCAATGAAAAAAAACGTATATATGTATATGGATATACTGAAAGTGAAGTAATAAGAGAATTAAATAGGGTAAAATTGAATAACGGAAAAGAATTATTAATGCCTACGTTTAAAGAATGGAAAAATGAATGGTTAAATATAAAAAGTGAAGAAGTATCTAATTCTACAATAAGTAGTTATAAAGATAGCTTACGATTGCATATATCTCCTATATTAGATAAATATAAGTTAAAAGATATTACACCATCATTGATACGTACAGTATTAAGAAATATTCCTACTCAACGTACAAAAGAATATTGCTATATAATAATAAATGCTATTCTTAATCAGGCTTTACGTGAGGATTTAATAGATAAAAACCCTTGTATAAATGCAAAAAAACCAAAATCTAAACCTAAAGAAGCAAGTATAATAACAAACGAAGAATTTAATATGCTATTAAATTCTGCTAAAAATACACAATTTGAAATTATACTACGATTAGCATTCGATACTGGTATGCGAAGAAGTGAAATCTGTGCCTTACGTTGGGAAGATATAGATTTTAATAAAAATATAATACATGTTCGACATGCTATAAAAATTGACCGATATGCACCTATTGAAACAAGATTTTCTATTGGTGAACCTAAAACAGACTATGGTATTAGAGATATCGCTCTTACAGGTATTTTAAAACTTAATTTACAAAAACATCAAATACGACAAAAAGAATTTTTTAAAAATAAAAATCGTATATTATCATTAAAAGATTTTGTATTTATGTCGCAACATCATTCACGTTTAGGAAATTTTATTCAACCGGATAATATAACACATGAGTTTGTAAAACTAAAACGTAAAGCAGGTATAAAAAGCGATATTACATTTAAATCATTTCGACATACATGCTTAACATCTTTAGCAGAAGCTAATATTCCAGCAAAAGCAATTCAAGCTCATGCTGGTCATGCTAATGCCTCATTTACTTTGAATAGATATGTACACAAAACAGAACAAATGACTAAATCTATTGCTGAATATCTTAATGAAAGAAATAAAAAAATGACATCTCAATGACATCACAAATAAAAATTTATATAAAAATATTTCATATTATATAAAGATATTTTATATAAAAAATGACATCAGTATATAACATATTGATGTCATTGACTTTAATATACCTAAAAAATAACTATATTTTAACTCTTAATCAGCAGGTTCCGGGTTCGAGTCCCGGGTGGGTCACCATATGATTTA
>ERZ772901.510-NODE-510-length-38089-cov-6.633170_pt1 | contig 38089 bp, 47 predicted proteins | sample MGYA00512123_ERZ772901 | MGnify/ENA primary metagenome ERZ772901 (study PRJEB29015, sample SAMEA2737711) | human gut metagenome | biome: human gut; feature: human-associated habitat; material: faeces | place: China | collected 2012 ...
CTGGTTCAATTGGAATGTTATCAAGTGCTTCTTTAAGAGAAGATAGCTTTGGTATGTATGAACCAAGTCATGGTAGTGCACCAGATATTGCTGGACAAAATATTGCAAATCCAATTGCAACTATTTTATCAGCATTAACATTATTATCATATCCCAACCCTATTAATTTAGCCATTTTATCTCTCCTTTATCTATTTCGTAATATTAATGAATTGCGAACTAAAAAAATACCGCATATTTTTTATTTAATAATACGGTATTTTCATTAATTTTATTTTCTTAATATATTAAATTTTATAATAAAATACCTAGAATTTATTTAAAATAATTTAAATTATTCCAAATGAGTTTTTCTGAATTGGATTCTGTATCTCCAAAGTAGTCTATAAAATCTTTGTAATGTTTTGCACCCATTTTTTCATAAATTCTCTTTGCCTTATCATTTCCTTTTACAATACAAATACTCATATGTTCATAACCTTTAATATAAGCATAGCTTCCTACTGTATTGATAAGTTTTGTTCCAACACCTTTTCCCCTTGAAGTTTCAGAAACATGCAGTGAATCTAAATATAAGCAATTCTTTAACTCTTCATCTTCCTTACATGCAGAAAAACCTAAAATTTTTTCATTTTCATACGCAACAAAGATCCTATGTTTTTCTTTATTAAAATATTCTTGCCATTTCTTTATTCCTTCATTAACAGTCAATCCATTCAAAAAGTTATCTGGTAACAAACCTACATATGTTTTTTTCCAATTCATAACATATAAACTTGCAATTGGTTCCATATCTTCAGCATTTGCTTCTCTAATATTCACTATATTCACCACCTAAAATCTAATTTATATAAATCAAATTTAATATTATTATAAATAAATTATAGCACATTTTTTAATACCGTATTATTCAATTTTCAAAGATCATTTAGTTCGCAGTAATTTCAAATTATTCATTAAAAGATTAATTTTAATTGCTCTATTCATCATCTTCTATTGCATAAAAACAATTTAATTCCTTAGCTTCGTCATTTGAAATATCTAATGATTCAAGCATTTCTTCTCTATTTACATAGCTTGTACTTATGCAATAATCTAATATCCAGTCTAGGCATACCCTTGCAATTTCTTCTTTTCTTTCTTCTGTCATTTTAACTCTCCTTAACATGTTTATTTTTGTAATCTCTGCTAAAATTTAAGCAATTAATCCAAAGTTCCTTTCTTTAATATTTAATCTTTCTTTTTTTCTTTTTATAGCATTTACTGTTCTATTCAATTCAATTGCTAATTCCTCATTAGTCTTATTTTTATTATTAAACAAGTACATTTCTTCTTGTAATGTCCATAACCTTTTAAACTCCTTATCAGGAATTACTTTTAAAATTCTTATTTTTTCTATAATTGAAAACTCACTTTTATTTAATATTTTAGCTATTTGGTCACTTGAATATCCTTGTGAAAATAACTCTTTTAGTTTATTGTTCTCTTCATTTGTCCAAGCTATTTTATTATCTCTTTGGATTGGCCTATATGGACAATTAAGTTTATATAATCTCTTTTTTATAGCTGGTTCAGTTCTATTAAACTCTTTTGCCAAATCAGACCAGGTGTATCTATAACTTTTAACTTTAGATATTAATAAATTATCTTCTTCCTTAGTCCAAATCCTATTGTTATTTATAATTTTTAAGTTTTTCTTGTCTAAAATACGCTTTTCTTTAACCCATTTAGGCTCTTTCCCTAAAGCATTTTCTTCTAACTTATTAAATCTTACTATTTCTTTATTTTTCTCTGCCCAAACCCAAAATTCATCTATATTTATAACTTTATATGCATGATTTAATTTTTTCTTAGTTTTAATAGGGCACCCATGTTTACTATATCTTTCTAAAATATGAGTATATGAGTTATAACCTAGCGCTTTAAGCAACTGATTAAAAGTTATGTATATTCCAGAATTATTATATTCCCCTAACTCAAGCTTTATTGCTTTAGCTTTTACTGCAGCTACTGTTCTATTAATATTTTTAGCTATATTGGGTATACTTTTTATTCCCCAATTTTCTTCTAAATATTCAACTTCTTCTGCACTCCAAAATTTCGCCATATTAACACCTCAATTTAGTAGCTACATTACTGTAGCTACTGTTTATTTAATTTTTAAAATGGTCTATCGTAATCATCTACTGGAACGCCTTCAAAGCCATCTTCTTGACTTTGAGCTTCCCAATTAGAGTTTTTATTATTCCCTATGAATTCAAAGCAATCTAGTACTACATCAGTTGTATAAACTTTATTACCTGAATTATTATCATAGCTTCCTGTTCTTATACTTCCACTAATAGCAACTTGTCTACCTTTTAAAACATATTGAGCTATTGTTTCTCCAATTTTTCCAAATGCCACACAATTTATAAAATCTGCTTCATCTTTTTTAAATGCTCTTGGTACTGCTAATGTAAATCTACATACTGCTGTACCAGTTCCAGGAGCATATCTTAATTCTGGACTTTTTGTTGTTCTCCCAATAAGAATTACTTTATTCATTTTCACCTACTCCATTCATTTCTTTTATTATTAAATTACTTGCTTTCTTCATTGATTCACTTATACTGAATCCCTTTGAATAATAAATAACTGTTAAATAACAAAACTTTTTTTCTATTGCTTTCATAACTAACCCTTCAGTCTATAATTATTTTATTGTCCTTTAATGATAGCTACTGCTTATTTTTTATTTTCAAAAGCTTTCATTCTATAATTAGAATCTTGCTTAAATACTACCCCAAACTTTCCATCAAATCTTTCAAGCATTCTATCTCCCATAGCTCCATCTAATACTCTTAACATTTTAGGAGTACACTCTGTAGAAAACAAAGTAGGTAATTTATTGAGATATCTATAATTTAATATAGGCTGTATATGTTTCGTATCTACCTCTGTTAATTCTCCAATCAATTTCCCATTCCTAACCTTTTCTTTAAACAAATCATCTATTATCAATACTTTAGCTTTTTTATATCTATCTGATAATTTGTTGTAATACTCTGTATCATTTGCACAAGACTTTAATTCTCTTGTAGCTTCTATATAAGATATATATACAACAGGTATTTTTTTATCTAGTAGAGCTTTTCCCATAGCAATTACTATATGAGTTTTCCCCGCACCTGGTTGTCCCATTAATCCAAACCAATTCTTATCGGATTTTATGATTTCCTCGAAATTCTCTATATATTCAACTGCTAGTTTTTTTGCTCTAATTGTAGTCTCATTGTAAGCATTATAATCTCTTAGTAATTTTACATTCTCGGGATTAACTCCAAACTCTTCCCATATTATTCGTGTATAATCCAACTCGTAACACTCACACCTTGCTATAGCCTTCCCCTCATCATTTAATAACCAAGTTGCATCCCTGCACTTAGCACATTTATAGCTATTAGTAACAGTTGAAGTTGTATTCCGATTCTCCCTCACTTGCTTCAATATTCGTCCTAATGCTTCCACCTTTATTCACCTCTTTTCTTCCATTCGAAGTCCAATTTTGTAATATTCCTAAAACATATTTATAATTATTAATTTTTCCTCTATTCATAGCTTCAGTTGCTGCATCCATTAACCATTGTTTACTATAGATTTCTATATCATTTGTTACTTGCTCCATTAACATTGCATTGACTATAAACCCACATTTTTCAAAATGTTTAAATACCTCTAAATCTTTTTCAATACTACAACTATCCACGATAGTTTCTTCTAGTTTATCCTTACCTATCCTATCCTTACCTATCCTATCCTTACCTATCCTATCCTGTGTATCCATAGCGTATCCATCATGTATACAATTTGGATACAACTCATTTTTAACCTTAATTATCTTATTTTTTATCAATTTTCTTCCAGTTTCTTCTAAGGTGTAAGATTTATTTTCATCTATATTTAGCGTAGATTTTTCAAACTTATAATTTGTTTCAGTATATCTATCATTTTGAATATAATTATGAATTCTCCAATGTTTAATTACCACAACTCCTGATTCAAAAGGTAGTAAAAATTTCTTTGCTATTAATAACTTTAAATCATCATCTCCACATCCTATCATTCTTTGAATTTTCTTAGAATTATTTATGAATCCATCATCATCAGCCCTCATACTAAGATGAAAATATAATGCTTGTGTACTCAAGGGCATATCTAGAAAAATATCACTATCTATAATTGTTTTTGCAAACATTCGTCTTTCTGCCATTATTACATTCCTCCTTCTACTATCTATAATTTTTATATATTTTATGCTATACTTATAATTGAATTTTTAGGTTTGGACTTACCCTGTTTAATAACTTGTTAAGGTAAGTCCTTTTTAAATACCAATAAGTTTTTAAAATATACATGATAAAAAACTATCATGTCCTCTAGCTCTTCAAAAAATAAATAATCTTTTGGATCACAATTATTATTTATCAAAACTCTTTCTCTTTTCTTGTTAAATTCCTTAATTCACACATTTAACATTCATTCTCCTCAACTTTCTCTGCTCCAAACAAACTACCTTGTCCAACTCTTGACTAATAGAAATAGTTCTTTCATCACTTATTCCATATTTATCAATGGCTTGATGAAGTTTTTCTCTTAATTCTTTCATGCTTACCTCCTAATTCTCTTTATTAGCTTGTCTACTCCATCTAAAATAGATGCAATTATAAACATTAACCCAATAATTATTATTAACACTAGGGGCATTACAAATGTGCATATGCCCCATATATTTAAACATTCCATAAATTCACTCCTTTAAACTTGAATTATATTTTCTTATAAGAAAATTATTCTTGAATATTTAAAGGTTTTATATTGTATTTCTATACGTACTATATTGCCTATCATTTAAATCACTTCTTTAAAATTAATTTGATTATTAACTCTTATAATTTCATCTTTAAGCATGAAAGGTACTTTATAATCTGCAATTATCTCTCTAGCTTTAATTAACTGACACCTTTTGATAGCTTCGTATCTGGTAACTTGAAATTCTCTCTTTAATTCATGTTGAATATCTGCATAAACCTTGCCTCTTAGGCTATTATTCTTATAAGCTTTACTACCTTTACCACCTAATACTTCTATCCCTTTTTTTCTAACTAAAGCCTGGAGCTCTTTACATTCAACATTAAAAAGTGGCATACCATCCTTAAGTTCTTTAACTTCTACCTCTAATTGTTGTTGCTTATGATCTAATGCAAATATAGCTTGTACCTCTTTACTTAAATGTCCATAAGGATTTTTAATAGCTTGTTCCATTTTATTAAATGCTTCTATATACTTAAGCTTCCATTCTAATGCCCTTGAACCTGTAAATCCCATAACCAGTAAACTAAAACCATCTCTAGTTAATAAATACTCTGTATATTCATTCCCTCTATGTTCAAATTTGCTTTCTATCATCATTTTTTTAACCTCCGAATTTTCGGCAGTTAAATTTCTAATAGTATCACAAATATGACTATGTCTTTTTCCAAAATCTTCGGCAATTTGTCTACTTGTTACTACTAATTCTCCATCTTTTTTTATTACTACAATATCTTTATGTATATGTTTAATATTTTCCACTTTATTTTCCTCCATTATATTTTTTTCTACAGCATTTTTCGCATATCTGAGAATTTTAAAAGGCTTTTCAGCCTTACTTATCCTATTCTTAAATATTATTTATTAGAACAATCTTTATCATTTTTCTGCCTCAACTCATACTTATCCCCTACCTTTATAAAATCTTTTTGTGTCCACCCCCTTTGTTTAAAAACTTCCGTTGCCCAGTTTTCCCCAAAAGTAATTTCTAAAGCATTAACTAAACCCTCATAGTATCTTTGCGAAATTTCTTTTATCTTTTCTGGATCTTCAACTGGATTTAAACAAATTGCCTTAAACTTACTTCCTGGCATTGTAAATACTTCTGTTCCTATCCCCATATTTTTACCTCTATAATTTTTATTTATATATACTATTCACTTTTTAAATTTGATGTACCTAAGTATTCTCCAATATTATTAATTCCTCTTATACATATAAGTAGGTATTAAATCATTAGGAGTAATTTCTAATGCCATACAAAGTTTACATACAACTTCAATTGATGGATTTGTATACTTTCCATTTTCCATTTCAGTTATATATCCTCTAGCTACTCCACTCTTTAAGCTCAACTCTTTCCCATTCCATCCTTTGTTAAGTCTGCATTGTTTTAAAATTGAACCTATGGTTTCCATACTAGATACCTCTCTTAACTTACATTAACTATTAATTCACTTTTGAAAAATGTCTCTTCTGAGACTTCTAAAAGAAATGATAATCTACGAAGTTCACCTATAGTAAATAAATCTGGATTTGATTCCTTTTTACAATAAGTCCTAGATGTCATCCCTATTGCATTAGCAACATCTTCTTGAGTATATCCTCTTAAAATTCTTAAACCTTTGATTATGCTTGCCAACTTTATTCCCTCCTCTCTAATTTAATTTAAAAACTCTTGAGAATATCACCATCACATTTAGTGAAGTTTATATTTCAAAAGATATTCTTCTCACATACCGTGATTTTATATTATCACTCACATTTTGTGAAGTCAAGCACTTTTTGTGATTTTTCGAAAAAGAATTCACTTTTTGTGATATTATTTAATTAAGAGGTGAAAGGTAATGATTGATACAAGAATAAAAGCATTAAGAGAAAAAGAAAATATAAGTCAAAAGGAATTAGCTAAAAACTTAGGTGTTTCATCTAGTACAATAGCTATGTATGAAACCGGAAAAAGAAATCCAGATAGTGATATGTTAAAAAGAATAGGTGATTACTTTAATGTATCAGTTGATTATTTACTTGGTAGAACAGATTCTCCAACACTTCAGATTATTGAATATACTGATAAGGAGCTTGGACATATTGAAATTGGAATGGAAGACTATCCTTATCACCTAACACCTAAAGAAGTTGAAGAAATGATTGAAACATTAAAAAAGTATCACTTTAACGTTGACGCTTTAATAGACGATATGCGAAATAAAAATACTGAAAAATAAGAACTAAATGTTAATAAACCATTTGGTTCTTTTTTTATTTTCTACTTCATTAAAAATATTGTCGTTTTTTGTAAAACGATTCTGTATTCAGACATTCCAAAGTAATATGTAAACTTGTATAATTTTAACTAAGAAATTTCTTTTTACTTGAAATATATTTCATAATATTATACAATATACAACAAATGAGAACATTTGTTCATCAATAAAAAAAGGGGGATATTATGAGAAAGTTAAATTACTTAGATAATATCAGTTATATAAAAATAAATAATAAAAACATATATATAAAATCGAATAAAAATATACATATATTAAATAAATTATTGCAAGAAATAAAAAATAAAGAAAAATTAAAATGCTAAGCATTACCTTAAATAAATGAAATATAGAGAGGTGATATAAATGAATGTTGCTATTTATGCAAGAAAATCAAAAGCAACTAAAAAAGGAGAATCCATTTCTAATCAAATAGAACTTTGTAAAAAATATTTTTTAAACACAACAAATGAAGATGTTAATTTTCTTATATATGAAGATGAAGGCTGGTCTGGTGGTAATATTAATAGACCTCAGTTTACTAAAATGATTAATGATGCAAAACTAAATAGATTTTCTACTCTTATATGTTATAGATTAGATAGAATTGCTCGTAATGTTGCTGACTTCTCTTCTACTTATAAAATCTTAGAAGAAAATAACATTGCTTTTATAAGTATAACTGAACAATTTGATACCAGCACTATAATGGGTAGAGCTATGATTAACATTAGTGCTACATTTGCTCAAATTGAAAGAGAAACAATTGCTGAAAGAATAAAAGATAATATGCTTGAACTCTCTCGTACTGGTAGATGGTTAGGTGGTATTTCTCCTCTTGGTTTTAAATCAGTTCAAATAACTGAAAATAATAAAAAATTATATAAATTAGAAGTTGTTAATGATGAATTAGAAATTGTAAAGCTTATATTTAATCTATATCCTCAATATAAGAGCACTGTTCCTGTTGCAAGGTATTTAGTATCTAATCATATAAAAGGTAAAAATGGAGGAGATTTTAGTAAAAATACAGTATTGCAAATATTAAAAAATCCAGTTTATTGTTGCTCTGATACTGAAGCCATAAAATATTTTAAGGGTAAAGATTCAACTTTAAATTGTATTGATAATAAAGAGCTTGGCCTAATGGTTTATAATAAGAAAAAAAGTGGAAAAAAAGAAAATCCTATTGATGAATGGGTTGTTGCCACTGGTAAACACCAAGGAATAATTCCAGGTGCTGAATGGGTAAACTGTCAAAAGATTTTAGAAGAAATAAGCCGTAAAGCATCTCCACGCAAAGCAACTGGCAATAAATTTTTACTTAGTGGAATGTTAAAATGTGCAAAATGTGGCTCTAGTATGTGTTCCTGGAGTAGAACTTCTCGTGGAATATATTACAGAAGCTACAGATGTGAATTAAAAAATAGAGCTGCTACTAGATGTGATTCAAAGATGGTTAATGCTGATGATCTTGAAAGCTTTGTAATAGAACTATGTAAAAATATTAATTTAGAAGAAATTATTAATATTAAAAAAACTAAAAATAATAATTCTACTTTAAAAAGGGAATTAACATCTTTAAATAAAACTTTAGTTGAAAATGATAAATTACTTCAAGGCCTTGTTAAAAAACTAGCTTTAATTGATGATATTGATATCTTAACTATTATCCAAGCTGAAATAAAAAAAATAAAATCTGAAAATGAAAATATTAATAAAAGAATAAATGAAATAAATTTATCTATGTTTGATAGCGAAGATGAATATAAAAATCAACAAATCCTTTTAGAAAGTCATAAACTTTTTAAAGATACAATTGATTTAGTAAAAGATGTTGAAGCTAAAAGAAATTTAATAATGAGTTTTATTGAATATTTTACTTATGATAGCCAAACAAATGAAATTGGTTATAAATTAAGGCTGTAGTTACTCCTACAGCCTTTTTATTAAAGTGGACATATGTTGTAAATTAGATTTTATTGCATCTGCACCTTGTCCAGTTGATAAGTCTATTGCAAGTCCTTCTTCTTCAAAGAAACCTTCATTTATTGCAACATACATTGGTGCATAAAATACAGATCTTACAACTTCATTTAATCTTATGGTTTTTAAATTTGTACTTTCAGTTCTTTTATTATTTACCTTACCACATCCCATAAAAGTAGCACCTATTATTGCTATTACACTAAATATAGCTGCAATACGCTTAAAGCATTTATTCATATCTACTCCTTTTAGATATTTTTTATATTGTTATGATTTATATTATGATTTATAATTATTTTTTGTTAACTAACAGTAATCGTTTTATACCTTTATTTTTCACATTTCTATTTAATTTTCTAACATAAAATATACTTTTCAACTTCTAGACACAATATTTTTTTGTATTATACTATAAATAGTAGATTTTAAAATTACATAATAATTTAAGGAGGCCTATCTATGAAATTTTTTAGAGAATCTATTTTGATTCTTTCAATTTATTTTGCAGGAGAATTAGTTTCTAAACTACTTCATCTTCCTATCCCTGGAAATATTATAGGAATGATATTACTATTTTTATTATTAACCTCTAACATAGTAAAAGTTGAAAAAGTTGAACCATTAGCTAACTTTTTTTTAGATCATTTAGCCTTTTTCTTTATTCCAGCATCTGTAGGACTAATGACTTCATTTGCTGATTTAAAAAGTAGTTTATTTAAAATTATACTATTATGCATTATAACTACAATAATAGTATTATCAGCTACAGCTTTAACAGTAGAATTTATTTGTAAAAAGAAATCAAAACATGATAATGATGATAATAATGATTTTCTTAATAAAAAGGAGGCTTAATTAAATGGAGATAATTTCAAATAATATGTTTTTTGGAATATTTATATCTTTAATTGCATTTGAAATAGGATTATTTATTTATAAAAAAACAAAATTACCCATCTTTAATCCACTTTTAACTGCAACTATATTAATAATTTGCTTTTTAAAAATATTTAATATAGATTTTGATACTTATAATAATGCTGGACAATTTATAAATATTTTTCTTGGACCTGCAACTATAGTTTTAGCTGTGCCACTATATAAAAAACTTAATTTACTTAAAGAAAACTTTTTACCTATATTTTCTGGAATATTAGTTGGAAGCTTAGTTAGTGTATTATCTGTAATTTCTATTGCAACATTTTTGGGATTAGACAATAGTTTAACTGTTTCTCTACTATCTAAAAGTGTAACTACTCCTATTGGTATTGAAATAACTAATTCTCTTGGTGGAAGTTCTTCAATTACTGTTCTTGCTATAGTTTTATCTGGAATAATTGGTGCAATAGTTGGACCTACTGTATTTAAAGTTTTAAAAATTAATAATCCAATTTCAAGGGGTGTATCATTAGGAACTGCTTCTCATGCTGTTGGAACATCAAAAGCATTAGAAATAGGTGAACAAGAAGGTGCTATGAGTTCATTGTCAATAGGTGTAGCCGGAATAGTTACAGTATTTTTAGCACCATTATGTTATTCCTTATTATCAATATTTATAAAATAATAATTTATTTTTCTTAAAAGGGCTATGCACTAAAAGTTAGTACACAGCCCTTTTGCTCAATTAATCTATTATCTTTTCAAAATAAAATAGCCAGCAACTATATAATTGCTGACTATTATTCTCTAATTTATAAATTCAAATTTCCAACTATAATATCCTGTCTTTTCATCTTTTTCATATCTTAAATATGCAGAAAATAAAGTTCCCTTTTTACTTCTTAAATTTCTAAATCCAACCTTTCCATTTTTAAGAAGCAATTCAACCATTTCCTTAGTTACCATTTTACCTAACGACTCAATGAACTTATCATTTTTCCAAATAGTATATGTGCATCCATTTTTCCAATTAATGCATCCAAATCCCTTTTCACCTTCAATTATTGAATTGCCACATACAGGACATTTTCCTATTTCTTCTGCCCCTTCTGGTTTTTCAACCTTAAACTTATGAAGCATAGAATTATCATTTTTAATTTTTTCTACAGATTGTCTTGTAAAATCATAAATTAAATTTAAAAAATCTTCTTTTTTAAACTTTCCCTTTTCAATATCAGCTAATGTTTTTTCTAACCTTCCTGTATATTCTAAATCCAATAATTCCCTGGCTGGAAATATCTCCACAATAGTTCTACCTAATTCTGTTGTTGTTAAACTTTTTCCCTTTGTTTTAATATATCCTATATCTTTAAGCTTCTTTATTGTTTCTGCTCTAGTTGCTGGTGTGCCTATACTAAATCCGCTTAAAATTGCTTGCATCATTTCTTCAGTATTTTTTTCATCATTTTCTTCTTCATCTTTATCATTTTTAAATGATTTTCCACAAGTCTCCATGACTCTTAAAAGAGTTTTTTCAGTATGATATTTAGGTGGTTTTTTAGTTACCTTATTGACTTTACTATCTACTATATCTAAATTTTCTCCTTTTTCAATCAAAGGTAATATAGTATCTTTAGTTTCTATTTTTTCAACAACTCTCCATCCCTTAACAATTTCTACCTTTCCCTTAGAAATAAATTCACCTTTTAAATGTTCATCATTAACCTTTAATGTGATTTTAGTTTCTTCAAATTCAGCAACTGGCATAAATTGCATTATAAATCTATTTTTTATAGCATTATAAACATATTGTTCTTCTGTACTTAATCCTTTTGGGATTACATATGTAGGAGTAATTGCACTGTGACTTTCAACCTTTGAATTATCAAATACTCTTTTAGATTTAATAAATTTTATTTCTTCTTCATAAGGTAACCCCTTTTTATGAGTTTCTAAAACTTTTTGGGCCTTATCTACTAAACTTTCTTCTAAAACACTACTTGCAGTTCTAGGATATGTTATAAGCTTCTTTTCATATAGTCCTTGAGCAACCTTTAATACCTTATCAGAAGTCCACCCTTTATATTTACTCGTTATATATCCTTGTAAATTAGAAAGATTAAATAGACTTTGTGGATATTCCCTCTTCTTTTCAATTTCTTTATCTATTACTACAGCTTGTTTTTCTTTTAATATTTTAGTTAAATTATCTAAATAATCTTTTTTCTCAAACTTTTCAGATCCATTTTCATAATAAAGGCTTTCAAATTCTATATTATCTTTAGACTTTAAATTAATTAATAATTTAAAATATGATGATTCTTTAAAGTTTTCAATTTCTTTATCTCTATCATAAATTATCTTTAAAGTTGGCAATAAAACCCGTCCTATGTTAATAGTCTTTTTTTCACTTGCTCCATACCTTAAAGTTGCAACTGATGTTAAATTAATACCTATAGTCCAATCTGCCAATTGTCTTCCTATTCCTGCATCTTGAAGTGGCTTCATATCACTATTTGGTTTTAAATTAGCCATTCCCTTTTTTACTTCATCCTCAGTCCATTCATTAAGAAGAAGCCTGTAAATAGGCTTCTTTATATCATAATGAATAAATAACTCATCTGAAATAACTTGACCTTCCCTGTCAAAGTCAGTTGCAGAAATAACCCCATCAACATCATCTCTATCAATTAAGCTCTTAATAATATTTATTTGCTTTTCTGCACCCTTATCAACAACTTCTCTATTGCTACTATCACATTTTATTTTGTACTTAAAATCTTCTGGAATAAATGGAAACTTTTCCATTCTCCATCCCTTCATATTTTCATCATAATCCTTTGCATCATATAATTGAAGCAAATGACCAAATGCCCAAGTTACTAAATAATCGTCGCCTTCATAAAATCCATCTCTTCTAGTTTTTATTTTATATGCATCTGCTATATTTTTAGCAACTGATGGTTTTTCTGCTATTATTACTTTTTTCAAAATACTCTTCTGCTACTCAAAATATACCAATATCAAGATTTTTCCTTAAAGCTACGTGTATTACATAGTTTATTTTATAGATAAAATCTATTTACAATTCTTAACTCATAAAACATTGTATTTATTAAGATATTTTGTCTAGTAGCCTCCCCTTTCTTTTTTTATTTCTTAATTTTAAACTTTCATACTTTATATTGAATATATAATTTATACTCTTATATAAGTTACTATATTTTTATTACTAGTTGTAAATATTTAAATACATATAATAAATAAATCTAAGCTCCAAATAAAGTCAAAACTCTACTTGAAGCTTAATAATTCTTTTTATATTTTATCTTATTTAATTTTATAATTCAAATTTAATTAATTACATTTCATTAAACATCCAAATATAAAATGTTAAGTATGTTGCAAATACTGTCCATAAAATATAAGGAATCATTAATATTCCTGCTATTTTATCAGTCTTAAAAAATTTAATAACAGTTATAATTATAAAAATTAGCAAAATAATAATTAATATAAATGAAATTCCATATAATCTAAAATTAAAAAATATAATTGACCATAAAAAATTTATAAGTAATTGCACTAAGTAATTAAAATAACCATTATAGTCATTTTTTCCTTGCTTATTATTCATATATATTCTATAAGCTGCAAGGCCCATCATTATATACAAAATAGTCCATACTATAGAAAATACAAAAGCAGGAGGTGTTAGTATACTTTTTTTTAACGAACCATATGTACTCATTGAATCTTTAGTTATTAAGGAAATTATTATTCCCCCTACTAAAGGTATTGCAAGATTTTTTAATAATCCTATTAACTCAAATCTTCCATTAACACAAAATATTTTTTTAAATATATTATTTCTTTTATTAACTTTCTTTTTCCCATCATTAACTTTATTTTTCTTACTCATAATCATCACCTCTTTAATTTACTATTAAAATATATGTTACTTAAAGGTAAATAATGTTTATGAGTGTTTAAATTCTATACCATTACTTTGCTTTCTTTTTTAAGAATTTCATTACACCATTTTAATATATCTTCAATTACCTCATCCTTATTGCTTTCATTTAACATTTCATGTCTTCCATCTTTATATAATTTATATCTTAAGTTTTCTATACCTAAATCTTTATAACATTCATATAATCTTATTATACCTTTACCAAAATCTCCTACTGGATCCTTATCGCCAGCAAAAATTAATACTGGTAAATCCTTAGGTATTAATTTTAAATTTTCCTTTTCATTAATTTTCCATAATCCTCTTATTAAATCATAGTAATATGATGTTGTACATACAAATCCACATTGAGGATCTGCTATATATTTATCAACTTCTTCATCTACTGAACATAACCAATCATAATCAGTTCTATTTGGCTTAAAATTAGAATTAAAATCACCAAATGATAACTTATCCATAACCTTACTTTTAGCTTTTCTTCCTCTTAAAATCATTTCATCTCTTGAAATTATTATTCCAAGTTTTGTTATAGGATCAGGTCTTCCATTTGTTCCTGATAAAATTACTCCATCAATTTTATCACCATATAATTCAATATATCTTTGACTTACAAATGACCCCATACTATGCCCAAATAATATTAATGGTAATTCTTCATTTTCTTTTTTTATTATATCACTTAATTCTTTAACATCTTCTACAAGTAAATCAAAGCCTTCTTTGTCAGCTATATAACCCCTCTCTTCCTCACTCTTTGATGTTTCTCCATGTCCTCTATGATCATGAGCATATACAATAAATCCATTTTCAGAAAACTTCTTAGCAAAGTAATCATATCTACATGCATATTCAGTCATTCCATGAGATATTTGAATTACTCCCTTTGCTTCTCCTTCTGCTTCCCATTTGTAACATTTTATTTCTTTTCCTTCTTTATCGATAAATGAAAATTTTTTCAAGTCGCCCATCTCCTCTTTAGTTTTTAATTTAAGATTTTACTTTAATTATGTTACTCACCTTATCTACTGTCAATATAATATAAATCATATTAAATATTTATTCATATTTGTAGCATATTTTTATTTATATTTTTTTTAATTAAATTTAATTTTACTAACAACTTTCATTTGTTAAAATGCAAGTTTATGTTATACTATTTTTAGTATTGATGTAATATTAAAAATAATATTATATAATTTAAGCTATAAGTCTATTTTTATGTTATTATAGTTTAATATTTTACTAATAATGAAATAAATTGTTTTTGGGTGGTGAAAAAAAATTAATATTAAGTCAATTCTCAGTATATTAGCAACAAAATTTACATTATTTCTTACTAAAACCATTTTAAAAGGGGGTACTACTTTCCCTGGAAGAGTTGCATTAAAATTAGATAAAAATATTTTATCTACTGTTTCTAAGGGATATAAAGTAATACTTGTCACAGGAACTAATGGTAAGACTACTACTACAAGCATGATTTATAATATCATTAAAGAAAAAGGCTATTCAGTAATAACTAATAATACTGGTGCAAATCTTTTTCCAGGGATAGTTACTACCTTTGTAGAAAACTATAAGTTTTTTAACAAAGCTGAAGATAAATATGCTGTTATTGAAGTAGATGAAGCAAATTTAAAATTTATAACAAAATACCTTACTCCTGAAATAATTACTGTAACAAACTTATTTAGAGATCAATTAGATAGATATGGTGAAGTTTATACTACATTATCTAAAATTTTAGAAGGTATAACTCTTGTTCCAACAAGTAAGTTAATTTTAAATGGTGATGAATCATTACTTGGTAAGCTTGATGTAAAAAATCCATTAGTTTTTTATGGTTTTAAAATACCAATAAATGAAAATAAAACTATTGATGTTAATGCAGATTCGAAGTTCTGTAAATTCTGTAAGACACCTTACAGCTATAACTTTGTTACATATAATCATTTAGGAGATTATTACTGTACAGGCTGTGGATATAAACGTCCTACTCTAAAATATGGTGTAGATGAAATAGTAGAATTAACAGCAGAAAGCTCTACTGTTAAATTTGGAGATACTAAAATATTTTTAGGTCAATCTGGTGTATATAATATTTATAATGCTCTTTGTGCTTATTCAATAACTAAAGAACTTAATATTGATGACTCTTGTATAAAAAAATCTTTAGAAAGTCAAAGTTCTAGTTTTGGAAGACAAGAAATAATAAATATTGATGATAAAGAAGCAAAAATAATATTAGTTAAAAATCCAGCAGGCTATAATCAAGCTTTAGATACACTTTGCTTAAATAAAGAACCATTTTCTTGTGCATTCTTATTAAATGACAATTATGCAGATGGAAGAGATGTTTCTTGGATTTGGGATGTTAATTTTGAAAATTTAAATAATGTAAAATTAGATGAAGTATATGTATCTGGTCTTAGAACTTTTGATATGGCTGTAAGATTAAAAACTGCAGGTATTTCACCTTCTAAATTTGTTATTGAAGAAGAATATGAAAATTTAACTAATCAAATTAAAAATGGTAAAAACAAAAAGATATATATCCTTGCAACTTATACAGCAATGATAAATTATAGAAAATACTTACATTCTAAAGGATATATTAAAAATCTTTGGTAGTATAAGGAGGCTATTATGGAATTAAATATTTGTCACCTTTATCCCGATTTATTAAATGTATATGGTGATGTTGGAAATATATTAATTTTAAAGCACAGAGCTGAAAATCGTGGAATTAAAGTTAATGTAATTAACGTTTCAATTAATGATGAATTTAATGCAGATGACTATGATATAGTGTTTTTTGGTGGTGGCCAAGATTATGAACAATCAATAGTTTCTAATGATTTAATGACTAATAAAAAAGATGAATTATCACGTTATATTAATAATGGTAAAGTTTTAATTGCAATTTGTGGTGGTTATCAATTATTAGGTAAATATTACACTGCTCCTAATGGAGAAAAAATTCAAGGATTAGGAATATTAGATATTTATACTGAAGCTGGTAATACTAGATTTATAGGTGATACTATAATTTACAATGAAGATTTTAATGAAACCTATGTTGGATTTGAAAATCACTCAGGAAGAACTTATTTAAATGGATTAAAACCACTTGGTAAATGCATACATGGATATGGAAACAATGGCTCTGATGGTTATGAAGGATGTATTTATAAAAATACTTACTGCACATACTTCCATGGATCTTTACTTGCTAAAAATCCTGAACTTGCTGATAGATTTATTAAAACTGCTTTAGAAATTAAATATTCTGAAGTAGCTTTAGAAAAGCTTGATGATTCATTAGAATTAAAAGCAAAAGAAGTAATGATTAACAGATTAAATAATAATCAAAAATAATATTAACTTAGAAAAAGGATGGGGAAATTTATGTCAAGAAAATTTTTAAAATCAGTTGCCTTAACGCTGTGTTTATCAGTAGCAGTACCTTTATTTAATACTATTAATGCTTTTGCAACAACTCAACCAAGTATAATGGGTGAATCTGCTATAACTATGGATTTAGATACTGGTGAAATTATTTACTCAAAAAATGCTGATGAAAAACGTTCACCAGCTAGTACAACTAAACTTTTAACATCATTATTATTTGCAGAAAATAAAAGTAAATCTGATTCAATTCCCTATAGTGCTAACTCAGCTGCTTTAAAAGAAACAACTTTAAATAATTTTATTGGTAATACTGCAAAACCTGGTGATACTTTAACTGCTAATGAAGTTATGGATGCAGTTATGGTTTATTCAGCAAATGATGCTGCTATTATGATGGCTGAATCTGTTTCTGGATCTGTTGATTCATTTGTTAAATTAATGAATCAAAGAGCTAAAGATCTTGGTGCAGAAAATACAAACTTTGTTAATCCAAATGGATTAGAAACTGATCCTAATAATCATAATGTTACTACTGCTTATGATTTAGCTCTTATTGCTAAAGCAGCTTATGCTAATGATTGGGTAAGAGAATCTATGGGTCTTGCAAAAACTTCTGTTACTTTAAATGGTAAAATAATTTATATAGAAACTAGAGATAAATTATTAGGTATTGATGGTAATGTTGGTGGAAAAACTGGTAATGAAACTAAAGCTGGTCATTGCTTTGTTGGTTATTACAATAGAAATGGAAGAAATTTAATTACTGTTGTTTTAGGTTCTTTATACGGTGCAGATGGAATGAATGTATTTAATGATACTCAATCAATAGCTGATTATAGCTATTCTGCTGAAAAAACACAATATAAAGCTGCTGGTACTGAAGTTTCAAGTGTTGAATTAAATTATAAATTATTTAGATTTTTTGGTCCAACAAAAACTATAACAGCACCTGTTGTTTTAGACCAAGATATAAATTATTATCAAAATGATTATAATGATACTCATTCAACTTTAGAAGTTCCTTCTAATGAACTAAATGCATGGAAAGTTGCTTCTAACAATACTGTTAATTTAGTTTATACTTCTGGTTCTCATAGCGAAACTTTAAAAGGTTCTATTACATTAAGTACAGGGCAATTACTAAAAGCTAATATTGGTATTTATGTTCTTAGTCTATTAATAATAGTTTTAATTGTGGTTTTAATTATTGTTATAATTAAATTAATGATGAATTCTAAGAGACGTAAAAAAAGCAGAAGAAGATATTCAAGATATTAATTAAATTTGGCAACAAGTACTTAACTCAATAAGAGTTATAATTTTCTAAACTTAAGGCTACATTATATTGAATTTGTAAATTCAATATAATGTAGCCTATTTATATTTTTATTTAATTAATTTTTAAATAGAAAAATTATTTCTTAGGTAATTACTAACTAAATACTGCTGTTACCCATTCATTAGTTTGATGTTTACTTTGAAGTTTAAATCCATAACTCTCTACATTTTCTTTAACTTCATCAAAACTCCATTCAACAAGTCCTGAAACTAATAAATTTCCATTCTCATTTAAATGATTCTTTATGTACTCCATAAACATTTTAGTTTCTTCCCCACCAATATTTATGAATATCCAATCAAAATTTTCTTTAATTAAAGTTTTATCTTCTAATATATTACCTACTACAGCTTCTATATTGGTTAAATTATTTAATGATGCATTTAACATCACTTCGTCTTCGACATCTCTTATATCAACAGCTACAACACTTTTTGCACCTGAAATAGATGCAGCAATTGAAAGAATTCCTGATCCTGTTCCAATATCTAAAACAGTTTTATTTTTTAAATTTAAATCATTTAAAATTAATTTTAATATATCTTGAGTTGTTTCATGAAGTCCTGTTCCAAAAGCTCCTTGAGAAATAAAATTAATTTTTGTTTTTCCTTCAAATTCTTCATCTGGACTAGCTATAACATACTTATCATCTAAATGAATTGCTGGAAAATCATATATAGTGTAATCATAATTATTTTCTTCTACACTTATATAATCCATTTCTAATATATTTTTTAATTTTTCTTTAAATTCTTCTAATCCATCCTCTTCTTCAAAGGCAACCTTTAAGACTATTTCTTCATCTTCTCTTTCTATATATCCATATCCATAATCATCCGTTGTTATTTCCAATGGATTTTCATAAAAAACATTATAAACATCGTTTATTGCAAGTTTTTCTATAGTTGAATCTAACTTCTCATAAGGAAGCTTATATGATATAATGAACATTTTTATCCCTCTTTTCTATAATATATTTTTTTAATTTGCATAAATATAGTAAAATTATAACTATAATTTAAAAAATATTTTCTTCTTTACATTTTATTTTAACTATTTAAAGTTTTCAATAAAAAACTACATATATCTAATTAACTTTATATATTATTTTAATATTAAATTAAATATATTTAAGATTCAGCAATCAGCTATATCTCGAAAATAAAGTTTTAAATAAAAAACTTATCCATTCTTATACATACAAAAAAAGAGTCTAAAGACTCTTTTATTTAATGAAAACTGATTTTATTATTTTAAATATTTCTTTTACCATATCATAATTGTTAATAATATTTTCTTTAGTTACAATTGCATCTGCAGTAAAATCTGTAGCAACTTCACTTATATCTTTAATATTATCAGTTATTTCAACCATATTCTTACTTACAACAGGTAATTTATCACATGTATATTCAATATTTTTCTTATTATTTTCTAATATTTCTAAAACATTACTTATTGTTTTATTTAATTTAAGTAAAAATATAATACCTAATACTAGTATACATATTAATAATACAAATATTATTCCCATAAAAAGATTATTTAGGCTAATATACATTTCTTCACCTTATATATTACTTTCAACAGTTTCTTCAGTTGAAACTTCTTCTGTTAAAGCTTGTTCATTTTCTACTTCTTCTGAAGTAACAGCTTCTTTATTTTTTCTATCCTTTAAATAATCCTTTATTTTGCTTTTAGCTTCTTTTACATTATTTTTTAAATTTTCTGATTGCTCTATAGTTTTTGCTTTTGCATTATTTACTTTTTCTTTTATATCATCTCTAGTATCTTTCCCAGATTTAGGTGCTAATAATATTCCAGATAAAGCACCAATACCACCACCAACTACTGTTGATAACACTGCAGCTTTAACTATTTTTTTTCTTTTTTCTTTTCTTTTCTTTTCAATTAAATTATATAAAGCCATTAATAACTCCTCCATTTTTTTAGATTTTTTACTATCTTTCGACTAATTATACCATATTTTTATCTAAACTTCTATTTTTTTTGTAATTTTTTAATTGTCTTTTATTTTTTGCATTTTTTCCTTTTCTACTTTCTGTTTTTTTACGTATAGAATATCCAAATGATCCAAGTGGTTTTGAATCTAAACCAAAATACTCTCCATGTGAATATGCAATTAAATTGGCTTTTTCAAAATGTATTTTACCCTTTTCGTCCAATAAATTTTCATTAACCTTAACATTTATTACATCTAATAAAAACATATCATGAGTACCTAATGGAGTTATTGATTTTAATTTACACTCTAATGCAACTGGCGAAATTTCTAAAGATGGTGTATCTATAGCAACACCAGAATTTAACTTTAATCCTAATTTAGATATTTTATCTTCTCTTTTACCACTTACAACTCCACAATAATCTGTTATCTTAACCATATCCCTAGTTGTAAGATTAATTACACATTCTTCACTTTCTTTTATGTATTCATATGATAACCTTTCTGGTCTTATTCCTACCGCTATCACAGGAGGTTTTGTGCAAACAGTACTTACCCATCCTATAGTAAATACATTTGTTTTTCCTTCTTTATTAATGCTTGTCACTAATACTACAGGTGTAGGATTTAACATAACACTACCCTTAAAATTAATCTTATTCATATTTACATTCTCCTAAAAAAATACTATATTTAATTTAAACTTTAATATTATTATCTACTTTATTATAAAAATTTTTACACTTTAAATTTTATTAAAATAAACTATTACTAATTTAAATAATATATAAATTTCAACTTTTACTTACATAAAATTCACACCTTTTGAAATTTTTCTAAACGATTATAACATAGTTTTCTATAAATTGCGAAATAAATTAGCTTTAGTTAGTAGTTTTGGATGGGGCTGTCGCACTAAAACTTTTATACACAATATATTGTTTAAAAAAATAAAAATTAATACGATATATTATAGTATTTATTCTTAATGCGACATCCCCTTTAAATATATTTTTCTAAAATTCAGCCTAAGCTGAATTTTCACCTCAACTCTTAACTCCTAACTAAAAAAAAGAAGCCTTTGGCTCCTTTTTACTCATAAAGAAATTTATAAATATTATATCTAGTATTAACTTTATCAACATACTTTTTGGTTTCCTTGAAAGGAATATATGTTAAGTTTTCTCCATCACTAGAGTATTCTGGATTGTTAAGCCACTTAGTTACATTTCCACTACCACCATTATATGCCGCTAATGCTAAACTTAAATCATTAAATTCAATCAATAAATTATTTATATACCAACATCCAAATTTAATATTTATTTCTGGATCAAATAACATTTCAACTTTAAAATTATCAACCTCTAATTTACTTGCAATCCATTCTCCTGTAGAATCCATTATTTGCATTAATCCTTTTGCACCTTTATTTGATTCAACATTCTCATTAAAGTTACTTTCTGTTTTAATAACTGCTAAAACTAAATATGGATCCAAATCATATTGGGCGCTATATTGTTTTACTAAGCTATGATACTTTTGTGGATAAATATATTTTTTTATCACACTTTTTCCTTCAGCTAAAAGTAAAATTAAAACAATTAACCAAATAATAATTTTTTTAAACTTCATTCCCTCTCCCTACTTTGAAATAGATTAAATAGACTTTATAAATTCAATTAATAAATCAACTTGTTCTTTAGTTTTTGCTAGTGTATCATTATTTTCAATAACTATATTTGCAAAATCCTTTTTTCTATCTAAAGGCATTTGTGAATTAATTCTGTTAATTGCATCTTCCCTCATTAAAGAATCTCTTGATCTTACCCTTTGAATTTGTGTATTATTATCTACCCAAACTAAGATAACATAATCCATATCTTTATGCAAATCATTCTCTATTAATGTAGGTGCATCTAAAATAACAATTTTTGTTTTATTTTCTTCTAGTTTATTTAAGGTATCCTTTATTTCATTTTTTATATATGGAAGTATAATTTCCTCATACTTTTTTCTTTGCTTTGGAAATCTAAAAATATGATTACCAAATTCCTTTCTACGGAATTCTCCTCTCCAATCAAAAAAACCTGAACCAAACTCAATTTTTACTTTTTCTAAAATCTCTGGATATTTTACAAGTACTTCCTTAGCTATTACATCTGCATCAACAACTTCAAATCCAGCTTCTTTCAGCATAAATGATACTGTACTTTTTCCTGACCCTATTCCTCCAGTTAATCCTATTTTTATCATTTTTACCCCCCTATTTTACATCATACCATGTATTTCCTATATTTGTATCTACCTCTAATTCTACTGACATATTTAATACATTTTCCATTTCTTCTTTTACAAGTGATTTAACAATTTCAAGTTCATCATGCTTAACATTTAAAATAAGTTCATCGTGTACTTGAAGAATCATTTCACTTTGTAAATTTTCTCTTTTCATTCTATTATACACCTTAACCATTGCAAGCTTTATAATATCTGCAGCACTTCCTTGAATTGGAGCATTCATTGCTAATCTTTCCCCAAGGGCTTTTACAATTTTATTTGATGATTTTATTTCTGGAATAAATCTTCTTCTATTTAATACTGTTAAAACATATCCCTTTTCTTTTGCTTCTTCCTTAACACTTTCTAAATATCCTTTAATTTTAGGATATCTATCAAAGTAAATCTCCATATATTCAGAAGCTTCCTTTTTAGTTATCCTTAAATCCTGTGAAAGACTAAAATCACTAATTCCATAAACTATTCCAAAGTTAACTGCCTTTGCCCTACTTCTCATAAGAGGCGTAACTTCATCTATAGGCACCTTAAACACTTCTGATGCAGTTTTAGTATGAATATCACTATGATTATTAAAAGCATCTATCATATTTTTATCATCTGACATATGTGCAAGAACTCTAAGCTCTATTTGAGAATAGTCACAAGATAATAATACATCAGTAGATTCCTTTGGTATAAATACCTTTCTTATTTCTCTACCCATTTCATACTTTACAGGTATATTTTGAAGATTTGGTTCTGTACTTGATAATCTTCCTGTTGTTGTAACAGTTTGATTAAAACTTGAATGAATAGCTCCATCTTCATCTATAACATTTTTTAATCCTTCAACATATGTTGAATTTAACTTAGTTATTTGTCTATAATAAATAATTTTTTCTATTACAGGATGCTTATCATTAAGTTTTTCTAAAACTTCTACATTAGTTGAATATCCTGTCTTAGTCTTTTTTACTACTGGTAAATCTAACTTTTCAAAAAGAATTTTTCCTAATTGTTTTGGTGAACTTATATTAAATTCTTCTTCGCAAAGTTCATAAATTTCTTTTTCCGTTTTGGAAATTTCCTCCTTAAACTTTGTTTCAAGTTCATCTAATTTAGCTCTATTTACCTTAAATCCTATAGCTTCCATATTTGATAAAATAGCTATTAATGGATGTTCAACTTCATAATAAAGCTCATTCATACCTTCTTTATCAATTCTAGCCTTTAAATATTTATAAAGCTCCTTCATGCTTGACACGGCATTACAAATTAATTCATCACCTTCGCCCTTTACTTCCTTCATTAAATATTCGTTAATTAATGATTCTAATGGATAGTTTGATTTAGAAGAATCTATTAAATAAGCTGCTACTACTGTATCAAATATAAATCTACTTATTTCTATATTATACTTAGTTAATATAGTTATTAAATTTTTTCCATCTTGAATAACCTTAGCTATTTTATCATTTTCCATAAACTCTTTAAGTGTATTAATTGCTTCATTTGTATTTTCCATACTTATTAATTTAAAGTCTACTAAATTTACCTTTTCACCATAAGTTATATATAATTTATCTAATTCAATTTTAGAATATAAATTTGAATTTGAAGTACTATATGAGATAAAAGCTATATCTTCTTTTTTAGTTAATACTTCTTTAAAAACTTCAATTGTATTTACTTCATTTATTTCTAATTTTACAATCTCATCTTCCTCTAAATCTTCTCCTGGAAGCTTTGCTAATAATGATTTCATTCCTAGTTTTAAAAATAACTTTTTAAGTTCATCTCTATTATAATTTTCTTGACTTTTTATATCTTCTAAATCAAAATCTATTGGAACTTCTGTCATAATAGTAGCTAACTTTTTACTAAAAATCGCTTGTTCACTATAAGTTTCTAAGTTTTCCTTAAGTTTTTTACCACTAATTTCATTTATATTTGAAAGAACACCTTCCATTGATCCATAAGTAGCTATTAACTTAAATGCAGTTTTTTCTCCTACCCCTGGTACTCCTGGAATATTATCTGATTTATCACCCATAAGACCTTTAACATCTATATATTGAGTTGGTGTAATTCCAAATTCCTCAATAAATGATTCTTTATTATAAATAGCAGTTTCACTTACTCCTTTTTTAGTAATAACAACTTTAATATTATCACTTGCAAGTTGTAGAGCATCTCTATCTCCTGTAACTATAAACACTTCAATCCCATTTTTTTCTGCAAATTGAGCTAAAGTACCAATTATATCATCTGCTTCAAATCCATCTATTTCATATATATTAACTGATAATAAATTAAGTACTTCTTTTATAATAGGAAATTGCTCTCCCAATTCTGGAGGCATTTTTTTTCTACCAGCTTTATAATCTTCATATTCTTTATGTCTAAAAGTAGGTGCTTTTCTATCAAATGCTGCTACTATGTAATCTGGTTTTATTTCTTCTTTCATTTTAAATAGCATATTTGTAAAACCATAAACTGCATTTGTATGTATTCCTTCATTATTTGTTAATGGTGGTATTGCATAAAATGCTCTATTTAATAAACTATTTGAATCTAAAATCAGTAATCTTTCCATTTTTCCCTCCAGTAATTTTTTTTAAAATTTTAACTATTATTTAGTAATTATATCATATTTATATTAAAATATACTAAGTTCTAATTCTTCTGATAAGTCTTTTAATATATGTACTCCACCACTACTATTTCCTTTAGAATCTAATGCAGGTCCATATATTCCTATTCCAAATCTTCTAGGTACAGTTGCAATTATTCCTCCACCTACTCCTGACTTTGCTGGAACTCCAACATGTACTGCAAATTCTCCTGATGCATCATACATTCCACAAGTAACCATTATAGTTTTTACTATTCTACAAACTTCTCTTGAAATTAAAACTTCATCATTCCACGGTGCAATACCATCATTAGCTATTACTGCTGAAAATCTTGCTAAATCTTTTGCAGTTGCTTCTATAGAACATTGTTTAAAATAAACATCTAATACTTCTTCAACATTTCCTTCTAATATATTAGAACTTTTCATAAAATAAGCTAATGATCTATTTCTATCTCCAGTTGCTTTTTCACTTTTATATATTTCTTCATTTATTCCTATATTAGGATTATTTGTTGCTCTTCTTAAGAAATTTAATATTCTTTGAATCTTATGTTCTTGATTTTCTCCAAATATAAGTGAAGTTGTTACTATTGCTCCTGCATTTATCATAGGATTATATGGTCTATCTTGATTTCTAACTTCTAAATTTACTATACTATTAAATCCCATCCCTGTAGGTTCAACATTTACCTTTTTAAATACATTTTCTCTTCCATTGTCATTAAGAGCTATTATTAAGCTAACAACCTTTGAAATACTTTGTATTGTAAATTTAACATCACTTTCTCCAGCCCAATACTCTTCATTATTTTTTATATCATATACACAAAGTCCTAAATCATCTTTATTAGCCTTTAATAATGCTGGTATATATGATGCAACCTTTCCTTCATCTGTATATTTTTTATTTTTTTCTACTAAATTAACTAATAAATTCTTCATTTGCTATATCCTCTACTTTTGCTTTTTTCTTAATAATTATAGTTATATTTTTTAACTCTTACAAGTCATTACAAAATTTTAATTTTCCAATAATATTATATTATAAAATATTATTTTATTACTTTTTTATATAAAAATTATATAGTTTACCTTATAATGTTATAATATAATTATAATTTATACTTTTTATTTTTAGGAGGGCTATATATGAATAAAAGTTTTTTAATAAAATATGCTTCGTTGGCAGTAAATATTGGGGTTAATATTCAAAAGGATAATATACTTGTTATTTCTTCACCAATTGAAACTGCTGAATTTGCAAGATTAATAACAGAAGAAGCTTATAAATCTGGTGCAAAAGATGTTATTGTACATTATGGAGACCAAAAATTAACTAAAATAAAATTAGAAAACAGCTCCTTAGAAACTATATCTAACATTCCAGAATGGCAAGCTGAAAGTTATAATTATTATGCTAGACAAGAAGCTTGCTTCATTTCAATTTCTGCAAGTGATCCTGATGGTTTAAAAGGTGTTCCTGTTGAAAAAATAGGTGCATCACAAAAAGCTAGAACTTCAGCTTTAAAAGAATATTTTGATAATTCAATGTCTAATAAATGTCGTTGGTGTGTATTATCTGTACCAACTTTATCTTGGGCTAAAAAGGTCTTTCCTAAGGTAAGTGATGATGAAGCAATGGAATCTTTATGGGATGTTATATTTAAAACAGTAAGAGTTGATACTGAAAATCCAGTAAATGCTTGGAAGAAACATAATGCTTATTTAGAAGAAAAAATTAAATTTATGAATAACAATAACTTTAAAAGCGTTCATTTAAAATCTGCTAATGGAACTGATTTAAATATTGAACTTCCAGAAGGTCATATTTGGGCTGGAGGTTCTGAAGGAGATGTTAATGGAATACCATTTAATGCAAATATACCTACTGAAGAAGTATTTACTCTTCCAAAAAAAACAGGTGTTAATGGTATAGTTTATTCTTCTAAACCTTTAAGCTATGGTGGAAATTTAATAGATAACTTCTCAATTACTTTTAAGGATGGTAAGGCTATAGACTTTACAGCTGAAACTGGATATGATGTACTAAAGCAAATGCTTGAAAGTGATGAAGGTGCTAAATATCTAGGAGAAGTAGCTTTTGTTCCATATAACTCACCTATTTCTAACTCAAAATTAATATTCTTTAATACATTATTTGATGAAAATGCTGCGTGTCACTTAGCATTTGGTAGAGCTTATGAATCATGTGTAAAAGATGCTGATAAATATTCTGAAGAAGAATTAGAAAAAATAGGTGTTAATAATTCAGTTATTCATGTTGACTTTATGATTGGAACTAGTGATCTTGAAATAACTGGAATTAATAAAAATGGTGAAGCTATTCAAATATTCTCTAATGGGAATTGGGCATTTTAAAAATAACTTAATATATATATTTTTTATAGTAAGTCTATAATTTTCATTTAATTCATAATTTTTATTAAGTTTATAATTTAATATATTAACAAAGGGAGTGCTTATTGCTAAACACTCCCTTTTACTATTCATTATGTATTTTAAACTATGGTTACTAAAATGTAATTTATATTTCATTGTCCTATTTTTTGAGCACTATTGGATCTTGGTTGATCTTTACCTAATTTTCTTGATTCATTAGAATATCCAACCTCATTAGCCGTCTCTATTTTCATTTTATGCAATTCTGACTTTGTCTTTTCTCCAGCTTTTTTATTATCTTTAGAGTTTTTATTATTTTTATGAGACATTTTTCAAACCTCCCTTTCACTTTTACACTTATTTTATGCTTTACATAATAAATTATGCCTTTGAATACCATCCAATATATAGGTGCATATCTAATATTAACAAAATATCGAAATTACTTCTAGATATGCACCTATTTTTTGTAATTTATTGTAACCTATTTCGTATTTCTTTAATAAATTCAAGTGTATTAACAGTTTTAACTTCTTTTAAATTAGTAAGCATTGCTAAATCTTTAGTCATTACTCCATCTTCAATTGTTTGTAGTGAAGCCTTCTCTAACTTATCTGCAAAAGTAACTAATTCACTGTTTCCATCTAATTCTCCTCTTTTTCTTAATGCACCTGTCCATGCAAAAATAGTTGCCATAGAATTAGTTGAAGTTTCCTCACCTTTTAAGTATTTATAATAATGTCTTTGAACAGTTCCATGAGCAGCTTCATATTCATAATATCCCTCTGGAGAAACTAAAACTGATGTCATCATTGCAAGTGATCCAAAAGCAGTTGCTACCATATCACTCATAACATCTCCATCATAATTTTTACAAGCCCAAATAAATCCGCCACTAGATTTTATAACCCTTGCAACGGCATCATCTATTAATGTATAAAAATATTCTATATTTTCTTTTTCAAATTTATTTTTATATTCTTCTTCAAAAATTTCATTAAAAATATCCTTAAATGTATGATCATATTTTTTTGAAATAGTATCCTTTGCAGAAAACCATAAATCTTGTTTTGTATCTAATGCAAAATTAAAGCAACTTCTAGCAAAACTTGAAATAGACTTATTAGTATTATACATTCCCATTATTACTCCATGCCCTTCAAAATTATGAATTGTTTCTCTAATTTCTTTACCATCTTGTCCAGTAAAAACTAATTCAGCTTTTCCCTTGCCCTCAATTTTCATTTCAACATTTTTATAAATATCTCCATAAGCATGTCTAGCTATTGTTATTGGTTTTTTCCAATTATTCACACCTCTTTTAATTGAATTTACTATAATAGGTGCTCTAAATACTGTTCCATCTAAAATAGATCTAATTGTTCCATTAGGACTTTTCCACATTTCCTTTAAATTATATTCTTTTATTCTTGCTGCATTTGGAGTTATTGTTGCACATTTAACCCCTACCCCATATTTTTTTATTGCTTTAGCAGCTTCAATAGTTACTTTATCATTAGTTTTATCTCTATTTTCTATCCCTAAATCATAATACTTTGTTTTTAAATCAATAAATGGATTTAATAATTCCTCCTTAATCATATTCCAAATAATTCTTGTCATTTCATCTCCATCCATTTCAACTAATGGATTTATCATCTTTATTTTCTCCATACTTTAGCCCCCATCTTATTCACACTTTATATTTAACACTAATATTATACCATATTTTACCATTTTTACAACTAAGAGATGATATATTCATTTATAATTCCTGCACTTTTAATTGCTTTATTACTATTTAATTAAAATTTTCTATTTTTTTTGAATTTTAAATATTTATTCTTGCATTTTTAAAATTTTAATATAAATTTTAGGTTTTAATATATATTTAATGCTAAGTAAAGTTTATTATAAAAACCACTTATAAAATAAAATGCACCCTATAAGATATAAACTATAAAAGCTTATCCCATAGAGTACCTTTATTAAATAAAGTGGCTTATTTATCTACTTCTTTATAATCAACATCAATTACTTGACCATTAGTACTATCATCTATACTACCTTCTTCAAAACCATTTGAATTTTTATCATAATAATTATAAGATTCTCCATGATTTTTTCTACGATTAACAGCACTTTTCCACTTAAATACTATGTATGATAATATTCCAATTGCAATTACAAAAGGTAACATAAATATAAAAAATTTTATTATAGCTATGAATATAACTATACCTAATATTGTCCATAATATTGACTTAAAATTATTCATCTAACTCAGCCTCATTTACACACTAATTTATAATCTCTTTTTTCATTATACTATTAAAATTAAAATTTTGCAATATAAGTTATTAAATATTTTCTTAAAAGGTTATTAATACTTTATATATCATTTTAAAATATGTTTTAATAATAGTTAGAAGATGAAATTAATATTTTTATAAACTATTTTAAATTAAGCTGCTTTCTTTTTATTTGTTCTGTTAATATTATTAGTTTTCTTTGCTATAATTGGCAATATAAATCCTAATCCTATTAATATAAATGGTGTTACTACATTTAAGCTTACTTGGAACCACCATTGTCCACTAAATGCTTCTATATTATTTGGGAACATACCCATTATACATGCAAATGCAGTAAATACAAAACACCATATACCAATTATCATAGCAAATTTATCATTTTTAACAAACTTATATTCTGATTTATATTTATCAGCAGCTTTCTTAAGTCCTATAAATGCTAAGAATACCCAAAGATATCTCATTGGCATAACTACAGAATTTAATTGAAGAAGCCAATCAAATAATGAATTCATATCTCCAATACCTAATGCTGGTACTATTATTAATATTCCAACTAAAACAGCCGTCATAATATATCCATTTATAGGTGCACCATATTTATTTGTTTTTGTTAATGCCTTTGGAATAAAGTTTTTATCTCCATCAGCTAATAAAACTTTTAATGGGGCATCTATAGAAAATACTAATGCTGAAATTTGAGCTAATAAATTAGCTAATGCATATATAACAATAAATAATTTGTCTACTCCATAATATTCACCTAGTATTTGAAACGCATAATATTGACCATTCATTTTTAAATCTGATGGAATATTATTTGCATCAAACATCATAGACATTGCTATTGAGCCAAGTAATGCTGAAATAGCTACCATAGTAGCTAAAGCTATCATCCCCTTTGGAAAATCTTTGCTTGGTTTTTTCATATTATTAACATACGGAGAAATTTTTTCTGATCCTCCAACTGCAAATATTAACATTGATAATGTTGTAAAATATGAAAAATTAAAATTAGGAACTAATTTTTTAATACTAAAGTCAACTGTAGCAGGTTGTATACCTCTTATGGCAGGTGCTGCAAGCATTAATACAACATATAATAATGACATAACAAATACAGATGTTCCTGCAATGGTTCCTATTACTTTTAAAGAAGTAATACCTCTTGATGCTATCCATAAAAATAATAAAAATACAGCTAAAGTTAATAACTGAGCTGTCATTGGATTCATATCTTTTATAAAGTTACCATCTTGCTTTACTGTCCATCCTAATGCTATTAAAGCTGCTTGTGGCTTTTGAGCTAAATATGGTATATGAACGACCCAATAAGTCCATCCAGCAAAATAAGCTAATGTTGTTCCAAATGTTCCTCTTATCCAAGAACTTACTCCACCTTTACTATCTTTAAAAACTGATCCTAATTCTCCAACCATTAATGCATAAGGTACAAAATATAACCCTATTATTAGTATCCATGAAACAATAACAGTCAATCCTTGATTTGCAAAGTTATTTACAATATTTCCAAATCCCCATACCGATACAAATGCCATCATAGCTAAATTATACCAAAGTAAATTTTTCTTTTGCTTCTCCATTTCCTTTCCTCCTTAATATGTTCATTACATTTACTATAATACTTACTAATAAAAAATTTGTCTATTACTTATATGGTGTTATTTCTTGTATAAATTAATTAACATTTTTAACATTTCTACACTTTTAACAGGATAGTTACCTATTGATGTTTCACTTGCTAGTAAAAACCCTGTAACACCTAAATTAACAAATGTATAAATACTTTCTAATTCATTTATATTAGGAATAATTCCTTTCCTCATGTTGTCTAAAATATGAGTTGCAATAATAACCTCCTTTTCTTTTTCATATTTTTTTACTTTTAATAATAAATCAAATTCTTTATCTACAGAATTTATTAAGCCACATTCAGGTATTAAATCTCCTCTTGCAATTATTATTCCATCACTATACCTTATTATTTCTTTAAAATTATCTACTCCTAAATTAGTTTCTATTTTTGATAATAATTTTATACTTTTTAAATCTCCATTAATTTCACATATATATTTTCTTATATGATCAATATCTCTTTTATTTTCTACAAATGATTGACTTATAATTTTTATATTATTTTCTATAGCCCACTTTAAACTTTTTTTATCTTTTTTAGTAAGTTCTTTATTTTCAAAATATATTCCTGGTATATTACATCCCTTACCACCTCTTATAATACCATCATTTATAACCCTAACCTTCAAAAACCCATTATTTTGATCAATAACTTTAAAATTCATTGTTCCATCTTTCATTGATATTTTTTCAATATTATTGTTTGATATAATTTCAGAACTTATATTTAATGGTATTAATTTCATCTTTTTATTATTTTCATCAAAAATTAAATAACCATCATATCCGCAAAAATATACTATTTCATTTTCATATATTTTAAATACATTTTTCAAACTTTCATCTACTCTTACTTTCTTTCCTTGCAAATCTGCCATTATATCCATATCTTTATCTATACTTCTAATTATAGATATCATATTATTAAATTGATTTTCATAAAAATGTGAAAAATTTAATCTAAAAATATCAACTCCTACATCAATTAATTGTTTTATAACTTCTTTATTAGTTGTCTTTGGCCCTAATGTTGCAATTATCTTCATAAATTATCATACCTAAATTATTGCTTATAAATTATATTATTACTAAAACTTATACATTATTCCCTTTTTACTTACCCCTCATAAACTTTAATTATCTATTTCAATCCTATCATTTCATATTTTCAATTTACATATACTGTTCTAAAAATATTGTTTTTAGAATAATTATTTATATAGTTATTTTTAGGAGGATAAAATGAAAAACATTAAATTTCTAATTGTATTATTTTTTGTAACATTATTATCTGGTTGTGTTTTTAATGAACCTAAGTACATAAATTTAAAAAGTAAACCCAACCTATATTATTATTCAAATGAAGTTTATGAAAAACTAAAATCAAATCAAGATTATTCACTTAAGGTTTTTGATGTAAACTATTATGAATATCATGATGTTTCTAAAGAAGACTTAGATATTTTGCCTTCATTTTTAAAATCTTTAAATTCTAATAACTATGTAATTTCTTTAAATTTAGATGATTTAAAAGTAAAATATAAATTAATAATTGAATTTAGTGATAAAAGTAATGATAAATATGTAATAAATATTTTTGATAAAAATACTGTTACATTGTTTCCTTGGGATGGCAACCTTCAAGAAGATATGATTAATATGGATAACATCCCTGCTCGTGATAACTTATATTCTTTTTGTATATATATAATTAATAAAGATAATTCTTCTAATTAAACATAAAAAACTGCTGAAAACACATTTTTAAATGTATTTCCAACAGTTTTCTTTTTTTAACAATCAACAAGTTCAAATATTCTTTTATTTTTTAAAGGATGCAATGCATATTGTGCAATTTCATTTAGTGGTTTTAATACAAAATCTCTTAAATGCATTAATGGATGTGGAATAATAACAAATTCATCATTACTTATAATATCATCAAATAATATTATATCCAAATCAATCACTCTTGGTCCCCACTTAATTTCTCTAACCCTTCCAAGTTCGCTTTCTATTCTTAATAACTCACTCATAAGTTCTTTTGGAGTTAAATAAGTTTCAAGTTTTAATGCTCCATTTAAAAACTCATCTTGATTTTCATTTCCCCAAGGTTCAGTTTTTATAAAAGAAGAAATTTTAGAAACTTTAATTCCTTCAGTTTCATTAATTTTTTTAATTGCATTATTTAAGTTTTCTTCCTTATTTCCAATATTACTTCCTATTGCTATATATGCAACATGCCTTTTCTTATTAATTTCAACTGCAGCATAATCTAAATGTCTTCCTATAGGTGCCCATGGTTTCTTTAATAGAACCTTAACTCCATTAACCATTGAATAATTATCTAAAATAAAGTTAGCTACCTTATTTACAACACTTTCAATTAAATCTAAACTTTCTTCTTGGAAAACTTCAATTACCTTATGGCATAACTCGCCATAATGAACTGATTTAGTTAAATCACAAGTTTTTGCTGTTTCCTTTATATCTAAAGATAATTCTAAAGATAAAATAAATTTTTGTCCTAGATTTTTTTCTTCTTTGAAAACTCCATGATTTGCAAAAATTTCAATATCCTTTAAATATATTTTATCCATATTACTCCCTACTTTGCTTTAATTATTGTATCTGTCATTACAGCTGCTCTTTTATTTTCTAATACATCATGAACTCTTATAAAATTCATACCTTTCATTATACCAATAACTGTAGTAGCTACAGTTCCTTCAACTCTTTCGTTTACTGGTAAATTTAAAGTTAGTCCTATCATAGATTTTCTAGATGTTCCTAATAATACTGGATATCCCATATCCTTTATTTCATTACAGTTATTCATAACAATTAAGTTTTCTTCATAAGTTTTAGCAAAACCTATTCCTGGATCTAATATTATATTTTCTTTTTTTACTCCAGCACTTAATGCAATATCAATACTTTCTTGTAAATCTGCTTTTACATCTTGCATTAAATTTTCATATGGTTTATTTTCTCTATTATGCATTAATATTATAGGCACTTTATATTTGGCTGCAACATCTGCAATTTTTTTATCATATTTTGCACCCCAAACATCATTTATTATATCTGCCCCTGCTTTAACTGCTGCTTCTGCTGTCTTACTTTTATAAGTATCAATTGAAATAATAACATCTAATTCACTTTTTATTGCTTCAATTATAGTAACTACTCTTTTTATCTCCTCTTCTTCTGAAACATATTCTGCACCTGGCCTTGTGGATTCTCCACCAATATCAATTATATCAGCTCCATCCTCTATTAATTTCCTTGCTTGTACTAACGCTGCTTCAAATTCATTAAATTTTCCACCATCAGAAAATGAATCTGGTGTTACATTAAGTATTCCCATAATATATGTTCTATGCCTTAAATTAAACTCTTTATCTCCGATTCTCAATTCCCTATCCTCCTTAATATTTTATCGTAAAGTTTTTCTTTTCTTTACTCCAATAACATTCCTTTTCCGCTTCACAATTAAAACATTGTCTTGACAATTTATCTGCTTTATAAATAATTTCTTCTAGCTTATTATCACTTTCACTTCTATGATTTTCTATACCATTAAGTATAATTTCAATTTCTTCTTCATTAAAAGTTGTTTCTTTTAATATTTCCTTACTCATTTCTACACTTGCTAAATCATGATTTATACCCTCTTCATATTGTTTTACTCTTCCTATATCATGCAGTAATCCAATTGCATAAATTACTTCTTTAGAAACATTTATATTTTCCTCTAAAACCAATATGTATGCTATTCTAGCAACATCTATAAAGTGTTCTATTGTATGATTACAAAATTTTCTGTCCTCTTCATATTTTTTTAAATTTTCTAAGGATTCCTTATATAAATTATTATTAATTATCTTATTTATATTTTCCATAATAATATTCCTTAAAATTCTTTATTTAATAAAATGCCTTACTTCTTTTCTAAGCTCTATATTTTCTCTAAATACACCTCTATATGTAGTTGTTACAGTCTTAGTTCCAGGCTTTTTAATACCTCTCATAGTCATACAAGTATGTTCTGCTTCAATTACAACCATAGCACCTTCTGCATCTAAATATTCCATTATTGCATCTGCTATTTCTGTAGTAAGTTTTTCTTGTAATTGTGGTTTTTTTGCATAAACTTCAACAGTTCTTGCTAATTTAGATAATCCTGCAACTTTTCCTTTTGGTATATATGCAATATGTGCCTTACCAAAGAAAGGTACTAAGTGATGTTCACACATAGAAAAGAAAGTTATATCCTTTTCTAAAACTAAATCATTATTTTCTACAGTAAATGTCTTAGATAATACATCTTTAGCATCTTTCCCAATTCCTTCGAATATTTCCATATACATACGTGCTATTCTATCTGGTGTTTCAATTAAGCCTTCTCTGTTAACATCTTCTCCAATACCTTGTAGTATTAGCTTTACACCTTCCATTATCATTTCTTTATTCATAATTTACTTCCCTCCATTTATTGCTTCATCATATTGCTTTTTAATTTCTTCAATTATTTTACTCTTAAAAATCTTATTTTCAATTTCAGTACACTTTATAACCCCAACTAATGAATTAGTAAAAAATACTTCATCACTATTTAATATGTCATCTTTTGTTAAGTTTTTTTCAATAACATTGAAATTTTCTATTATCCAGTCTCTTATTATGCCAGGTAATAGTCCACATTCAATTTTAGGTGTATATATTTGTTTATCTTTAATCATAAAAATATTAGTAGTACACCCTTCACAGACAAAACCTTTTTCATTTACAAAAATAGCTTCATTAAATCCATTTCTTTGACATAATTCATATTCTATAATATTTTCTAAATAATTTAAAGTTTTAAAATTTACTATTCTTGAAGTAGAATTTCTTAAAACCTTTGAAAAATATGCTTTAAATCCATTTTCATAATGATCTTTAGTATATTTTAAATTTCTTATATTAAATATTAAGTTCTCCTCTGTTACTGCTATTTTAAAAGATTTATTTACTATTTTATTTTTAATTATAAAACTACGTACTTCTTCAATTTCAATTTTTTCTCCAATATTTAGAGCTTCAATTGCATTATTTAACCTTTTAACATGTTCCTCTAAAAAAACTGGCTTTTTATTAACTAATATTGTTTCAAATACACCTTTTCCAAAAAATAATCCATTATCAATTTTAATTTCATCATTTTCATACATTACTTTTCTCATATAAAAATTCCCTTATAATACTCTCATTAATGCTTTTGCTTTATCTAAAGTTTCATTATATTCATCTTCTTCTATAGAATCATATGTTATTCCACCACCAACACCAAAATAAGCCTTATTATCCTTTTTGATTATAGTTCTTATAACTATATTAAAATCGCAATTACCATTAAAATCAAAGTAGCCAATTGAACCTGTATAAAGGTTTCTCTTTAACCCTTCAAGTTCTTCTATTACTTCCATTGCTCTTATTTTAGGTGTTCCTGTAATTGATCCCCCTGGAAAACATTCCTTTATACACTTTACAGAAGAAGATTCATTTTTCAATTCTCCTTCTACTGTTGACACAAGATGAAACACAGTTGCATACTCTTCAAGCTTAAAGTTTTCTGTTACCTTAACTGTATGTGGTTTACAAACCTTACTAAAATCATTTCTTTCTAAATCAACTACCATAAGAAGTTCAGCCTTATCTTTTTCACTATTAATAAGCTCTAATTTATTTTTTTCATCTTCTTCTAAAGATGCTCCCCTAGGTCTTGTCCCCTTGATTGGTCTTGTATGAGCCTTATTATCTTTTACTTGAATAAATCTTTCAGGAGATGAACTTATTATTTGAAAATCTTCAAAGTTTAAAAATGCAGAAAATGGTGCTTTATTTATACTCCTAAGTTTTTCATATATAGAAAATGACTCTTTATTATTTTCACACCAAAATCTTTGTGTCATGTTAGCAATATATACATCACCTGTTTCTATATAATTTTTTAATTTAGATACAGCTTTTTTATATTCTTCTTTTTTAAAATTAGAATAAAACTTATTAGTACTTTTTTCTGCTACTTCCCTATCATTTAACTTATTTCCATTATGTATTATGTTTAAAAGTTC
>ERZ772901.514-NODE-514-length-37891-cov-23.587589_pt1 | contig 37891 bp, 28 predicted proteins | sample MGYA00512123_ERZ772901 | MGnify/ENA primary metagenome ERZ772901 (study PRJEB29015, sample SAMEA2737711) | human gut metagenome | biome: human gut; feature: human-associated habitat; material: faeces | place: China | collected 2012 ...
TGGGCGGGTTCTTGTACTGGCGCAGGGCTTTTTGGATTTGCTGCTTGACTTCCAGAAGGGTGCTTGTTGTGTCTATTACCCTCTATATGGATGGGGTGTTTCCTTTTGCAGCATTCGCCACAGCGTTGTGCGGCTGATGCCCAAGCGCTCGGCAGCACGTTTCTGGTTGCCGTTTTCGGCTTGCAAGGCCTGTTGCACGGCGATTCGCTCGATCTCTTCCAGCGTTAGGTCAACGGGCAGAGCGTGGGTTTGGGGAACGGCACCGGGGTAGAAGGTACGTTCCCGTTTCAACTGGTCGCGCACGGTCTCCACGGAGATATAAGGCGTCGTCGTGTGCAGCACCAACTCGTCCAGCACGCGGCAGAACTGGTCGTAGTTGCCAGGCCAGCTGTACTCCGTCATACATAAGTTCGCCTCCGGCTCAAAACCGATGACTGCACGGGCGTTGCGCATATTCAGGGTACTGATATACAACCCCGACAAGCGCGGAATATCTTGCAGATGACTGCGTAGCGGCGGCATTTGCAGCATCAGGCAGTTCAGCATATCTACCAGTCGGGCATAGTGGGGGTGCATCGTTCCGGAATTGGAGCTACTGGCGACAAAGAAGAACCGGTTGCGCTCCTGCGTATGCAGCGCCATTATGGTGGAGAACAACTCACTGAACTGCTCGTCAGTCAGTGCCTCCACATGGCTCATCATAAGGGTGCAGCCGTCACCCATCAGGGGGGAACGGTCGCTCGCCATCAGATATTTCCAGCCGGGGTGCATGAGCATGGCACAGTCAATCTTGATGAGCGGCGCGTTAGAAAGCGGCCCTTTGGCGTAGAGCATCCGCACCATCTGGGGCTTGGCTGTGCCAGGTTCACCGTAAACGACAAGTGGGCGATTGCTTTGCAAATATTGCTCCAGTGTCAGGTTGGCGGTGGAGAAAGACTGGGTAATGCCATAGAAACTGTCAAAGAAAGTATCTACTGCCTGTTGGCGATCCGAGTAGGTGATGCCGTATTTTTCCAGCGGGATGGACAGCCGACTCTTTTCGATTGTGACGACATGGCGCAGAGCCCCTTCCATTTGGATAGGGGTGCTCTGCAAAGCATAACGGATGCCATTCTCTTCAAGGCAGCTGCGGTGGGGCTCGGCGGTGCGCTGCATAATAGCTGAGTGTGCCTTTGCCAGCACACTGTCGGGGAGCTCGGGGGAGAGCGAGACGAACAAATCCTGTCCGGCCTCGTCGCTGACAAGGGTGTCATAGGGCATGGCACGGATGACGTCCTGAAAAAACTGCGCCAGCTCCAACGCTTTACGGCGGGCCAGCCCCTCCTGTACTGCGGTGTTCAGCGCATCCTCCACACTCTCGATACCGGAGGTGATGAGCAGGGCAGGAATGCCGTATTCCTGTGCCAATGAGTTAGTAACAACGTCGCACAGCACCATCTGGCAACCAGAATTCTCCAGCCCCTGCAAAATAGTGCGGGCTTCTTTCTGGTCGTGGATGGTATAAATATCCACATTATAGCGCAGTACCTCGCACAGAAACGTGGCGTTGCGGGTGATGGCCGGGAAGCCGATGACGGCGTATTTACAGTTGTGATTCTCTGCCAGCTTGATAGAACGCAGGATGTCGTAGACAGACAATGGGATGTCCACGACCTTTAAATCTGTACAGCGGCGGATGGCCTCCGCTGTGCCGCCGCGGGAGAGGATGACGTCGTACTCCTCCTGCGCAGTTTGGGCGGCGGCAATCTCCGCGCCGACGGTCAGGTTGCCGACATGTATGTCGATTTGCAAATCGTCGCGAGATTCTGCAGCCTGTTGCATCAGGCTGGCAATCCCTTCATAAGGGGCGATGCCTAGGATTCGGATTGGGCGCATGGTAGAGGTCCCCCTTTTTATAAACTGTTTTAAATTGCAACTTTATCGTAACCTATTTGCCGAGCGATGTCAATTAATAAAATAAAATTGTTTCAAATAGAAACACAAAAAAGCGGAAAATAGGACAAAAATAGTTGACGAACAGTAACGAGAATGGTAAGATTTAGACAAATCCAGAGAGCATCGAAAAAACGATGCAGAAAGATAAGCAAATGATACGAAACTGCGTGTTGCAAAATAAAACACCTTGGAGGAACCTATGGCACGGCTGACAGTAATCGCGGACGACCTGACCGGCGCACTGGATACAGGCGTACAGTTTGCTAACCGCTGCGTTTCCGTCCGGGTGGCCGCCGTGCACGGCACCGCCGCCGTGCACGAGGAACTCTTCCAAGCGGATGTGGCGGTCATCGATGCGGAGGTCCGTCACAGGAGCCGGCAGGAAGCCTACAAGATTTGTTTAGAGCTCGTGCAGCAGGCGCTGCGCTGCGGGACTGACTCCGTTTATATCAAAACAGATTCCGGGCTGCGAGGCAATATCGGCGCGATGTTCCAAGCGGCATTGGACGCCAGCGGTGCGGCGGCTGCGTACTATGCACCGGCGCTGCCCCGGATGAATCGCTTGACACGGGGCGGCATCCAGTACATCGACGGCGTACCAATCAATGAGAGTGTGTTCGGGAAAGATCCCTTTGAGCCGGTCCGCTCCCCCTACATAAAAGACCTTTTCAAAAACTGTCGGGCAGAGGTCGTCACCTGCCAGCCCCGCAATCTGCCGCCTCCACCGCAGAATGGTCAACAGATCGTCATCTGCGACGCCGAGAACGCCATGGACTTCCAGTACATTGGCACGGAACTGCAGCGCACGAATAGCCTGAAAATCTTGGGTGGCTGTGCGGGATTTGCAGCGGCGCTGCCGCCCTTCCTGGGGCTTGAGGGGGAACCCATCCGCCTGCCCTGTATCAAGGCCCCGCTCTTGGTGCTCTGTGGCAGCCTGAACCCAATCACAAAGCGGCAGTTGGAGTACGGCGCAGCTCACGGCGGCATCCGTATATCGCTGCAAAACGAACAGCTTACCCCAGACTACTTCGCAAGCCCGGCGGGTCAGGATTTCCTGACACAGATCGAGCAGCAGATGCAAGGCCGCTGCGATGTGCTGATTGACACCGGCGGCGTCGAGACTGCCGAGGACACCTCAGAGGTTGAGCAACTGCGCGGGCAGATTGCCGGGCAGCTGGGTCTGCTGATGGCTCTGCTGCTTAAACGCCCTGCCGCAGACCACTACCTGCCGATGATTATCGGCGGCGATACGCTGATGGGCTTTATGCAGCAGCTGTCGGAGGCGGAAATTTCGCCCCTGGGCGAGGCTGCACCGGGCGCAGTGCTCTTCACCGCACCGATGGCCGCCCATGTTTCCCGCATTATCGTTTCCAAGTCCGGCGGATTTGGAGACGAGGACCTGCTCAGCAGGATACGTCAGAATTTGCAGAAAGGAACAGAAGATGATGAAGCAGTATCAACTTGCCATGCCGCAGCAGGTATTTAGCGGTGAGACTGGCATGCAGGCGTTGGAATCGCTGGCGGCCCGACATAAAAAGGCAGCCGTCTTTACGGATGCAGGCATCCGGGCATCCGGTGTTCTGGAACGCCCGCTGGCCGAACTGGACAAAGCGGCAGTACCTTATGTGGTGTATGACACCCTACCCGCCGAACCCACCTGCGATCAGGCCCAGCAGGTCATCGATACCTTCCGTGAGAGCGGTGCAGACTTGATTGTCGCCGTCGGCGGCGGCAGCGTGATGGACATTGCTAAGCTGGCCTCCATCACGGCGGACGGCAGTTGCACGGTACGCGATCAGTTGAAAGATCCGCGCATCGGCAAAAAGACTGTCAAGACCATTATGATTCCCACCACGGCGGGCACCGGCTCTGAGGCAACGCCCAACAGCATCGTGGCGGTGCCCGAAGAACAGTTGAAAGTCGGCATCGTCAATCCCGAAATGATCGCGGATGCGGTCATTCTGGACGGCGAGATGATCCGTCGCCTGCCACGCAAAATCGCAGCTTCCACCGGCATCGACGCACTGTGCCACGCGATTGAGTGTTATACTTCTGCTAAGGCCAACCCTTTCAGTGATTTGTTCGCGATGCAGGCGTTGCGGCTCATCTTCGCCAATTTGGAAAAAGCCTGCGACGACGCCGACGCGCTGGACGCGAAGGAAAAAATGATGCAGGCCGCCTTCTACGCAGGCGTTGCCATCACCTGTTCTGGCACCACAGCCGTGCATGCGCTGTCCTACCCGCTGGGCGGGCGGTACCACATCCCTCATGGCGTTGCAAATGCCATTATGCTGATGCCGGTCATGCAGTTTAATAAGTCTTGCTGCAGCAAGAAATTTGCAGAGGTTTATGATGCTGTTGGAGGCATGGGAGCCGGCACAGACACAGAAAAGGCTGACTGGGTCATCAATCAGATGGATGCTATGGTAAAGCATCTGGACATCCCCACATCACTGAAGCCTTACGGTGTGACGGAAACCGATCTGCCTCTGCTGGTAAAGGCTGGCATGGATGTACAGCGGTTGCTGGTGAACAACCCACGCACTGTCACAGCGGCAGACGCTGAGGCACTCTACCGCGCGATTCTGTAAAGGGAGCGTACAATGAAAGAGATAAAAGGTATTATCGTTCCGATTTTGACGCCGATGCACGAGGACGAGACCGTCAACTATGAGGAACTTGTCAACCAGATCGAGCGGCTGATTGCCGCAGGTGTGCACGGCATTTTTGTCTTTGGTACCAACGGCGAGGGCTATATCCTCGACGAGGAAGAGAAAGCCGAGATCATCCGTGTGGCGGTTAAGGCCGTCAACGGCCGCGTGCCGGTTTACGCAGGTACAGGCTGCGTCAGCACCCGTGATACGATTCGTATGTCCCGAAAAGCCAAGGAACTGGGGGCGGATGTGCTCTCCATCATTACGCCGAGCTTTGCTGCAGCCTCTCAAGAAGAACTCATCCAGCATTATGAGACGGTTGCAAACGCAGTGGATATGCCGATCCTGCTGTACAACATCCCCGCCCGCACGGGCAATGCGCTGGCCCCTGCTACGGTACAGAAGCTGTCACAGGTACCCAACATCATCGGTGTAAAGGACTCCAGCGGCAACTTCGACAATATTTTGCAATACATAGAGAAAACGCGTGGCGGGGAGAAGCCATTCACTGTGCTGTCCGGCAACGATTCTCTGATTTTGTGGACATTGTTGGCGGGAGGCAAGGGAGCTATCGCTGCCTGCGCCAATGTGTTCCCGCATACGATGGTAAGCATCTACGAAAAATTCGCTGCCGGGGATATCGAGGGTGCGCGCAAAGCGCAGGACAGCATCCGGCCTTTCCGTGATACCTTCAAATTCGGAAACCCCAATACTATCGTCAAGTTGGCGGTCAAGGAGTTAGGATATCCTGTGGGTACATGCCGGGCACCCTTCAACAGCTTATCTCCCGCAGGGTTTGAGGCACTGCGTGCCACCTTAAAAGCCTGCCGCGACAACGGTTTGTATTAAAGGGGACGGATATGCGCAAGATTTTAGGCATTACAATGGGTGACCCTGCTGGCGTCGGGCCGGAGATCACGGTAAAAGCGCTGCAGGACCCTAAAGTGTATGAAAGCTGCAAGCCCCTGGTCGTGGGAGACGCGGCTATCTTAGAAAGAGCCTGCGGGTTTGTGGGTGCAAAATGCACCATTCATCCCGTGGCCGACCCCAGCGAGGGGCTGTACGAGCATGGCGTCATTGATATCCTCGATTTGGGGCTGCTCAGACCCGAAGATTTAGCCATCGGCCAGGTCAGCGCGGCCGCCGGAGATGCTGCCTTCCGGTATGTGCGCAAGGTCATTGAACTTGCCATGGACGGCAAGGTGGATGCCACCGTCACGAACCCGCTGAACAAAGAGGCCATGAACCTGGCCGGGCATCACTTCTCCGGCCACACGGAAATCTACGCCCACTACACAGGCACCGAACACTACACGATGATGCTTGCCCACAATGACCTGCGGGTCGTGCATGTTTCCACCCATGTTTCCCTGCGGGAAGCCTGCGACCGGGTCAAGAAGGATCGGGTGCTGGAAGTCATCAGCATAGCAGACAAAGCCTGCCGGGACATGGGCATCGCAAAACCCCGCATCGGTGTGGCGGGCCTCAATCCCCACTGCGGCGAGGGCGGACTCTTCGGACGGGAGGAAATCGACGAGATCGCTCCAGCCATCGAGGCAGCACGCATCGCGGGTATCGACGCCCAGGGGCCTATCCCGCCGGACACGATCTTCTCGAAAGCTTTGGGCGGCTGGTATGATATTGTCGTGGCAATGTACCATGACCAAGGCCACATCCCGCTCAAGGTCGTCGGCTTTGTCTATGACAGGGAAAAGCAGGCGTGGAGTGCTGTGGAAGGGGTAAACATCACACTGGGACTGCCTATCATCCGCACCAGCGTCGACCACGGCACGGCCTTCGATCAGGCCGGTACAGGCAAGGCAAATGAGCTGAGCTTGAAAAATGCTATTGAATATGCTGTTCGTTTTGCAGCCAACCGCTGAAAGCGAACGGATATTATAAAGAGAAAACCATTTATAAGGAGGAAAACACAAATGAAACTCACAAATCGAATCGGCGCTGCCGTACTGGCCACTGCTATGGTCGGCACGCTCCTCACTGGCTGCGGTGGAGGCTCCGCCTCTACGACTGCCTCCACAGGTGACGGTACTGCCGCTGCCTCCTCGACGGAATCTTCCGGCGATGGGGACAACACCTACACCATGTTTATGCGTTCTACCTACGTGGACTGGATCAAGGAACTGAAGTGGTATGATGTCGCTGAGGAACGTACCGGTATCCATGTCGACTACATCTCCGGCCCCGAAGAGGCAGCTGACGTCTACTCTGAGGTTGACCAGCGTGTTATCAGCGGCGATCTGCCCGATGCTGTTATGACAAAGCTGGCCCAAACCAGTGTCTACGGCCCGCAGGGCGTGTTCGCAGATTTGGCACCCTACATTGAGAAGTATGCCCCCAACCTGCAGAAGTACATTGATGACAATCCCGATTACAAGGCGCTTGTCACCGATAAGGACGGCCATATCTACGGTCTGTGCAAAGAGACCCCCATCTTTGCAGATTTGATCGGCTATCGCGTTGACCAGTTCAAGGCGGCAGGCATTGACCCTGACTCCATCGTCACCATCGATGACTTTACCAAGGCACTGGAAACTTTGAAAGCCTACTACGGAAAAGACAACCCCAACTACTACCCGTTGACCGGTCGTGACACCGCCATCCGCTTTGCTTCGTGGTTCGGCGCAGCCAGCAATATCTCTTCTACCGAGTCCAACGGCATCTATATCAACGGCCACTACAAGGATGGCTCTATCGACATTATGAGCGATGGCGCCTACAAGATGGTCGAGACCATGAAGAAGTGGTACGACGAGGGCCTGATCCAACCCGAATGGGTCGCAGGTACTTTCGGTGAGGCCGACTGGGAGGCTGCCATGCTCAACGGCAACGGCAGTATTTTCTACGATTTCTACAACCGCGCCGAATGGTTTATGGAGAACGGCGGCCCCGACAACGACCCCAACTACCAGATGGGTGTTCTGAACTTCATCAAGGACGATAACGGAAACCCCCAGAAGATGACCGTCAGCATGAAGTACAATGACGAGTGCGTCACCGCCATTAACGCCAACTGCAGCGAAGACAAAATCAAGACGATTCTGACCTTTATCGATTATTTCTACTCTGAGGAAGGCGAGATCCTCGCCAACTACGGTGTCGAGGGAGAAAGCTTTAAGGATACCAACGGTGATAAGGAATTTATCGTAGATTATCAGACTGAAGAGGCTACTCCTGCCGGTGAGAAGCGCTGGAGTTTCCTGAGTGACCGCTTTACCGTCTGCAAGCCCGTTGACAACGAAGCCTTCTTCAAGTGGAATGCGCCTCTGATCGCTGAGGCGACCGGACGCCTGTTTACAGATGAAAACTTGGGTACCTCTTATGTTCTGAAGTTCACCGATGACCAGAGCAAGGAAGTTACAAATCTGATCGCTTCTGTGTACGATGCACAGATGTCCGGTATTGCGCAGTTCATTGATGGTACGCGCGAACTGACCCCTGACAACTGGGCAGCTTTCCAGCAGGAAATGAATGATCTGGGCCTGTCCCGCATTGAAGAAATCCAGCTGGCAGCTTACCAAGCAATGTACGGCGCATGATGCCTTGACAAAGGTAATACCCTGAACAATCAGCCCTGCCCGACACGGCAAACTGCCATGCGGGCGGGGTTGCCGGGGTAAAGTGAAAGGAGAATCACCATGCCGAAGCGCAAAGCACAAACGGCGGTACCTGCCGTGCCGAAAGCATCCCTCGGTGCGCGGATAAAAAAAGATATTATCAAAAATTATCAGCTGTATCTTCTGATGATACCGGGTTTCCTGCTGCTGATTCTGTTCAAGATCGGACCGGTTGGTGCAATGGTGATTGCGTTTGAGGATTTCTCCGCAGCCAAAGGCGTTTTCGGCAGCACGTGGGTGGGGCTTGAAAACTTCAAGCGCATTTTGCAGGATCCATATATCTGGAAAATCACCAAAAATACAATCGTTCTGGCGTTCCTGTCCGTGGTGGTTGTATTCCCAATCCCGATTATATTTTCGCTTTTCCTAAACGAAGTTCGTACCAAGTGGGTGCGCAATACGGTACAGTCTTTAAGCTTTCTGCCGTATTTCATCTCGGCAGCTGTTATGGTCAGTATCATGTATACGCTGCTCTCCCCTACATCGGGTCTGATCAATATCCTGATCACCAAGCTGGGTGGTACTTCCACAAACTTTATGGCAAAACCGGAATGGTTCCGGCCATTGTACGTGATACTGGAGATTTGGCAGACGTTCGGTTACTCGGCCATTATCTATATTGCCGCCATGATGAACATTGACCCCACTTTGTATGAGGCGGCAGAGATTGACGGCGCATCCCGCTGGACCAAAATGTGGCGCATCACACTGCCCTGTATTTCTACTTCTGTTATCACGATGCTTATCATCAGTGTCGGCAATATCTTCTCCGTCAACTTGGATCGTATCCTGCTGATGTATAACACAGGCACTTATGCCACGGCTGATGTGATCCAGACGTATGTTTATCGCATTGCATTCCAGTCTACGGGTTTCCCGGATTACAGCTACGGCACCGCGGTCAATGTATTGAAGTCCATTATTGCCTTTGTGCTGGTTTTCATCGTCAACAAGATTGCCGATAAAGTCAGTGACGCACGTCTGTTCTGAGAAAGGAGCGTATAGGCTATTATGAGTAAGCAGCCCAAGTCCCATCTCAAACGGCTGGCGACGTTTGATTATATCAACAGTGCAATCCTGCTGCTGGTGGCAGTGTGCTGTGTGTATCCGTTCCTGTATGTGTTCTTTGTGGCTACCACGGATGGCACCTATCTGGCGCGCGGCGAAATGACTTTCTTACCGATGGGCTTCAACTTGAAAGCTTTCGGCTATATTCTGACAAACCCGCGCTTCAATGTGTTCGCCGGTATGCGAAACTCTTTTTTATATACTGCGCTGGGGACACTGCTGGCGGTAGCCTGCACCTACGTTACGGCGTACGTGCTCAGCCGGCCACGTTTTAAACATCGTTACTGGCTGATGTCCCTGTTCATCATTACATGGGTATTTGATGCCGGTATCATTCCGCAGTATATCATTTACAACCAGTTCGGCTTTGTCAATAGTCCGTGGGTCATGATCGTGCCCGGCGCGATCAACACGCAGTTCCTCATCATCACCAAGACATTCTTGGAGGGCATCCCCAACGAACTGGAAGAGGCTGCCGTTGTGGACGGTGCAAGCGACATCAAGATCCTGACCCGAGTGTTCCTGCCGCTTTCCCCCACTGTGCTGGCGACCACAGGTTTGTTCTACGCAGTATCCATCTGGAACCAATACCTTATCCCGCAGATTTATTTGAAAGACGACGCCATCAAGACGATCCAGCAGGTGTTGAAGAGTGTTGTCATTACAGATGGCAGCTCCGGAACAACTTTCAAAAATGTGGTGCTGGACGGCGTTACGCTGAATCAGCAAAATCTGAAAGCAGCCGCGATTTTCATCGCCATGCTGCCCATCATCTGTGTGTATCCGTTCGTTCAGAAGTATTTTAAGAAAGGTATTCTCATCGGCTCCGTCAAGGGCTGAGAAAGGATTGACAAATGGCACGTAATATTATTGATCTGCCAACGTTGGGTGATGACGGCAAACTCTACCGTGACACCGCCGTTGATATGGTGGAATCTCTGATCCCCAACCCGTGGGAAAGCTGCCACGCACCTGATTTGCTGGAATTGGAAAACGGCGATTTGCTCTGCTGCTGGTTTGCCGGTTCCCGTGAGGGAAACGCCGACATCAGCATTGCGGTGGCCCGCTTGCCTGCCGACGCCGAACAGTGGGAGCAGCCGGTCATTGTCTCGGATGACCCGACCCGCAGTGAGCAGAACCCCTCACTGTTCCAAAACCCCAACGGTGACATTTGGCTGATGTACACGGCACAGGCGGCTAAAAAGCCTGATGACAACAGTGACGACAGCCTGCAGGGCACGGCAGAGATCCGCCGCAAAATTTCCCGCGATGGGGGCCGCACATGGGGCCCCACAGAGGCTATGTTTACCCGTCCCGGCTCTTTCTGCCGCCAGAAGATTCAGGTGCTTTCCAACGGGCGTTGGATCTTCAACAACTTTATCTGTGCGCTGGACGGTACCCGTTTGGGCAGCGACGTGACGGTTATCCAGATTTCCGACGATCAGGGCAAGACCTGGCGCGGAGTGGAGGTTCCCGAAAGCCGGGGCCGTGTTCACGGCAATATTATTGAGTTGGAGCCCGGCAAGCTGGTGTGTTTGCTGCGCAGCCGTGCGGCCGACCATATCTACCGCTCGGAATCCAATGACAACGGCGAAACATGGAGCGTGCCGGTACCCACCCCGCTGCGCAACAACAATGCCAGTATCTCTGCCATTAAGCTGCAGAGCGGCGCACTTGCGATCATCTACAATGATGTTTCCTTCAATGAAGATGGCAGTCTCACGGTTTGGCCCGATCAACGCTGCCCTGTGGCGATGGCAATTTCCGAGGATGGCGGTAAGACTTGGCCGTGGCGCCGCATTGTGGAGCACGGTGAAGGCTTCATTGGCCCTTGGAATGATGTGAACAACCGCCGTTATGAGTACCCGGTTATGATGCAGAGCAAGGATGGCAGCATTCACGCAGCTTATGCGTGGGGTCGTCGTGTCCGCATCAAGTATGTCTGCGTCGACGAAGCATGGATTCGCGGCGCTAAGGTCTGCAAGGGTGCGGAGGATAACCCCGAAATGCCCTGCAACCGTTGATAATCCGCATCATTGCCCTGTGGTTTTTGCCGCAGGGCATTTTTGGTAAGGAGGCTCTTATGCTCAGCCCGGAAAAACGCGCCTGCTGGCAGGCGTTGCAGCGTCAGGCTATCACCCTGACGCCGCAGGAGAAGGTGCAGGGCGGCGATATGCCCGGCGACACGGTGCGCATTACGGCTCCGGTCTGCCGCCGGGTAGAAAAGCTGCTGCCCCACCTGGCCGCTAAATTAGAAGAAAAATACGGGGAATACATCCCTGCGAAACTCGTTATCGCAATCAGCGGCGGGTCCGGCTCCGGCAAGACCAGTGGGGCCGTCGCTCTGCGGGAGGCCCTGGCCCAGGTCGGCCTGACCGGGTATGTGCTCTCTGGCGACAACTATCCCCGCCGCGTCCCCGAGCACAACGACGAGGAGCGGCTGGCAATCTTCCGCAGTGTGGGCTTGAAAGCGCTGCTGGCCGCCGGGGCATACACTCCCGAACGGTTCGTCGCCCTACAGTCGCTGCAAAAAGCCGGAACCGACAGTGATCCGCGCCAATGTGCGGCATACCCATGGATGCAAATCTACCAACAGGGAGGGCGGGCCGCGCTGGCGGGATATTTGGGCCGGACTGCCGAGCAGGACTACGACGCACTGAACGCAGTGCTGGCGCAGTTCCGTGCCGGTGCGCCGGTGCTGTGGCTTAAACGTATGGGCCGTAAAGAGTGGGAGCGCTGGTATGAGCCGAAGAACTTCGCCGATGTGGATGTGCTGCTGCTGGAATGGACCCACGCAGGCAGTGCCGACCTGAAAAATACCAATCTGAAAGTGTTTTTTAACAGTACACCAGAGGAAACCCGTGCCTGCCGTGTGGCCCGCAGCCGAGACGCCGGGGCCGACAGCCCCTTTGTAACAATGGTGCTGGAAATTGAGCAGGCAATGCTGAACCGCCGCGCCTGCGATGCGGATCTGATCCAGAACCGGGACGGCACGATGGTCGACACGGCAGCCTACGCTGCTGCACAAGGGAGGTGAACATGGTGGCAAATGCGAAAAAAGATGAGCTGTCTCTGACGCCGATGCTGAACGCTTACCCGGACAGTTTGGGCGGGACGTTAAGTGACATTGCAGATTTGCTGGAAAGCAGCTGTAAAGATGCTTTCGGTGCGTTTTATATTCTCCCCAGTGTTTTCAACACAGATCTCGACCGTGGCTTTTCGGTTGTAGACTACAGTTTGAACGAGTTGCTGGCGACGCCGCAGGATTTGGAGCGCATCCGTGCTTTGGGAATACGGCTGAAACTTGATTTTATCCTGAACCACGCCTCGGTCCTGTCACCGCAGTTTCAAGATCTTTTGAAAAATGGGGAAATGTCGAAATATAAGGACTTCTTCATCGACTGGAACGCGTTCTGGGCGGGCTGCGGCGAGATGATGCCGGGGGGATATATACAGCCGACACCGGAGTGCTTGCATAAGATGTTTTTCCGCAAACCAGGGCTACCCATTCTGATGGTGCGTATGCCCGATGGCACCGAAAAGCCCTACTGGAACACATTCTACCAGCAGGTAGACTACCCTTGCCCTGATGCGCGGGAGTTGGTGTCCGAACTGGGGATGCAGTACCGATCCGCCTGTGTCCTGACAGAAAGTCTGCGGATCCAGTTGGCGGCGGGTAAGCGCCCGGCAGAACTTGATCTGGGACGCTGGGAAACGTTGCGTGTTCCCCTGACCGACCTGTTGGAATCCCGACGCCGCTATTTGGGGCAGATGGATTTGAATGTGGCTTCGCCATTGGTGTGGAAATTTTATGCCGACACGCTGCACACGTTGGCAGGGTATGGAGCCTCTATCGTGCGGCTGGACGCTTTCGCTTATGCGCATAAGGCCGTGGGGGAACGTAACTTTTTGAATGAACCAGGTACATGGAGTCTTTTGGCACGGCTGCAGACAATAGCGGATGCTGATGGTGTGACCCTGCTCCCGGAAATTCACGCATCCTATGGGGAAAAAGTCTACGAAAAGCTGGCCGCCAAAGGCTATGCCGTCTATGATTTCTTTCTGCCGGGGCTGATGATTGACGCCTTGGAGCGGGGCAATGCCGACACGCTGGCCGGTTGGGCGCAGGAAATTTTGGACAAGCACATCCTGACCGTGAACATGCTGGGGTGCCACGACGGCATCCCGATGCTGGATTTAAAGGGCCTGCTGCCGGAGGAACGCATCCAAAGTTTGATCGACCTGATTGTTTCGCGGGGCGGCATGGTGAAGAACCTGCACGGCCAGAAAAATGTATACTATCAGGTCAACGCCACCTATTACAGTGCCTTGGGCGAGAACGATGCCAAGCTTCTGATGGCGCGGGCTATTCAGATGTTCATGCCGGGTAAGCCGCAAGTGTGGTATCTGGACCTGTTTGCGGGAAAAAATGACTACGATGCTGTGGCCCGTGCAGGCGAGGGCGGGCACAAGGAAATCAACCGCACGAATCTGACGAAAGTGCAGATTGCCGAGGCACTGGAAAAGCCGGTCGTGAAAAAGCAGTTGGAATTGCTACGCCTGCGCCGCAACTGTCCGGCCTTTGCGCAAGGAGCAAAGGTTCAAATTGAAAGCTGCGGTCCGGAATTGACGATTGAGTGGAGCTGCAGCGGCCACGTCGCCCGTCTGCAGGCTAATCTGCAAAAGTTGACTTACAGGGTCGAAATAGAGTAGGAAGAAAAGCTAACTGATGGAAACTACAAACAGCAGGGCGTGCGGAGGCGTTGCATTATAGAATGCAGATGTCAAGACGGTCTGTGCAAATGATTAAAGACAACTGGACGTACCGAAGTATACTCTAAGAGGAAAAAAGTTCTTGGAAACCAAAGCGTTACAGTTGAAATGATATGTACGTACTCTTATCGCCGTGCAATTTTCTGCGAGGGTAAAATTGAAGAAATAGAAATAAATTCGATTAATTGTTGGTGGCGATTATGAAGTTTACGGAGCTGAAAAGGCTGAAAAACTCTGTTAAAATCTCAGTGAATAAATAACAACGCCCGGACGGTTGGAATTTTCAACCGTCCGGGCGCTTTTTGTGGATAAATTTTGCGGAGTTGGCAGGTAAAAATAGGAGCGGTCAGCGTAGTCAGCTCGCTTTGACGAGTACCAACACGCTGTTCTGCGGTACGACAATTTGTTCTTGTTTGGTGGGAATGGGCGGGTTCTTGTACTGGCGCAGGGCTTTTTGGATTTGCTGCTTGACTTCCAGCAGGGCGGCATCCAATGTAGGGGTCTGCACTTCAATTTTTGGAAAGTCGGGAACATGGATTGTGCAGCCGTCCAGGGATAAGGTGCAGAGTACAGGGTAAGGCCGGTTCTCTACGGAGATACTGTACTGCATCCCGAACATATCATCCATCTTGTCCATTTCGTGCCGCTTATGTTCGTCCATGCTGTGGACATAGGTGTCCATTGTGAACGCCACCGAGTAGTGACCGAGGATGGCTGACAGGGTCTTGTAGTCCATGCCGCGCTCCAGCGCACGGGTGGCGAAGGTGTGGCGCAGAGCGTGGAAGGTAAAGTGTCCGATGTCGGCATCCTTCAACAGGCGGTCGTAGTAATCCTTGAAGGTTTTCTGCTCAAAGTAGTGTCCAAACTCGTTGGTGACGATGAAGCCATAGTCGGTGTACTTATCCCCTGCCCGAATCTTATCCTGCGCCTGCTGCTGTTTCCAGCGGGTAAGCTCGTCTGCCATTGTGCGGGTCAGTGGAATCGTGCGGCGGGAGTTTTTCGTTTTAGGTGTGCCGAATACGATTTCGGTTTTGTTTTCGCCGTCGTGGGCTTCGTACTTGGCAAGGCGGTTGATGGTACGACGTACATGGAGTTGGGCGGTGCTGAAATCAATATCTTCCCATTTCAGCGCCAGTAATTCCCCCATCCGTAGCCCTGTACACAAGTCCAGCCGGATGAACACGCCATAGCGGTGACGATAGCTGGTTTGCACCAGCGCACGCTGTTGGTCGTTGGTAAAAACCACGATTTCGGGCTTCTCTCCGCTGGGCAGGGTCACGGCATCGCAGGGATTGTACACTAATAAGCGCTCCTTTACGGCCTGTTGTAAGCACTTGTGCAATGCCATGTGGTAGTTGCGCAAGGTCTTGGGGGATAAGCCTTCCTCGCGGAATTTGTAGTTATAAAATTCCTGCAAGGTGTGCGGTTCCAGCTTTTTAAGCAGGATTTTCCCCAGCACACAAAAGTGCTTGTTGAGATAACTGCGGTAGCTGGCGTAAGTAGATTGCTTGACAGTGTCCTTCATATAGGTGTCCAGCCAGTATTCATACCACTCTCCCAGTGTCACGGACATCGGATCGCGCCAGCCCTGTGTGCGGACTTCGTGGGCTTGCTGCTGCAAAATAGCAATGGCTTCCTGCCGAGTGTTACAGCAGGTGGATGTGCGTCTGGGCTTACCGGTTTTGTAGTCGATTCCGGCAGATAGCCGAACCTCCCACCGCTCGTCTGTGCGCTGACGGATGTTGCCCTCGTTATGCCCGCGGCGCAGGGCTTTTTTAGATGTGTCTTTCACGCTGCATCGTCTCCTTTCGTGACACAAAGACTACCACAGGTACGACCACAAAGCTATTCATAAGACCCGACAATCTTCGGGTTCTCGTTTTGGGCTTTATTGACCTTTTGCTGCTCCAGCCAGCCCAGCAGTTCATCCCGCCGCACCAGCAGTCGGTTTCCAATGTGGAACGCAGGAAAAGTCGCGTCGTGAAATATCCGATAGGTGGTCGAGCGCGAAATGCCGAAATAAGTTTGTACTTCCTTGGGGCTTACAACATTGGGCAAATTTTGAAATTCCGTGTTCATGGGTTCCTCCTATGTAAATAATTTATAAAAAGGTCTTTACTATATAGCCGCTGAGAACGGCGAAAATTACGAGGTTTTTTAAACTGTTTAGAAAAAGTTCAAATTTTTTGAAAGATTCCAAATCATATCATACAGACCGGCAGTCGCAACTTTTGCAACTGTCCTCAAAATTTTTGAAAAAATTATCTCTACTATATAGCCACTGGGGAAGGGCAAAAGGTAACGTTCGCTGAAAAAATAATGGAATTTTTTCATTAAATTTCAGTATAACAGTATAACTTGCAGGATTCCTGCAAGTTTAGAGATGTAAAGCGAAGAATTTTTTCTCAAGAACTGGCCTAAACGCCAAAATTACACTTCAAAAACAGCATATCACCCATTGTGCTAAAAACCCTTGCACTTTTACAAAATATCTAAATCCATTTTAACAGGCAACGGGGCAAAAACCCTGCCACATTACTCAAAATAAAACAGGCAAGCCACAGATTAAAACGGCTTGCCTGTAGAATGACGATGCTGACGGTAATGACGATGTTTTTGATATACCCCTTTACCCTATCCCACGAACACCGTCATCATCGTCATCACCGTCACGCTTATAGCGAAATGACGCTTGCAGTTTACTACTGCTCGAAACAAAAATAATGATATTACGAGAAACACAAAATCAGAATGACGCAGATGACGCTAATGACGCTGAATCTGGGATATGGTATAGGGATATCCTCAAAACAGCGTCACAAGCGTCATCTGCGCCACTATCGTCACACAAGAGCAGCGAGGGGGTCTGGGGGTACGCCCCAGAAATGCGTTTGTGGATATCCAAACGCTATGCTAGCAAAACATATTCTCTCCCAAGGCGTGAGCAATCAAACTGGACACCCATACAAATTCGTATATATTTCAGAATGAATCACTTTTGATTCATTCAAAAATCTTGACTCGAAAAAGTGAATCCGTTCTGATTCACTTTCCAAAGTGCTGCTATTATTCCCCTTCCTCCACGCGCGTGGTCATCACGGCGATGCTCTTTTTTCCGGGAACGGGGTAACGCACCTTCTTAAATGGCAAGAAAAAACAAGAATATAGTCATGGCGTTTTCAGAGAGCCGTGTTAGTCTATCTGATTCTTTCCAAATACATTGTCCGCGGTATTGCGCTCGGCAGCGTGAAAGGGTAAAATAACACTTACGGAGGTGCAGTGCGCTTGCGCTGCACCTTTTTTGGTGTTTATGCAAAAAAAGCAAACGACAAAATACGGAGGAATATACGATGTCATTTCCGGAAAATTTCGTCTGGGGCGCGGCAACCGCAGCCTATCAGGTCGAGGGCGCAGTGCAGGAGGATGGTAGGGGACTGTCCATCTGGGATACCTTCAGCCATACGCCGGGCAAAACAAGGAACGGTGATACAGGGGACATCGCCTGCGACAGCTACCACCGCTGGGCAGAGGATATTGCACTGCTGAAAGAGATGCACCTGAAGGCGTACCGGTTCTCGATTGCCTGGCCGCGCATCTTCCCGCAGGGCACGGGACCAGTCAATCCGGCAGGTCTTGCCTGGTATGACCGGCTGGTCGATGCGCTGCTTGCGGCAGGGATCGAGCCTTATGTCACGCTCTACCACTGGGATCTGCCGCAAGCCCTGCAGGACAAGGGCGGCTGGCTGAATGATGATACGGCAAAAGCCTTCGCCGGGTATGCCGCCGCGGTGGCCGCGCACTTTAAGGGGCGGGTGCGGTACTATTTTACCCTCAATGAGCCGCAGTGCAGCGTGGGGCTGGGCTACAGCAGCGGTGTACACGCACCCGGTTTCCGTCTGGATGACGGCTCGGTGTTTACAGCGTGGCACAACACGATCTACGCCCACTGCCTTGCGGCCGATGCGATCCGCAGGGCTGACCCCGATGCCCGGGTCGGCATGGCCCCGACAGGGCGCATCTGCACCCCGGCAACAGACGACCCTGCCGATATTGCGGCGGCCCGCGAGGCAACCTTTGCGCTGGCGGACGGAGACTGGACCTTCACCTATGCCCCGGCACTTGATCCGCTGTGCGGGCGCGGCTGGCCTGTGATCGCGGGCGGTCAGGCCCAGCGTGTGGTGGATGCCATCCCGCAGGAGCAGCTGGACGCTCTGCCGCTGGGCAGGCTGGATTTCATCGGGATGAACATCTACAACTCCGTCATGGTGCGCGCCGGGGCAAACGGCAAGCCGGAATTCTGCCCCCGGGCCGCAGGACATCCGCGCACAGCCATCGGCTGGCCCATCACCCCGGAGTCGATGGAGTGGGGGACACGCTTTATCTGGGAGCGGTACGGTCTGCCCATCTACATCACCGAGAACGGCCTTTCCTGCACCGACAGCATCCATCTGGACGGCAAGGTGCATGACCCTGCGCGCATTGACTTCACCCACCGCTATCTTCTGGCGCTGCGCCGCGCGATTGACAGTGGCGTGGATGTGCGCGGCTATTTCCACTGGTCACTGCTGGATAATTTTGAGTGGAGCGAGGGCTATAACGAGCGCTTTGGTCTGATCTATCTCGATTACGCAACCGGCAAACGAACCCCCAAAGATAGTGCTGCCTGGTACGCCAAGGTGGCCGAAACGAACGGAAAAAATCTGTGAAAAGGCACGGTATGGCCCCTCGCTATGTGTTTGTTTCCTCTAAGAGATGCCCTCTGCGCGCTGATGGTCGTGCTTGCGATCGATGCAGAGAAATGCTCGCGGAATAACCATACCTGACAGGCTGCACACAAAAAATACTCCCTTATCCTGCTGCGCGCGCAGCAGGATAAGGGAGTTTTCTGGTTCGCGAAGCAGCACGCCGGTGTATAAAGACCGTACAGAAAAAGCAGCAGCCCACTGCGGGCTGCTGCTTTGCGGTAAAAGGCGGGCCGGTCAGCCCATGACGATCTTGACCTCTACGGTTGAGCCGGCGGGAACAGGGGAAAGGATGTTACCGCTTACAGGCTTGCCGTCCACGGTCATGGCTTTGACGCCCTTTTCCAGATGGTCAGGGTTCTCCACAACGATTTCATAGGTTGCCCCGCGCCAGACACGGCGCAGGGTAAAGCCGTCCATCTCGTGCGGGATGCAGGGGTCGATCTTCAGCCCGGCCAGCGTGGGTTGGATGCCCAGGATGTACTGGCTCACATCCACAAACGTCCAGGCGGCGGTGCCGGTCAGCCAGCTGTTCTTCGCCTCGCCGAAGGTCGCGGCATCACAGCCTGCCACCATCTGGCTGTAGACATACGGCTCGGTGCGGTGGATCTCGCTGATATCCTCGATGTACGCCGGGCAGGTCTTTTTGTAAATTTCAAACGCACGGTCGCCGTGGCCGACAACAGTCTCGGCGCAGCTGACCCAGGGGTTATTGTGGCAGAAGATGCCCGCATTCTCCTTGTAGCCCGGGGGATAGCTGGAAATCTCGCCCAGTTCCAGATGGTACTTCGTGTAGGCGGGCTGCAGCAGCACGATGCCGTACTTCGTTTCCAGCTTTTCTTTTACACTCTGCAAAGCCGTCACGGCTTCGCCGGTTTTTACGCCGATGCCCGCCATCACGCACATGCCCTGCGGCTCAATGAAGATTTTGCCTTCGCCGCACACCTCGCCGCCAACCACATGGCCGTAAGCATCGTAGGCGCGGCGGAACCACCTTCCATCCCAACCGGCAGTCAGCACGGTATGTTCCATCTCTGCAACCTCGGCGCGCACGGCGGCAGCTTCGTCGGTGTGGCCGGTGCTGTCAAGAATTTCGGCAAACTGGTTGCCGTACTTGACATACATACCGGCGATGAACACGCTCTCGGCTACAGGACCCTCGCTCGGGCCGGTGGTCTGGAAGCTCTCGCCCGGCTCTTTGCTGAAGCAGTTCAGGTTCAGGCAGTCGTTCCAGTCGGCGCGGCCAATCAGCGGCAGACCGTGCGGCCCCTTGTGGGTGCGCAGATAGCCAAAGCTGCGGCGCAGATGCTCAAGAAGCGGCTGTGCAAGGCTGTGGTCGTTGTCAAAGTCCACCGGTTCGTCCAAAATCGAGTAGTCGCCCGTCTCGCCCAGGTAGGCGTACACGGCGGCAATCAGCCACAGCGGGTCATCGTTGAAGCCGGAGCCGATGTCCATGTTGCCCTTTTTCGTCAGAGGCTGGTACTGGTGATAGGCGCTGCCGTCGGGGAACTGGGTGGCGGCAATGTCCAGAATGCGCTCCCGCGCGCGGGCGGGGATCAGATGCACAAAGCCGAGCAGATCCTGACAGGAATCGCGGAAGCCCATGCCGCGGCCGGTGCCGCTCTCATAATAGCTGGCAGAGCGGCTCATGTTGAAGGTGACCATGCACTGGTACTGGTTCCAGATATTGACCATGCGGTCGAGCTTTTCATCGCTGCTCTTGACCGAGTAGGTGGACAGCAGGTTGTTCCAGTGGTCGTGCAGCCTGGCAAGCGCCGCATCGACCTGCGCATCCGTGGCATAGCGGGCAGCCATCGCCTGGGCGCGGGTCTTATTGATGACGCCGGGCGCGGCCCACTTCTCGTCCTCCGGGTTTTCTATATAGCCCAAAACAAAAATCAGGCTGCGGCTTTCGCCGGGCTGCAGGGTGACATTGACTTGATGCACGCCAACGGGTGCCCAGCCGTGGGCAACAGAGTTGGTGCAACGGCCATTTTCCACGACCTCGGGATTCGCATTGCTGCGCCATGCGCCTAAAAAGGCGTCCCGGCTCGTGTCAAAGCCGTCAATGGGCGTGTTGACGGTGAACAATGCGTAATGGTTGCGGCGCTCGCGGTACTCGGTCTTGTGGTAGATGGTGCTGCCCTCGACCTCGACTTCGCCGGTAGAGAAATTGCGCTGGAAGTTGGTGGAATCGTCCACAGCATTCCAGAGACAGAACTCCAGATAGCTGAATACAGTAAACGATTTCGGTACATCACTCTCGTTGGTCAGCACCAGACGGTCGATCTCGCAGTTGTCGCCTACCGGCACAAACAGCTCCAGCTTCGCGGTCAGACTGTTCTTTTTGCCGGTAATGATGCTGTACCCGAGGCCGTGGCGGCACTCATAGCTGTCCAGCTCGGTCTGGGTGGGCTGCCAGCCGGGATTCCAGACGGTATCGCCGTCCTTAATATAGTAATACCGGCCGTTAGAGTCCGCAGGTACGTTATTGTAGCGGTAGCGAGTGATACGCCGCAGCTTGGCATCCTTGTAAAAGCTGTACCCACCGGCCGTGTGAGAAACAAGGCTGAAGAATGCCTCGCTGCCCAGATAGTTGATCCACGGCAGCGGCGTGCGCGGTGTGGTGATGACATATTCGCGTGCGGTATCGGAAAAATGACCGAACTTCATAGAGACCCTCTCCTTACTTATGGAAAGCAGATAAAATCGTGAGTTCAAGTCGAAAACGATTAAGTTATTACCCTTACAATACCGCGTTTTTCGGATAATTGCAAGGGCTGCGGCTGAATTTAACGATGATTTGGCAGGTTTCACAATTTGTGCGGCCGAAAATTGTAACGAAAAGCGGATGCTACCTATTATTTATAAGGATACTTTCTGGCTGTGGACACCCCAAAAGCAGATGGCAGTCAGGCTTGCAGGCCATTACTGGGTCGGAAAAGGCAGAAGAAGGCGCAAATTGTGTCCCTTTTTCAGCGAAACTCCAAACGAAATAACCAAAACAAGTGTTTTTGCTTTTTGCAAATCGCCAAATCGAATCGAAATGCACAAAAATTGCCAAAAAGGCATTGATTTTATGGTTGACATGTTGTATAGTGAAGATGCGAAAACGATTAAGGAAGATGCAAGGGGGCGATATCATGGCATCCATCAAAGACATCGCAAAGGCATGCGGGGTCTCGGTGGCTACCGTGAGCAAGGCGCTGAACGGTCACAACGATATCAGTCAGGCTACCAAAGAAAAAGTGCGCGAGGCTGCAAGGCAGATTGGCTATATGCCAAACTCCGCAGCGCGGGCCCTGAAAACGAACCGCACCTATAATCTGGGCGTCCTTTTCGTGGACGAGGCACAAAGCGGTCTGACGCATGAGTTCTTCGCGGCTGTTCTGGACAGCTTCAAACGCCACGCCGAGGGCAGAGGCTATGATATCACCTTTATCAACCACAACATTGGCCACGGCCACTCCAGCTACTTAGAGCATTGCCGCTACCGCGGCGTTGACGGCGTGATCGCTGCCTGCATCAAGTTCGATGACCCGGAGGTTATTGAGCTGGCCTACAGCAACCTGCCGATCGTCACAGTCGACCATGTCTTTAACAACCGGGCTGCCGTACTTTCCGATAACACCGATGGTGTCCACAAGTTAGTGGATCAGCTTGCCGCGCTGGGGCATGAGCGAATCGCTTATATCCACGGTGAGAATCACAGCGCAGTCACCCAGAAGCGCCTGGTCGGTTTCTACCGTGCCTGCGCCGCCCATGGGATCACGGTGCCGGACGCCTACATCGTGCCGAGCACCTACCGCGATGCGAAAAGCTGCGCCGCTGCGACCCGTCAGCTGCTGGCACTGCCGCAGCGCCCCACGGCGATCCTCTTCCCGGATGACTTCTCCGCCATCGGCGGCATCCAGACCATCCGTGAGGAAGGACTTCTGATTCCGCGGGATATTTCGGTGGCCGGCTATGACGGCAACCTGATCTCGCAGATCATGTCCCCGCAGCTGACCACCTACCGGCAGGACACCGAAGCGCTGGGCCGCGCCGCGGCAGAGCTGCTTATCGAGCAGATAGAATCCCCGCGCACGGCATTGCCGGAGCAGAAGCTGATCTCCGGCAGCCTGCTGAAAGGGCAGTCCGTCGATGTCCCCAATCCATAGGTTCAAACCCGCGAGGATGCGGGTCACAATATCTGATTCATACATGAGTTCTTTTTTAAAAGGAGGAAAAGACATTATGAAAAAGGCAATGAGTTTATTGACCGCCACTGCAATGGCAGCCACCTTGCTGGCAGGCTGCGGCGGAGGCGCCGCAAGCTCGTCCGCAGCCCCTGCCGCTGATTCGACCTCTACCGAAGCCAGCAGCACGGCCACAGAGCCTGCTGCCGATGCAGCCGCAGAGGAGGGCAAGGTCCTGAACATCTGGTGCTGGAACGATGAATTCCAGTCCCGCTTCAACGACTATTACCCCGGCGTCAAGGAGATTGCCGCCGACAAGTCCACCACGACGCTGAATAACGGTGTCACCGTAAAGTGGACCATCAACCCCAACGATAACAACAACTACCAGAATAAGCTGGACGAGGCCCTGCTCAAGCAGGACAGCGCCGCTGCCGATGACAAGATCGACATCTTCCTGATCGAGGCAGACTACGCGCTGAAGTATGTGGATTCCGAGTATACGCTGGATGTCAAGAAGGATGTCGGCCTGACCGATGATGACCTCAAGGATCAGTACCAGTACACCAAGGACATCGTTACCGTGGATGGCGTCCAGAAGGGCACCACATGGCAGGCGACCCCGGGCCTGTTTGCCTACCGCCGCTCCATCGCTGAAGATGTGCTGGGCACCGATGACCCGACCGAGGTTCAGGCCGCATTGAGCGATTGGGATAAGTTCAACGATGTGGCTGAGAAGGCCGCTGCCAAGGGCTACAAGATGCTCTCCGGCTACGATGATTCCTACCGCACCTTCTCCAACAATGTTTCCGCCGGTTGGGTGGACGGCACGACCGTCAAGGTCGACCCCAACATTATGAACTGGGTCGATCAGACCAAGACCTACACCGATAACGGCTACAACAACAAGACCAGCCTGTGGAGCGACCAGTGGGCCGCCGATCAGGGCCCTGCCGGCAAGGTTTTCGGCTTCTTCTACTCCACTTGGGGCATCAACTTCACCCTGCTGGGCAACTCTCTGGCCACGCCTGAGTCTGAGGGAGGCAAGCAGGAAGTCGGCAACGGTATCTTCGGCGATTACGCAGTCTGTCAGGGTCCTCAGCCGTATTACTGGGGCGGCACTTGGATCTGCGCAGCAGCCGGCACTGACAACATCCCCACGATCAAGGATGTCATGTACTCTCTGACCTGCGATGCCGACATCATGACCAAGATCACCGAGGATACGCAGGACTACACCAACTGCAAGAGTGCTATGGATTCCATTGCTGCTGACCCGAACTTCGGCTCCGCATTCCTCGGCGGCCAGAACCACATTGCCCTCTTTGCAGAGGTTGCACCTACCATTGATATGTCCAATGCCGGTCCGTATGATCAGGGCTGCAACGAGACCTTCCAGAGCTGCTTCAAGGATTACTTTGACGGTACGGTTGACCTTGAGACCGCGAAGAAGAACTTTGAGGATCAGATCAAGGTCAAGTATCCTGAGCTGAGCAGCGTCGAATGGCCCGCATAAATACCTGTGTGACCTTAAGGCAACACCGCACAATTCCCGCCTGACGGCTTAAGCACCGCTCCGGCGGCTGCGGCACCTCGCTCGCCGTATCGGCACTTAGAATTATGCGGTATTACCTTGAACAAAACGAACTGAACCGCAAACGCCATGCCAGGGGCGGGGAGAGACGCCCGCCCCTGGTTTTGTTTTTATCAGATTTTGAAAGGCTCTGCCCCCAGCAGGGCAATGCCCACACAGCTAAGGAGGGCGAGACCTATGAAAACAAAGAGAAAGGGCATGAGCTACGCCAAATGGGGCTATATATTTCTGGCGCCGTTCTTTATTACCTTTTTCATCTTCCAGTTCTGGCCGCTGGCAACGACCATCTACTATTCCTTCTTTGAGTATTTCCGCAGCGGCTTAAAGATCATCGGCCCCAACTTTGTGGGGCTGAAAAACTATGCCGCCATGATCAAAGAGGTGCCGAAGTATTTCAGCAATACCATGATCATGTGGCTGATGGGCTTTATCCCGCAGATTATTGTATCGTTGGTGCTGGCGGCGTGGTTTACCGATCTTCGGTTGAAGCTGCGGTTTCAGGGCTTCTTCAAGACCGTCATTTATATGCCCAACCTTATCATGGCATCGGCGTTCGCCATGCTGTTCTTTACCCTGTTTTCAAACGCGGAGACAGGGCCGATCAACTCGATCCTGCTCAAGCTCGGCATTGTGGCCGAGCCGGTGCGCTGGCTTTCCAATGTCTGGACAGCGCGCGGTCTGGTTGGGCTGATGAACTTCCTGATGTGGTTCGGCAATACGACCATCATTCTGATGGCTGCCATCATGGGTGTGGACCCCGGCCTGTATGAGGCCGCCCAGCTGGACGGTGCATCCTCGACCACAATGTTCTGGCGCATCACGATCCCGCTGATCCGCCCGCTGCTCGTCTACACGCTGATCACCAGCCTCATCGGTGGCCTGCAGATGTTTGATGTGCCGCAGGTTTTGACCAACGGCAAGGGCGACCCGAACGGCTCGACCAACACCATTATCATGTACCTGAACCAGCACCTGTACAGCAAAAACTACGGCACAGCCGGCGCTATCTCGGTGCTGATGTTCCTGCTCTGCGCGGTGCTTTGCGTCATCATCTACTTTACCCTCACGCAGGAGGATGACGGCCTGACCCGTGAGCAGCGCAAGGCTGAGAAAGCCCGCATCAAGGCAGCCAAAGCGGCCGCTAAGCATCACTAAGGAAGGAGCGTGAACGGTATGCCGAACGAAACCAAAACTGCAGCCACCACTACCGCAAAGGCAAGCAAAATTCACGACCCTATGCTGACACTGCAGCGTGCAGTGGCCTATATCGTGCTGTTTGTCCTCTGCTTTATCTGCCTGTTCTTCTTCTATGTGCTGATCGTCAACGCCACGCACAACAACTTTACCATCCAGCAGGGGTTTGACCCGCTGCCCCGCGGCAGCTTTGGCGTTAACTTCTTCAACACCACCCATGATGCCAATGTGCCGATCCTGACCGGTCTGCGCAACAGCCTGATCGTGTCGGCTGCCTGTGCGGCGCTGTCGGTCTATTTCAGCGCACTGACGGCCTACGCCATCTATGCGTATGACTTCAAGCTGCGCAAGCTGGCCTTTACCGTCATTCTGCTCATCATGACGATGCCCACACAGGTTTCGGCGCTCGGCTTTTTGAACCTGATGGACTCGATGAAGCTGACCAACACCCTCTGGCCGCTGATTCTGCCGAGCATCGCCGCACCGACAGTGTTCTTCTTCATGAAGCAGTATATGGATTCGAGCCTGCCGCGCGACATTATTGATGCGGCGCGCATTGACGGCTCGGGAGAGTTCCACACCTTCAACACGGTCATTCTGCCTATCCTAAAGCCCGCCATGGCGGTGCAGGCGATATTCAGCTTTGTGGGCGCGTGGAACAACTACTTTATCCCGGCGCTGATCATCAACGATGCTAAGTGGAAAACGGTGCCCATACTAGTTGCACAGCTGCGCAGCGCGGACTTTTTGAAGTTCGATATGGGCAAGGTGTATATGATGATCACCATTGCAATCCTGCCTGTTATGATCGTCTATCTGCTCCTCTCAAAATATATTGTGCGGGGCGTTGCATTGGGCAGTGTGAAAGGCTAAAAAAGTTTTATAGACCGTAAAAAGCGGGCGAACAGAAATGTTCGCCCGCTTCAGTTTGTCGAAAAAGCCCTTTTTCGGGTAGAAATGTAGGGCGCGTGTCTATCTCCGCGCTAAGAGCCGCCGCTGTGCGGCGGTTGCGCTCCGAAACGCGCCTGCGGGCGCAGTGACCGCGCCGCACCGCTGGCTGCGCGCAGCGCATAAAATTGCGCCGGACGGCGCGCAGTTTCACGGTATATCGTACTATTGGATAGGCTCCATGCGCGTCTTGATGATTTCGCTGATTTTCTCGGTGTCGCTGTCGGGTTCGGTCAGCCCAACGATCTGCCCGTCATCCGCCATGCCGAAAATAAGCGCGCCGCCCAGTGTGTTCGCAAAAGCGCTCATGCTCTTGCACCAGCTTTTGCGCGAACTATCGGTGCTTTAATTATACAACTTGGCAGGGTCGGTTTGCAATCGTAAGTTGTACTCTCCGGTGGTAAGTTGTACGCATGGCCGTAAGACCATAGCGGGATGAATCCAATTTTTTGTAGTTTTACGGATAGGATACGATAGTATCTTAGTAATTTATTTAGTTAGTTATTTATTTGTGCAGGATTTACCTGTACAGGGAAATCCCGTTCAGGTAAATGCCTTTGCGGTAAAATAAAAAATCCCCGGAAAGCGGGAAATTTAGGGCGCTATTTGGCTGGACAGGCACCGTGTCGATGCGTTGCGAACGTACCCAAACAGAGGCGTTTCTCGCGGCGACAGAGGCGGTGTGAGGAGATGGCGTGGAGTAGTGCTTGTGTACAACTTCTTGCTAGAGGGTAAAACTTATATACGGATTCGTAGGGCTTTTCACTGGCAAGAACCCAGTGATGCTCGTATTCATGTTTCTCAATGAGACTAAAGCTGCGCATTTATTTGAGAGTTGCGAGTCAGAATCCGTCTCACAGATTTGCCCCCAAAACTGCCCCCAAAAGGGTTTGGAACAGGTCAGCGCGATGCAGCACTCCTTTGTACACATGGGACAAAATCTATTTCGAGCCTTGGTACGCAACACCACCAAACCCAACAAAATAACATCCCAACGCATAAACTTTGAATTTCTCATAACCCGGAGGTCGCAGGTTCAAGTCCTGTCTCCGCAACCAACAAAGAACGGTAAGACGTCAAGTTTTACCGTTCTTTTTCTTTTCGCAAAAGGAAGCGGATATTTTTATTCAGTTTTTATTCAGCTGGCATTTTCTGCTGATGCAAAGCCGACAATAGAGTTCATCGCACTTGCAGCCTGTAACCGCCCATCGTTGATGAGGTGGGCGTAGTAGCGGTCAAGCGTTGCCGGGTCATCACCGACAAAATCCGCAACGGAAATTTTATCAACTCCGTTATGCAGCAGCAAGGAGACAACTGTGTGCCGAAAAGCGTGAGGATTGATGTGCGGGAACGTAGGGTCAATCTTCTGCCATTTCTTTGTCATGTAGGCAAAGTGCTTCGTGATGGTATCGGGGTTGATGATGCCGCCGCGCTCTCCGCAGAAAATATAATCCGTGTCAATCCACTGGTCGCCCCATTTCTCTTTCTCCGTGTCGAGCCAAGCTAGATACCCTTTCAGCAGGGCTTCGACTTCGGGAGACATCGGGAGTAGGCGGCCTTTTTCGTTTTTGGGGTAAGGCTTCTCGTAAGCGCCGCGCCGGGGGTGGTACAGCACCGTGCCGAGCAGCAAGATAGTGTGAGTGTTGAAGTCGATGCAGGAACGCTTGATGCCCGCAAACTCGCTGCGGCGGTCACCGTAGACCATGCACAGGTAGCCGAGCGTCCGCCACTTGGGGGATTCCGCATCAAAGGCAACCTTGATTTTCGCAAGCTCGGCGGGCTGATAATAGGTCGGCGTGGCTTTGGGGGCTTTTGGCGGCGTAGCATCCTCGGCGGGATTCCGCGAGATGATGTGCAGCTTTTTTGCCTGTGCGAAGATGGTGGAGAGCAGACGGTGGAACTCCAACACGGTTTTCCGCGAAAGCAAACCGCCCGTTTTCTTATTTTGGCCAGGCTGTAACATTTCGCGGTAAAAGCGGTTGAGCAATGAACCGGAAATATCGCGCACTTTCATGTGGCCGAAGTAAGGAATCAAGCGGTTGTCAAGGATGTCTTGGTAGCGGTCAAGGGTGCTTAATTCAACGCCCTCAACGCGCTTCAACTCTATGACCTCGCGTGCAAAATCGCGGAACAGAACGCCGTCATCAGATGCAAGTCCCTCACGGCACTCGCGCTCGAAGAGAACGGACTGCTCCTGTATCAGCTTTTGAATCTGACGTTCGGTTGAACCCTTTGGAACTTTAACGGATTTCTGGTAAGGCTTCAAGGTTTTTCCGTTTTCATCCTCACCGCGATAGACACGGATTTGGATGGAAACAAGTTCACCTTTTTTATTATAATAACGTTTGGTGGATGCCATAATTACTCCTTTCCTTGCAGCCACTCATAAAACGTGTCGTAACCCTCGTTTTTGGTGTGGGGCAAGTGGTTAACAGCTTCTTGCAACCACTTATCAAATCCGGGCTGTTCAATACGCTTGTCTTTTTCGGAGAGAAACAGGCGGTATATATCATCCCGGTGTTGGACGGTATCTTCATCACCGTCCAATATATTTAAAGCAGCATTTTTGTAACTGCTTAGACGGTTGGCGATTTTTCGTGCAAGCTGTTTTTCTGGTGTTACTTCCGGGCGGACACGATTTTTCTTGCGCTCGATTTCCTGCATTTGGGAACAGGTTTTACCGTCAATGTTATCCGTATAACTACAATACATGATCTTACGATTGGTAGTAACGAAATAACGTTTACAGCGTTTACAGGAACGAAGATTGTATTTTTGACTGCCATTGTTACTCGTATGCCAAGTATGGCGGATGCAATAATCCAGAATTGCACCGCATATCTGGTATAGGTTTTTACAGGTATAGGTGTAGTCAATGTTGTCGTCATATTGTAGATGAAGCAGAAATGACGATTGATTAAGACTGTTTCCTTTTGCATACTTCATCATGTCCATATAGGTGTTTTCTGCTTTAGAGGGTACGCCATATATGGGCGATAATTCATCCGAAAGCATATACAAGTCAGCCCGGTCTAACAGGTCGGGGCGGCAGTCATTGGCATTATCGGCAGCGTCGATGAGCAAATCAAGAAGCTGCATATCCCAGTGTAGGCGGGTTATATCATCCAGCGTATTACTGTGTACAGCGATGATATACTGTTGAGCAAACGCGGTGAGTTGAGCGTATGTTGCGGTAAAAAGCTGTCCAATAGGCAGTAGAGCAGAATGGCCTTTATCCATTGTAATGCCGTCGATTGGTGACTCAGAAAGGTTGCCAAAAAAGAAGATTGTGACAGTATCCTTTGAAAATTTTAGGAGAGTATCAAAGGAAATAGAGCAAAGAAAATCCCGGTACGCAGCAGCACCATTATCAATTATTGATAGGGCTTTTTGAACATCGGGGTCATTCTGGATGGACTCAAAATCATCAATAGAAAAACCCATAAGTTACTCCTAGAAAATGTTTTACAAATAAATAATACATCATTCGCGGAACAATGTCAAGAACGAAGAAAAAAGAATCCGCGCAACAATATCGTTTGTCCGCTCGTGAATGATAAGCACCGCAAAAAAGTTGTAAACCAGCTTTCGCGGCATATCCTCGTTCTATTCTGTTGACTGCGGTATTCCACGGTCTGGTTGACAACTTTCCCGCGGTACTTGCTGGGTAATCACGGACGAAACGAAATTTTTAATCCGTTCGGATTGAAAATTGAAATTTTGAAAGTGAGGACAACGAAAATGAAAGAGACGGTAAAGACATCGAGGACGGCGGGCTACCTAGAGAAAATTTTCCGGGCGCTGAACGCAAAATATTTCAACAATGAACTGGAAGAACCGATTATTACGATACAGAGTACACCCAAGGCATACGCACACGTCACCGTTGCCAAGGCGTGGCAACGTGGAGATACAACCCGCAGGGAGTTAAACATAGGAGCGGGAACGCTGGACAGAAGCATTTTTGAGGTTGTCGCATCAGAACTCCACGAGTGCGTACATATTTACAATATGCAAAATGGTATACAGGATTGTAGCAGGGGCGGCGCATACCACAATAAGAAATTTAAGGCAGTTGCCGAAGCCCGCGACTTGAAAATCAGCTATGACCCGCGCATTGGTTGGAGCATAACAGAACCAACGGAAGCCCTTTGTGAGTTCATTCTGGAGCAGGGATGGGATGACATCCACATGAACCGCATCGAGGGTGGCAGCGCACCGCGCGGCAAAGGCACAGGGAACACGACAGGCAAGCCAACAGGCGGCAGCAGCCCAAACACCCACAGCATCAAATATGTTTGCCCCTGCTGCGGAAACAGCGTAAGAGCCACCAGAGCGGTGCATATCATGTGCATGGACTGCAACCAACCCATGCAGCCCAAATAAAAAGAAAATCCGGGAGCGCAACAGCCCCCGGACTTTTTGATGTTAACTTTTCAATCAGATGCAAAAATAAAACATGCCGTTATAGTATCAATCCGACTTTTCTGGAAGTTCCATATACATATCTGACGAACGCAGAAATTTCTCGATAGCTGTCAAAATGTTTTCTTCATATAGAGTATCTTTTTTCATGATCTTAACACAGCATTCCCAAATAACCAGGCATTTTATATTTTCGTCAAAAAGCTGATGATGTACAACCAAATCCCTTGAAATATTAGAATTAAACTTCTTATTCCAAAATTCAATACGGCTTTTAGGCGTGTAAGCAAACTTACAGTTTGTATGGCGATGCCAAAAACACCCGTTTATAAAAATAGCTGTTTTGTACTTTGCAAGATAAATATCAGGACATCCCGTAATTGAAGAACAGTTTTTCCTGTAACGGTATCCATGACTGAACAGCAGATGACGGATATAAATTTCAGGTTTTGTATCCTTACTGCGAATGGCGGACATGTTTTTGCTTCGTTGCTCCCGGGATACAATATCAGCCATTATAAATCTTCCAGTTCTCTGATATAAGATACAAACTTGGAGATTGTCCAAATTCTTTCCTGTCGGTCTCTGGGATAAGAAGAAATATAGCGTCTGGGAACGACAAGAACAACCCCCTCGGCCTGCATTTCGTCCATCTGTGCAGCAGATATACCCTGCTGTAAAGTACAGAGATATTTTTCTCTTCCGCGTAGCCGATTAGCTTCTGTGATAACCTGTCTCCAACGGTCTTTGCATGTGGTTTTGGCCGCCAGTGACACCAGCTTATCAACAGAAAAAGTGGGATTATGATATGCCTCTTTCGATGGAAACAGAAAATCCGGCTTTTTATGTTCTTCTGTAATGGCCTGTGCGCTATACTGTATATTGTTACCGTCAAATATGGCCGCAAGATGGTTCTCAAGACTTTTACCGGCACGACTTTTGCGTCTGTTCAAAATAGTGTTTGCAGTATTGATGAATTCTTCTACCGATGCACATCCGTGGGTTATTAACTCACCATATCGGGCATATTCCAGTGCTCGGAATAATTTGAATTCAAAGTCCGTCCATGCCAGCAATTTACTGTCCGGGTCGGTTCGAATGTATTCATTATGGTCATGAACATCATTTTGAATTTGTCTGGCGGCTGCGGACATTTCTTCAGAAGTCGGAAAATCGACAGTCAAATTTGAAATGAATTCATCTATTTTCAATTTTTCCTGAACTTCAGGTACGATAGCTTCCGTTTCAATAAGCCGATTTGTCTCGGTTGGGCTGATTCCAAAGGCATCAAGGAATTGATTGATGTCATCTTCCGTATTAAGTACAAAAGCGCGGTAGTCTTCATCATCATCTTTCACAAGGACAAACAATGCACCTGTATAATCTGGGCGAAGAAAAGGAAATCCTCTTCCAAAATTTGTGATGCGATATTCATTGCGCGTCCTTTCACCATAGTAGAGAAATCTTGTGGTCGTTTGATAATCATCCTGCCAAGTAATATTGACCCATCTGTCTTTACTGGTCCCTCTTTCACCTGGTTCGTTAAACATGATAGGAACAGCAGGCTTTGAGACATAAATACCTGCTTGATGGCCACCTGTTAAGCCGGTATCATTTGCAGAGAGAAATTTGCAGAATGTCTTTTGTCCGTGCATGGCGGCTTGTATTGCAGAAACAGCATAATTTTGCATTTATACAACCTCCCGAACAGAATTTTTCTCTGCTTGAGCAACAGTAGCGGATTCCAGCCGTTTAATCTCCCTGATAATCAATTGGGCCACATTCTCCATAAGAGGAACAACAACAGAATTTCCAAATTGACGATATGCCTGTGTATCAGAAACTGGAATTTTAAAATCGTCCGGGAAGCCCTGTAAGCGAGCACATTCGCGTGGAGTAAGTCTTCTTGGATTCTTTCCCGGCTGTTCAATTAGTATCTCTGAACCGTCTTTATAATATCGTGCGCTAAGTGTACGCGAAACACCATCAAGTGGAGCAATACCATATCCAAAACCATTTCCCGCGGCTTTGTGTTTGGCCGCATAATTTTGGAGATACTGCCACAACTTATCAGAAAGGGTGTACTTCTCACTGACATTTTTTTCAAGAATGTCACGTATTACAGGTTTCGGATCAGCAGGAGTAATATTGAAATCAAACTTGTAGTCTCGACCATACCTCTTTCTGTCAAACCCAACAATTAAAATTCGTTCCCGATGTTGGGGAACAAAATTCTGGCCATCCATAATTTTATAAAACACCTGATAGTCCAGTTCTTCCAGAGATTCAAGAATGACCTTGAAAGTTCTCCCCTTGTCATGACTGCAAAGGTTTTTGACATTTTCAAGCATAAAGGCTTTTGGCCGTTTGGCTTTTAGGATTCTGCACACATCAAAAAATAATGTGCCCTGTGTTTTATCCTCAAAACCCGTTGCACGGCCAAGACTCTGTTTTTTTGAAACGCCTGCGATTGAAAACGGCTGGCAGGGGAAGCCCGCAACAAGAATATCGTGGTCAGGAATTGATTCGGCGTTAACCTGTGTTATATCACCCTCTGGCTGTTCAGCAAAGTTTGCACGATACGTCTGTTGGCTATATTTGTTCCATTCACTGGAATATACACAGTGTCCTCCTGTGCGTTCAAATGCAATTCGCATCCCACCAATTCCAGCAAAGAGGTCAATGAATGTGAAAGATGCATTCTCGTCACTCTCGCTCTTTTGTCGTTTTAACATTTGAAGTAACGCCCCGGATACACAGTCCTGTACGGATTGCCCTGTGCCTACTGTGTATTCCGAAAGCGCATCATAAACAGAATCTTCAAGTCTGATGTGTATTTGCTTTGCCATATTATTACCTCTTTGGGAAAAATTGTACCTTATGGATTCAGTATAGCATACCCAAATTAGCTTTTCAATAAATCTGGGAATATTATGGTATACATTTTTTCCCAGCAAAAAAAGAGGACGCAGATCGCGCCCTCAGTGTTGATGTTAACTTTTCAATTCTTAAATCAAGGAGTCATCAAAATAATATGATTGAAATATAGTACCGTCTTCCATAATAAAGCGACCCTGTGCGTCAAATGGAATCTGTTCCGCTGCGCGACCATCACCAATAACGATTGTCGAAAGAATTGAATTTGCACGTCCGCAGATACGAACGGTAAGGTTGTCACGAATCTGACCGGGCAGAATGTTTGCGTCAGGGCGCTGGGTCGCTAAAATCAAGTGGATGCCAAAGGCACGACCTTGACGAGCAATCGTAGCAATACGGGCTTCAATTTGAGATAAAAATTCCTTACGCTCCTTGTCTGCACCGCTCTTATCAAAGAGTTCGCCGAGTTCATCGCAAGCAAAGATATAGCGGTTTAAGAAGCAGCCAGTCTTTGCAAAATAGTCATTGATGTTGGAAACGTCTGCATCAAGGAAAAGCTTTTTACGTTCCTCTAATATGGCAACTAACTGATTGAGTTGTTCCAGCAGAGGCTTTTCCTCTGTAATGATATGAGCAAAGCGATGCCATAACCGCCCAAAATCAACGCCGCCCTTGAAATCGGCAATATACACAATATCGGATTGTTGGATGCCTTGCCACAGGATGCATCGCAGTAACAGGGTCTTGCCACTTCCAGAATTGCCGCCGAGCAGGATATGAGGTGTTTTATTAAGGTCGATGATGACATCCCCGGTCAATCCACGACCAACGATGATGAGGTTGTCACAGTTGCGGAGTACAAACAAATCGCTCCATTTCAGAATCTCATAAGCGTGACCCGGACGCACACAACGCAAAGTAAATGTGCGGCGGTCTTTGCCATCGTGGACTGATGCAATTAACAGATTGAGAGCGGATTCGATAGCAAGTTGTTCATCAACCCATGTATGCAAAGGAAAGCCGATACAATAGAATGTAAGTTCTATTACGTTTTTGTCAATGCGCTTCTTTTTAATAAGGTATGGTGATTCCCCTGCGTGATTGACGAAGCCAACACGGACGAAATCCTGCTGCATTTCCAGCGCTCCCGGAACGTAGCCTATGGCCGCAGCACATAAGGGAACAAGGAAGAAAAATGTCATCAGTGCAAAGATGAACATAATGGTATTGAGTGCCGCTGGAATATTGCGCGGCCAATAGACCATCGCGCAGAGCAGGGCGGCCAGCAGGAGCAGGGCAACAAGAGCCTTGCGCTTGCCGGGATTGGTGGCCGCGCCGTGAAAGCCACTTGAAACAGTGCGAAAAAAATTGCGGAGATTTGTACGAGCGTTGAGGTCGCTATTGTTAGGATTAGTCATAATAACACCTTGCCTTTCTGAACCTTGCCTTTCTGACGGTTAGCCTGTAAATAGTTTGAGGTCGATTTTTCCAGTCACGTCGCTAAAAGAGGGCTGTACAGAGTCATAGTCCTCAATATAGCTGACACCCAATTCGTTACAAAGATTAACAAGTCGAGATTTCTTGTCCTGCACATCCTGCCTATACTGTGGCAGGATGGGATTTCTCCCTTTCCCGATTAGGCGGTATTCACGTTTTTTTGGTTCATATGAATACACGCACATTTCAGAAATAGAGAGGTCTATGGCGGTGGTACATCTGCGCATCAACTGCTCTACTGGTTCACTTGGATTGCAATAGAGTTCATGAAAACGTTGAATGGGAAGTACCGTAGTAACAATGATGAGTTTGACCTCTAACCAGCGGTCATGATAACGAGCGCTAACAGAGGAATTTGAATTGTTGTCAAGGAGTTTCAGTAGGTCGCTAAGTGGAAAAGCTTCGGGGCGCAGGTCGTCAAGGATGAGTGCATCCTGTCCATCGTAATCCTGCACGGGGTCGCGTGTACTGCCAGACAGACAGTAGCTTAATCCCCTCTTTTCACATAGCTGCTTAGCAAGTGTGGTTTTTCCTGCACCGGGGTCACCGCTGATGTAGATAACATCAATTTTTCGGTTTGGGTTGGATTTCAACTTGGCTTCGCGGTACTCAAAAGCACGCTCGAAGTCCAACTTGTGAGCCATGTACATTGCCATACTGACGTTATCCATTAGATTGTAGTGGCGGATTTCGCCCTGTTCAATTTTTTCGAGGACATTTCGATATGACTTGTTTTCGGCTTGCAGGGCTTCACTTTTTGCACGTATCGCTTGCCAGTCATAGCCCGGTTGTGCGACAACCTCGCTGTCATCATATTGGTGCTTATCGGGCGCATTGCGATGTGTCAGATATGAGATTGCACCACCAATATCGGACTTCATGCGCCTACCAGCAAATTGCTTTTGCTTGATTTTCTGAACGAAATTCTTCTCCACGCCAACGTAGCCGCCAATCGTGGACGACTCGTATGAATCGTCCAACACGAGAAGCAGGTGAATGTGAGGTTCTTTCGGATTCCCATTTTCGTCTGTGTCCTTGTCATGCACGATATAACACCAATGCACGATACGCTTGTTGGAGTTGAGTTTTTCTTCCAGCGTCTCTTTCCACTTGTCCGAGCCGCCGGGCAGATACTTGATTTGCTGGACGATTTCACAGTTGCGCATACCCATTTTGCATTATCACCACCTTTATATCTACCACACACCTACCACATACAGGTATGTCAAGAGCCAATCAGGACAAGCCCACTGATTGGCTCAAAATGTTGTAACGACGGGCTTTGTTGATGTACGGAACGGTCTATTATAATGATGGGGAAAACCTACCACATAACAAACATATTATGATCGCCCCGCTGGAGCGGGGCGACCAAAGGAAAAAAGATAGCGGCGACTGGTGTGAGATGCCTTGGAGCATCCCCCTCCTGCCGCCGCTTACCTATTAACCGTTGACGATGGTTACGCCGTCTGCTGACGCCTTCATGTTGATGGCATCAATGCCGCGCTGCCCCTTGACGTAGGTGGGGTAGATGCCCAGCTGCAGATTGCTGAACTTGGCGAGATGGTCGTAGGATTCTTCACCGACAAGTTGCTTGCCGGGGATTTTGACGTCCAAGCGCTCACCAAGCAGAGCGGAGCAGGTCACGGTGTAAGCGTAACCCACGATGGTGTCAGTACGAGTGCCGTTGACGTACTCGTAATACGGGCGAACGCCGCACAGGCGCAGGCGGTCACCAATGGTCGCGGTCGAAACAACGACGCGCTTGACGGTTTCGTTTGAAAGTTTCATAATAGTTCTCACTTTCTTTAATGGGTGGAAGTGCTGGAATCGCTGGAATCAGCACCGAAAAACGACAGAACATCCTCAACCGCGACGAGGTACTTCGCGCCAGAGCGGCTGCTGAAAATCTGACCGGAACGAACCAGAGAGCGCAGACAATGCTCCGTCACCGCGCAGTCCGGGTCGATTCGGTGCAACTCGTCAACGACACCCTGTATCGTGCGAATGCGTTTCATGGGGAATCACCTCGGTTGATTTCGTTCTGTACATAGAATATAGCATATTGCGAACGGATTAAAACGTCCGCTAACGTAACGCAAAAGAACCTATTTTACTCGCGCAACAACAAAAAACTGCCGCCAGCGAAATGCCAGCGGCAGCATAATTTTATTCAGCTTTTATTCAGTACTTTACAAGAGTAAACGAGAAAGGAACGGAAGTTACGACAGGTTATAATAAGTGAAACTACAAAATACAACAGAATATCGAAAAGAATCAGAAAATACGGAAAGCAACAAGACCTGTTGGAACGCCCTCATAACCCGGAGGTCGCAGGTTCAAGTCCTGTCTCCGCAACCAACAAAAGCTC
>ERZ772901.521-NODE-521-length-37552-cov-8.325813_pt1 | contig 37552 bp, 46 predicted proteins | sample MGYA00512123_ERZ772901 | MGnify/ENA primary metagenome ERZ772901 (study PRJEB29015, sample SAMEA2737711) | human gut metagenome | biome: human gut; feature: human-associated habitat; material: faeces | place: China | collected 2012 ...
ACTGAATACACTGATACATCAGTGTATTACATTCTATATTTTCCTTATTTTCCAGTACCTCAGCCTGTGGAAAAGTGTATTCAGTTCCAACTGATACAGACTGAATACACCGCCCGTATAGGTGAATACAAGACCCTGTTCGGTCACAATCCTGTCACGATTGGACCTGCTTGTATTCAGTCCGATTCACCTGGCGCCAGCACCACTGCTCCTGCACGGCACACCCCGTGAAACCCCCTATAAACGAAAGGCGCCCCGGAGGATGCTTCGTTCCTCCGGGGCGCCTCGGAGGCGCCCGTGGGCTACAGGCCCAGTTCGGCCAGCGGATCGGCCGGCTTCCTGTCCGGCTCCTCCGTCTCCGCGTCGTCGGATGGGGCCTCGAGTAGGGCCATCATGGCCGACGGGTCGGAGTCGAACAGACGGCGCGCCTGCTCGACATCCAGCGAGAACTTGACCTGCGGCGCGGCCGGCGCGGAGTAGGTCACGCCGTCGGGCAGCTCGCCCTCGAAGTCCTTCTCGATGAGGTTCCTCAGCCATCCCGCGTCGCACGCGTCGGCGGTGGCGACGGACATCGGCTCGTAGTAGTCGTCGAGTCCGTTCTTCTTGAGCCACGCGCCGAACGCGACGGGGTCGGCGACCTTGTACTTGCCCTCGTTGCCGCCCTTGGTGCGGGTCAGCTCGCCCAGAGACACGCCGCCGAACACCGCCTGCGGGTGCTCACCCGGCTCGATGCGGTCCATGAGGCTCTTCTTCGCCTCCTTCACGATGTCGTTGGCGCGGGTCGAGATGACGGTGCCCACCGCCACCAGCTGCCGCAATTGATCGTCCGAACGGTCCGAGAGGTCGATTTCGGTCCCAATGTCCTTCTTCGCCATGTTCATGGCTCCTTTCCTTGAAAAAAAGGCCCGCCGCGGAAACCCCGCGACGGGCCATCCAATGCGTCCCGGCCGCTCAGGAGACGAGCGCGGGCAGGTCGACCGGTTCGACCTCGGTACCGAACGCGCCCAGCCCCGCGGTCGCCGCGAACGTCAGGCAGCGGACCAGCGCCGTGTCCTCGCCCGAGCGCGCCGCGCCGATCAGGCAGATCGCCATGCGGTACATGTCCGACGCGAACCATGAGACGAGCGCCCGCCAACCGAAGCCCGCGCCGAGCGCCGTCAGGTCGCGGTCGGCGGCCGTCAGGGCGTCGCGGTCGGGACGGAAGGAGCGCGACATGTACAGGTGGGAGAATTCGTCGCGCAGCGAACCCGCCATGGTGGCCATCTCCTCCGGTCTCCTGTCCGGGGCGACCATGCCCGCCATGAGCACCGCCTGCCCCTCGGGGTCGGCCAGCGCCTCCCCCAGCACCTTCGCGGTGCTCGCGTTCATCGGAGTGTCGCGCCCGCTCGTGCGCAACCTCGTATACCATTCGTTCGCCACGGCCGTCAGGTCCATTCCCGTTCCCCTTTCCTCGGTATCGGTCGGTACGCGGCCACGTATGCGTCCGCACGGGACGCATAGCCGATTCCGTACGGAAATACGGAAACCAAGGAGGCGTGTCGATTGCCGAGGCACAAGCGGACGGAGGCCGTCCGGACAAGGCTGTGGCGGCTGACGGGCGTGGCCATGGTCGCCACGCTCATGGCGGGCGGGGCGGCCGCGTGGACGCTCCTGCCGCATGAGACGCGGTTCGACACGACGACGGCCGTCACCAGGACGCGCCTGGTGACGGCGAGCCGTTCGGAATCCCGCGCCACGTTGTCGTCCGGTTCCTGGGATCTGGGCTCCGACGTCGACCCCGACGTGAAGATGACGGTCCGCGAGGCCGGCAACAAGGTCGTGCAGGCGCTCATCAACGGCCGCGACGAGGCGTCCGTGCCCGCCGGGTTCGACCCGGACCACGCGGACGGCGACACGGGCAACGCCTACGAGTTCAGCCAATGCACGTGGTGGGCGTACGTGCGCCGCCATCAGCTCGGCCTGCCCGCCGGCTCGCATATGGGCAACGGCGCCGACTGGGCGGACACCGCCCGACGGCTCGGTTATTGGGTCGACTCCACACCGCGTGTCGGCGACGCGATCTGCTTCCAGCGCGGCCAGTACGGCTCCGACCCGTTCTACGGGCATGTGGGCATCGTCGAGTCGGTCGCGTCCGATGGGTCCATCACCACGTCCGAATGCGGTAGCGCATACAACGGCAAGCCGTTCAGCCGCACGTTCACCGCAGAACAGGCGAAACAACTGCAATTCATCCACTATTAGGAGAAAAGTTCCATTCAAATGAACAGCAGAACATACAGCCGTTCGGAAACCACGGCCATGCTGTCCGAGCTGGTCGAAAAAAGACTGGAGTCTCGCACCTCGTATTGGGCGCGGGAGGTTAGCTTCGACCGGGGCACGCCCATGTGGCGGCGCATCGACTACGTGGGGTTCAAGCCATTCACCCCGAACTACGCCGTGGAGCCGGTGAGTGTGGAGCTTGGCGTGTTCTCCTGCTATGAGGTCAAAAGCTGTCTGGCTGATTTCGAGTCGGGAAACGGGCTGTCGTTCTACGGGGACGAGAATTATCTGGTCACATCACGTGAGCTGGCGGAACGATTGCATGACATGCGCGTCCTGCCGCGCAATATCAATCAGGTTCTCGTTCCCACACCCAAAGGCGACCGGCTCATGGGATTCTACGACCTGTCCGGCAATGGAAGCCCCAGCTACCGGCATCGTCCGGCAAGCGAAATGCTGTGGGCGATGGTCGAGGCCAACGGGCGGCGGGCGAAAAGATACCGAAAAACGAAAGAGAAGGAAGCGTGATGTCCGACGATTTGCGGCATATTGCCACCGAAGTGTTCCTGAGCATTCCACCCGCCGTCAGGACGGGCGTGTTCATCGACGTTTTCACGCCATGCGACTGGCATCACGCCGCCCGCTGCATGGTCGATTACGCGGGGATTCTAGACGACCCGCGCGAACCGTTCGCCCCCGCCTGTGACATGCCGGTCATCTGCACGACCGCCGTCACGGAAAAGACCGTCGTCTCGGACGTACGCCCGCTGGCCTATCTGCCCGACGACGCGTCCGTCTACAGGCTGGTAGTGGACATGGAGATGGACTGCGTCGAAGTGGACGTCGAAAAGGACGGAATCGTGTACGTGGAAAACCGTCCCGACACCATCGGACAGGCGTACGCCGACCTCGCCGACGACCTGAACGACGCCGTAAGCGAATCGGAGAAGTTCGCCCTATGCGATTCGTTGGATGCGGTCTACCGGTTCGCATACCGGCTTTCCGAACTGACCCAGCGGCATCTCGTCTTGGAAAGGAGCCGGACTTGGAAACTCGCGGAGTGAGAGTCAGGTTCTCCTCCCCCGCGCATGAGAACCGGTACTGGTGGACGATACGCGAATGCGACGGACGGTACGTGGTGTTTGTACGCGAACGTCTCGCCTTGCCGGACGGCCTGCTCGCATACACGGTGGCCGACCGGCGGAACGGAACACGCGGCCACGTTAAGGACGGGCGTTCGAGCGTCACGGGGGCGTGCCGTCCGGCAGATGCGGCATGGCTGCTGGAACAGGCGGGAACGCATGGGTTAATCGACACCAAGTCACTGCATGTGGCCGAATACAGACAGGAGAACGACAAGTGACCAGATTCGACCAGACGGGCGTAACGTCCAAGAAGCATCAGAACAACGCCGCGTAAGGAAAAAAACGAATGGAATCTCTAGGAAAAAACAGACTCATACACAAGAAAATCACATCCATTACGCTCGCGCTCCTGCTGGGCGCGGGCGGCATCGCCGCACTCCCCCCGACCGCGTTGGCCGCCGCCCCGTCGAACGGAACCGTATCCTCGACGCGTTCGTTCCCCGCCACCACGGCCACGCGCCGCGACCCGGCCCGCGAAAGCGTCAGCACCGACGTGCAGTCGGACAGCGATTGGGGTGGTATAGAAACCCTGAACGTGCCGCAGACGAAGTCCCAAGCCGAGAAGGACGCCGAAGCGAAAGCCCAACAGGAAGAGGAGACCCGCAAACAGGCACAGGAACAGGAGGAACGACAAGCCCAAGCGCAAGCTATCCAACAGGAGGGAGCCAGTAGGAGCGCGGAACGAACCGTCATCACTCCCCCAGCATCCAAAACCGGGCAGGCGGTGGCCGAATATGCGATGCAGTTCAGCGGATACCCATACGTGTACGGCGGCAACCAGCCATCAGGCTGGGATTGTTCCGGATTCGTCCAATACGTGTTCGCGCAATTCGATGTCAGCCTCCCCCACCAGTCAGGCAGTCAAATGAGCGTCGGTTCGCCCGTGGCATCATTGGCGGAAGCCCAACCGGGCGATATTCTCGCCAACGGTTCGCACGCCGCCATCTACATCGGCAACGGCATGGTCATGAACGCCATGAGTCCAAGCCAAGGCACTGGAGTCGCACCGGTCGGCATGGTCATGTATGGAAGCTACGCGATCAGGCGCGTCTTATAGGGCGGCCTCGTAGACGGTTCGCTCGCCGCCCGACATGCGGGTGCGGCGGGCCACGGCCATGCCGCGCGGCTCGTAGCCGTTGTTGCGGCACCAGTTGACCGCGGCCGAGATGGCCTTTCCGTCGTCGGCGACGTGGCCGGTGGCGACGGGGGTTCCGAGGACGGTGAGCGTCCAGAAACGGCCGGACGGTTCCGGCATGGTGACGAGTTCGAGCATTTCCGCTCTTCCTTTCCGCCTGCGACGCATAGCCGTGGGCATGGTTGTTGTGATTGTCGCGGCGGTCGTCGCCGCATGTCTGCTTATGGTCTGGTCCCTGTGCCGTGCCGCCGCTCTTGGCGACGAGATCGCGGGGAACCTGCGCGCGAAGCGCTCGGATGGAACTTGCATCCCGGAGGAATAAGGAGGTCCTATGCAAGAGAACAACGAACACTTCTGGCTGGGCGTCACATTGTCGAACGACCCCGCGCCCGATAATCTGTTCGTCGTCGCATCCTATGGAATCAAGGAGGACGGCGGAATCGGCTCCACCGCGTCCCGGATCATCGACGCGGCCGTCCGGGAGGACCTGGCGGCCGCCCTGCGAGCCATCGCCGACGGTTCCGAGGCGCCGACCGCCAGGTATGGCTGGCTGACGCTCGAGGGCTTCGACGACGAGCCGGGCTCCGACGTCGACTTCGCGTTCGACACGGTTAGCTATGGCACTGTCATCAACGTCGAGCACGCCAACGCCGGCGAGGACGTCCATGCCGCCATCCGCTCCGCCTGCGCCCTGCTCGCCGGAACTTTGGAACTTTCACTGGATTAGGACTAAACCAGCTCCGCCGCATGGGCGGAGCGTACGAGGGCGGCGTCGACCAGATGCGCCAAAGAATTGGTCTGGTTGCGATTGAGCGCGGCGTCGACCATGCGGCGCGCCCAGCGTTCGTCGCCGATTGCCCAGTGGAGGTACGCACTGACGGCGAGCGGTTGCGAGGCCGTTGGAGCGGCAAAGGCCATCATGGCCAGCGCCATGTCCGCCCGCTTCAGACGACCGGCGTTAATGCCGGTTTTGAACGTTTTCACCAGCATGGCTTTGATCTCACCTTCGAACGCCAATGGGGCGGCGATGAACCGCATCGCCCAATCCACATCCCCACCACAGCCCGCCATGAGCAGTACCGCGTCACGGAAGGCCTTGTCGGCCTCCATGCGGCCGGCGAGGACCTTCGCCGCATCCAGTGGCATCAGGCTGCCCTCCAGCGCCTTCGCGTACGTCTCGAGCATGTCTCTTCTGGTTTTATTCTCCATTTTCTTGCTCCTTTCCGTTCGGTTCGTTCATGCGTCCCGGCGGACGCATACATGCCCGGCATGGACATACCGACAAGACTGGAGCTTCTGAACGAGGGCGAGATCCCCGCGGGCATCGAGGACCCGGCCACCTGGGCGGCACGCCTGCTCGAATGGCGACGGAACCACGGCCTCGACCCGGCGCTCGACGCGGGTGTGTGGCTCGCATGGGCCGATTGGAGCCTCTCGCGCCTGCGGTACCGGGCGGCGTACGCGGACGCGCAGGCGGCGCTGGAATTGCGCCCCGGCTGGCCGCCCGCCGTGGAGCTGAAACGGCGCATCGAGCTGCGCGCCGGGACGCATGGACTTCTTTAGGACAACCTTACAAGGAAGAACATCATGAAGTATTTGACCGTAAGCACCGACTGCACCAAGGAGAGCCACGACCTCCTCTCCATCGAATGGGACGAGGGGAAATTGGGCGAGCCGACCGGGGAGGCGGTCCTCAAGGCCCTGAGGGAGGGCAGGGCCGACTACGACGTGGTCGACGTGGACGAGGGCGACCTCTCGTCCTTCAACGGCGTCGAAGTGCTCGAGGTGGAGGACGAATGACCCCGTTGACCGACGCCGAGGCCGCGCTTCTGGACGGCTGCTGCCTCGTGTTCGGGACGGGCAGCCGCCTGTACGGCTGCGCGGAGCCCGGCTCCGACCGCGACCTGCGCGGCATCGCCGCCCCGACGCGCGCCGACTACCTCGAGCTGCGCCGACCCCGCGAGCGCACCGTCGCCCAAGGCGCGGACGTGCAGACGTGGGGGCTGCACCATTGGTGCGACATGTTCGCCAAGGGCTCGCCCAACGCGATGGAGGTGGCGCTTCTGCCGCCGTCCGCCGTGGTCCGCGCCGATCCGTTGGGCCGTGCGGCCATGGATGCGGCGCATGACGCCCTGCACGCGGGCTTCATCCCGCACCTGGCCCACTACGCCCACAACCAGCACCACATGTACGAGCGCGGCGACCAGCCGGGCAAACGGCTCATGCACGCGGTGCGCGTCATGCGGCTGGCCGTCTCGCTGGCCTCCACGGGCACGGCGGAGCTGGCCGATCCGGACGCCGCATCCCTGCTCGCCATACGCCGCGGGGCGCTCATGGCCGGCGAGGCCGAGTACCGCCGGTTGGAGGAGCGGCTCGCCGCCCTCGACCCGTCCCGCGTTCTGCCGGCCGCGCCGCCCGAAGGCTGGGACGCGCCCGTCAAGAAGCTGGCGCTGGACATGGCTCGCCGGAGCATATAGAAGGGAGAACCATGGAATACACGAGACACGGCAACAACGCGGCGCTGTCCATTCACGTCCTCAATGACACGGCCATGCGCGCGCTTGGCTTCACCGACTGCGTGCCGGAGGACTGGTATCTCCGGAAGTCGGTGTCCGACGACCATACGACGTCGCTGGACGTCACGGCCGCCAAGGATGGCTCAGACTGGTGTATCGACGTACTCGATGAGGACTTCGGGCAGCCATACGACTACCAGTGGATCCTTTCCCAGGACCCGGACTTCGCCTACGCCCGCAAGGTGGCCGTCAACGTGGAGCGGGAGCTCCGCATCCTGGCCGACGCGGGCGTGCTCGTCGGCTGGAAGGAGGGCATGTATGTCTGACTTGGACGCCGGCATTCTCGCCGAAAAGCTCGGCATCGGACCGGAGCGCGTCGAAAAGGCCCTCTCCGAAATGGGCGTGCCGTATTCGGCCCCGCCGGCCGAGCCGACCGAATCGGGCCTTTACGTCACCGCGGACCGCGAATGGCTGCTGTGGCTCCACTCCGACGGCACCGGCTGGGGCCGCACCGAAATCAAGGGCGTCTCGAACAACCGCACAAGCTGGACGGACGGCGCCCTCTGGCTCACCACCGGCTGGACCCTCGTCGTCCGGACGCTCGGCAATAGGGCCTTCCCGCTTATGACGCTGGAGGAGGCCCTGCGCGTGCCGTCCGGCTTGGAGGCGTTGGATGATTGGTGCGCGGACGAGGTGCGCGAAACACTCATGGACCCGAAACTCGACCCCCACTACCGCACGGGCCGTATCGATGGCATCAACGCCGTAAGGCACCGTCTGATGGGAGAGGATGGAGACAAGTGATGACGGACTTCAAAATCCTGCCGGTCATGCATTCGCGCAACGGGCACCTGCGTCTCGCCCGCGCCGCGCTGGAGGCGGCCCGATGACGGACTGGACCCGGTTCGAGCCCGAGGCGCTCGAGGGGCGCACGGCCCACGCCCACACGGTCGAGGGCACTTGCGTGACGGGCCGCCTCGCCCGCGTCGCCGGCCCCATCGACCAGCTCGTCTTCGAGGGCGTGCTCCAGCCGGTGCTGCTACGCCTGCACGGCGGCCAATGGAGGCTCGCCGGCGGTTGGCATGATCTGGAGGTTCTGTGAGTAGTTTGGAGTATCATTTTCCGCCTTTGACGCCTGAGGAGCGGGAGCGCGGACGGCAACGCGTTCTGAGATCCTACAGACCGAACGTGGCCAGATATTTCAGGAACGCGGAGTCGCTACGGCAGGATGTCGTCGAGGAGATGGAACAGACGGGCGCGACCGCCGAAAGCCTGGCGGAGAAGTCAGGGGAATCGCCGGAGACGGTACGGTTCCTTGCCGACCACGGCTACGCGCCGGTTGGGGCCACGATGCGCATACTGACAGCCCTTGGCATCAAGCCCGCCAATCTTCCCCGCGAATGCGTCACCTGCCGACTGGAGGATCGATGACCGTCCTGTTCGTCGGCGACATCCATCTGAAATCCGCCCGCGTCCTGCCCGCCGTCGACCGGGCCGTCGCCATGACCGGCACGGACGGGGTCGTGTTCCTGGGCGACGTCTGCGACGACTGGGGCGTCACAGCCCGCGAGGCGGTCGCCGCGGTCCGCATGTTCGCCGATTGGGTGGCCGCTCGCCGGGCCGCCGGACTCGACGTGACCGTGCTGGCGGGCAACCATGACCTGCCGTACCTGGCCCGCCCTCGCTCGTACGCGGCGCACTGGTTCAGACATGAGGCGGACGGCTTCAAACCACGCGCCCACGAGGGCGTGCACGAGGCACTGAAGCCGCTGGATATGAGGCTCGCGTGGCGGCGCGGACGCGTCCTGGCCACGCACGCCGGCGTGACCGGCGCATGGGCCGCGTACGCGGGGCTGTCGGACTCGCCCGAGGGCGAACTCGACCGCCGGCTGCGCGAAAGTCCGATGCACCTGTTCGACCTGGCGGGCCCGGCGCGCGGCGGCCGCTCCGTGCCGTCGCCCGTCTGGGCGGACCGGACGGAGCTGGAGGCCGACTCGTGGGCCGGCTGGATCCAGGTGGTCGGGCACACGCCCGTGCCGACCGTCGCCAGCACCGGGGGCCTTTGGTTCTGCGACACCTGGACGGACGGGGATGGGTCGATGCTCCTGCTTTCCGACGACGGCTCGTTCGCGCCCGTCCGGCCGTAACCGGGACGCATGGCTGTACCAGTTTCACGGAAAGGAGCCGGAGTTACGAACGTGGACGAGATCATCGAATACTTGAGGGCTTTGTCGAAGGACGCCATCGTGAAGGTGTCAGTTATGGACAAGGCGTCCATGGCCCGCAACTCCATTGTCATAGACGGCGTCGTCGACGGTGGCGTGTGGTGCCGCGAGGACATCGGCACGCTGATCGAGGATAACGGCAAGAATCCCACGCCGGAGAACATCGACAAGGTGTTGGCCGCCGTGCCGGGCGGGCTGGACGACTTCGGCGACCGGCTTATACAGGAGGGTTGGGACATCCTGCACGACATCTACGACGGCGCCATCGACGCCCTCCGTTAGGCGCATAGCCGCCAATCAAGACGCCCCACCGTCCGACCGCTCCCCTCGGCGCATGCCCATAACGCTTCGGAGAGGAGCCTTCAGCCGGCGGGGCCGTCCCTTTTCCTCCGGGACGCATGTCCGGTCCAAGGAAAAGGAGCGAATCATGAGCAACCCGATATACGCGCTGACCAACCACGACCACACCGAGGAGGAGCTCGCCCCATGGCTCGCCGAATGCGGCACGGGCGACCCGATGGTTGACGGGCTCGTGCTCACCGCGCTCGACTGCGCGTGGGGCCATTGGGAGAGGGCCGCCAAGGAGCCGCGCCGGCCGTTCTCCGACCCGGAGTATCTGAAAGCCGTGGCCGGACTCCCGTGGCGCTGGGACGACTGGATTCCCGCCGGACTGTTCGGCTGCGAACTCAATGCGGCATGGTGGGGGCGCCTCGTTGCCGCGATGGACGACCTCGGCCGCTTCGGCCTGTCCGACACAGCCATCGTGCGCCGTCAACTCATGGAACCGTTCGGTGAGTCCGTGCTTGCCATCCGCGACGACTGGGAGTTGGCCGATTTCGAGGCCTGCGAACTGTCCGACCCGCACATGCCCGACCCGTACGAATGCGTGGTCAACGACCTGCGCCTGCTGGCCGAGGATATGGACAAGGAGCCGCGCCACATGGGCGGGCTCGTCCGTTACGACACCGCCTACGCGCTGGCCGGCCTCAAGTATCTGACGTTCAAGGAGGATGACGATGAATGACATCACGCTGGGCAAGTGCCCGTTCTGCGGAGGCAGGGTGTCCTCCACCGTCGAAAGCGGACACGAGGGCGCCCTTGTCGCCTATTGGTGCGTGCGGCCCGTCTGCGAAAACGGCTGCCCCGTCGGGAGGGTGGCGGACGGTTGGGACGATCTGCACGTCGGATACGGCGGCGACCCGGGTCCGGACGTGGTCGGGGCCGACCTCGCCGCCAAATGGGCCGGCGTCTGCGAAACGCTCACGCATCCCCGCCCATGCCCGCGTTGCGGCGGCCGCCCTGCGTTCGTGGCGGCCAATGCGGTCCTGTGCTTCGGCTGTCCCGACGATGGACTCGTCAAGTCCGAAGCGGGCACGACCCTGCTCGGGCTGGTCGTTAGGTGGAACGGTGAGGCGGCCGCGGCCGAGAGCGCCGGAAGACGCCAGGCCGAACTGGAGAAGGAATGCGGAATCCTGAACCGCGCCTTTTGGCCGGAACGGCTCAAGGGTGAGTAGCCCCGTTCTTTTCCCCGGGCCGGCCGCCGAACAGTTCGGCGGCCGGCCTTTCCTCGTTCCCGCGGGCCCTGTCGTTGACTCCGCCGACGACCTGTCCTCCATGATGGCGAACAGGTCACGCAGGAACCGCTCCGGCTCGTCGACGCCGGCCGCGTCCAGCGCGAAGCCCAAGGCGAGGCCGGTCCGCTGGGCCTCGGACAGCGAGTGCGCGAACCGCATCTCGTCCGTGGCGAGCGCGGCGCGGCGCCGACGCCGCGAGGCGGTCCAGACGGTTCGGTTCGGTCCGGCACGCCATGGACACGGCGTCGACGTCGCCCTCGACCGTGCCGAATGTCGGATAAGGCTCGGGCCCATATGGATAGCCCATGCCCAGAGGCTATGCGCCGGGACGCATGGCCAGGACGCAACAGGAAAGGAATTGGAGCATGGAACGTTTTGAGCTATTTGTTTTGGGCCAGTGTCCGTTCTGCAATGGCGGTGTGACCGCCGCCGTCAGACGATTCGATGAGCGCACCATCGGCATGTGGTACGTCGCCTTCGATTACGACCTGCGGCCCGGGTGTCCGAACGGGTGTCCGATCGACCGGTTCGACATGACGCGCCTGTTCTTCGACGGCTGGACCGTCGCCTCCGACTACGACCCGACGCCGGCGTTCCGCAGGGCGTGGGCGCGCGATGTCCGCATGTTCCACAACCGCCCCGCCTGCCCGCGGTGCGGACGGCCCGCACGGCTGCGCTCCGGCTCCGATTTCGCCATGGGCTGCCCGTGGTGCGGACTGTGGGCGGAGCCGGAGCACCGCGACGGGCCGGTGTCCATCATGTCCCTCGTCGAGGCGTGGAACCATCTCGCGGAGGTGCGTTCATGACCGGCAACCGACTCCTCGTCTTCTTCCTCAAGGGCGTCGGGCAGGGCCTTGCGACGGCTCTGTTTCGCAAGGAGACGCTGACAGACCCGCTGGAGCCCATGCCAACCGTTCCCGAATGGCTGGCGTCATACGGCGTCACCCCCCGGGACATGTCCGCATTCGACCGGTGCGAGGCCGACTGGTACGCCCTGCTGGACCGGCGGAAACGCCAAACGGACGCGTTCCTGGCGGGCGCATTCGCGGGCACCTGCCTGTACGTAGCCCTGTGCCTCGGATCGCTCGTGTTCGTCGGATGGCTGGTCTGGCGCCTCATTCCGTGACGGCCGGAACGCATGGCCTGCTCCGGTCGTTCTTTTATGGTCATTTCAGTTCCGACCCGTCGACGTGGATGTCCAGCCGGTCGGCGGTCGGGTTCTCGGCGACCTTCGCCATGACGATGCGGTAGAAACGGTTCATTCCTTCCCGCTCCCCCACGTTCGCGGCGTACAGATCGGCCACGCCGCGCCACGCGTCCGTGTAGTGCTCGCCCGTCATGTCGTCGAGTTTTTCGGCCAGGTCGGCCAACGCGTCGCGCGCGCCGTCGGCCTCCGGATGCTCCAGACGACTGGCCAGCGCGGCCTTCTCCGCGCACGCCGGCGTGTCCGGGCGGACCGCGTACCAGCCGGCCAGCTCGAGCAGCCAGCCGAACGTGTCGATCTCGCAGATCCGTTCGTCGTGGGCGTACCTGATGGCGAACAGGAAGTCCATGGCGATCGAGGCCAGCGCGGTCAGCGCGGTCGCGGTCAGCGCGACCCCGAGCTTCGAATCGGACACCCATGAGGAGTCGAACAGAAGGGCCAACGGCAGCGCGCACAGCAGCGCCAGCAAGGCCAGTATGGTCGTCATATGCCTGTAGGCCTTGTCCGCGGACCAGAGCCTTCCGTCGATGTATTCGTTTCCCATGTCCTCCCGCTATGCGTCGCGCCGGGACGCATGGGACCGGCGAACGGAAAAAGGAGCACGATCATGGACATCGACAAGATCATCGACAAGGTCAACGACCTCATGGCGCTGGCATCGGATCCGGCCGCGTCGGACAACGAGGCGTCGCTCGCCTACGAGCGCGCGCAGCGCCTCATCGACCGCTACCGCCTCGAGGACTGGAGGCGCGACCGCACGCGGCGCGTCATGACGGAGCGTTCGGTGCCGCTCGCCGCGCGCTGCTGGAACACGTTCCAGCTGGAACTCGCCGGCATTGTCGCCCGCGCGAACGGATGCCGCGTGTATGGCAGCTACGACTATTCGGCCGCCACCGGACGGCGCGGCAGGCTCAACGCGCACTTCGTCGGCGAGGCGCGCGACGCGGACACCGCCGTCATGCTGTTCCAGGCCATTGAGCTCGACTGCCTGACCCGTATCCGCCGCACATGGTCCGACCGCCTCGACGCGATGGCGGAGGGCGACCCCGACGAGCGCCGGTACGTGGCGTACCGCATGGCGAAACGCCGCGACCGCTGGGCGTGCGGCTTCCGCCAAGGCTGGAACGACCGTCTGCGCGAGCGGTTCGCGTCCCTCAGGACCGAGAACCTCGCCATCCCCGCCGGCCGCGACCTCGTGCTGACCCGTGAGCGCCAGCTGGACGAGTACTTCTCGAAGCTCGATCTGCGCAAGGAGCGCCCGCGCACCATCCGCTACTCGCTCGAGGCGGCCGGTCTCGGCCGCGAGGCCGCCGGCGACGTGGCCTTGGGCCTCGACCCGCTGGAGGCTTCCGGCCGCGCGTTGGGCGCATAGGGCATCGGCGGAGGCCGGAACCCCGACGGCACGCCGCCGGTGTCTATTGGATTCAGCGGTGCGTTATGTAGGCGGCGCGCCGAACGGGTCCCAGCCTCCATATGACCGACCCCCGGCTCCGATATTCTCGGAACCGGGGGTCGCCTTTTCGTTCTTCGGGCCGTCACCGTCTGTACAGGGCGAGCAGGTCGGCACCGGTCAGCGACCTCGCGTCCACGCCGAATTCGGCGCCGGCGCGGTCCAGTATGGACTCCAGCGCCTCTGCGTCGAACGCGCGGTCGGCGCGGAGGCCGCTGCGGATCACATCCACGGCGGGCGCGTCGACGTCGGCCACCGTGCCCTTGTCCAGATCCACATCCCAGACGGACGCGCCGGCCAACGTGGGATGTGTGACGAGCACATGCCGCCCGCGGTCCCTGTACGTCAGGTTGAGTCCGTCCAGCGCGGCGGCGAGCCCGTCGGCGCTCACAGGCCGACGGCCGCTCTGATGGCCGGAGCCGACTGCGTCGTGTCCTCCCATGGGAACCCCTCCCGTCCGAAATGCCCGTAGCTGCTGGTCGGCGTGTAGATGGGGCGCGCCAGGTCCAGCCCGCGGATGATGCCCTTCGGCGTCAGGTCGAACACGTCGGCGACGGCGGCCTCGAGCCTGTCGTCGCCGACGGCGGACGTGCCGAACGTGTCCACGTCGACGCCGATCGGGTCGGCGCGGCCGATGGCGTAGGCGACCCGCACCTGGGCGCGTACCGCCAGTCCCGCGTCGACGATGGACCGCGCCACCCAGCGGGCCGCGTACGCCCCGGAACGGTCGACCTTGGTCGGGTCCTTGCCGCTCAGCGCGCCGCCGCCGACGGGCGCGACGCCTCCGTACTGGTCGACGACAATCTTGCGCCCGGTCAGCCCGGCGTCGGCCTTGGGACCGCCGAGGACGAACGAGCCGGACGGGTTGACAATGACCGTCGACGCGGATGCCATGCCGCCGTAGGGGGCGAGCGTCGGCGCTATGACCGCGTCGCGGATGCCGTCGACGAGTTCGCCGCGCGGCGTGTTCGGATCGTGCTGGGCGGACACGAGCACCGTGTCGACCACGGCCCGCACGCCCTCGGAGCGGACCGTCACCTGGGTCTTGCCGTCCGGCCTGAGCCACGGCAGCGAGCCGTCGCGCCTCGCGTCGGCGAGGCGGCGGGCCAGGGCGTGGGCCAGTTCGGCGGACAGCGGCAGGCGCGTCCGCGTCCGGCCGTCCGCGTAGCCGACCATGATGCCTTGGTCGCCGGCGCCGTCGCCGTCCCCGACGGCCGCGTCGATCTCGGCCGACTGGGAGTTGAGCATGTCGAGCACCTTCGCGTGCGCCGCGTCGAGCCCGCACGCGGGGTCGGTGTAGCCGACGCGGCGGAACGCCTGGCGCACGATGGCCTCCACGTCGGGCCGGTACCCGCCGGCGGCCTTGACCTCGCCGAACACCATGACGGTGTCGGCCGAGGCGGCCGTCTCGGCCGCCACATGCGCGTGCGGGTCATGGGCGAGCATGTCGTCGACGACCATGTCGGAGATGAGGTCGCAGAGCTTGTCCGGATGGCCCTCGGTCACCGACTCGCTGGTCAGGAATCGCGCCATGTCCTCCCCCCCCTCACTCCTGGTTGCCGCGGAACTCGGCGGCCACGACGAGCGTCGACGGGTCGGACTCGTCGACGAATCGGAACATGCGGCCCGGCCTGACCTCGACGTCGTCGGAGCCGAGCGCGGCCAGCGCGTCGAGCAGGTAGTCGATGTTGATCCTGCGCGTCGCGTCGGCGGACACCTCGGCGGGCACCCATTGGACCACGTCCTGGTCGGCGCCCCTGAGCGTCATGGTCACGCCGTCGGAGCCGAAGCGCGTCTCCATGACCGGCTTGTCGTCGACGAGGCGGCGCATGGTCCTGGCGGCCTTGACGAGGGCCGCGCGCTCCACCTTGGCGACGGAGTCGGACCTGAGGCGTTCCGGGGAGAACGCGCGGCCGAGGTCCGGGTACGCGCCGTCGATCAGCGGGGTCATGTCGAGCGTGCCGTCGCCAGACACGAACATGGCGCGGTCGGTCGCGCCGAACGTGGTGGCCTTCGCGCCGGCGGTCCTGAGCCACTCGGCCGGCGCGATGACGTCGAGGCCCTCCGGCACGGCCACGTCGAGCGTGCGCACGTAGGCGCGGTAGCGGTCGGTGGCCTCGATGCCGAGCCGGCCGTCGCGCTCCCTGAGCCTGACGCCGCCCAGCACCGGGTTGGACTTGTCGCGGGAGGCGAACGAGGCCGCGGTGGCGACCGCCTGCCCGAACACCCCGGGGTCCACCCCGAGCATGTCGGACGGCACCTGCGGCACCTGCGGCATGGACGCGCCCGTCAGCAGGCGGGCGTCGACCGACAGGCTGCCGGCCGACAGGTTGAGGAAGCCGCCCGTGGCCGCCTGGCGCGACGAGAGCGCCACCTCGCCGGACGGCATGGCGTCCGCGTACAGCGCGAAGCGCACGCCGGCGACGAGCGCCTCCCCCGGCTCCTCCACGTCCGCCTGGACCGACGCGCGGCTGTAGCCCTCGCCGACCGCCTCGAACACGAGCCCACCGTCGGCCGCGCGGACGGACAGGGCCGTGTGGTCCGGGTCGAGCACCCGGGTGACGTGCGAGACCGCGCGTGACAATTGGACCGAATCGACTGTCGCCTTCATTGATTTCCTTTCGAGAGGTTTCCGTATCACCGGTCCGTTATGCGTCGCGGCCCTCATCCAGCCCGTCTCCCGCGTCGAAGTGGGGCACGGTCAGCACGAACGGCGCGAGGGCCGACAGCCGGCGGTCCACCGTGCGGACCGCCATGTCATGCACGTTGAGGGAACGGATGGCCTGCGGGTCGCACCCCATCTCGTCGGCGACGGTCTGCGCCATCTTGGAGGCGCGCAGGGTGAAGCAGCACAGGGTCATGAGCCCCAGGAAGGTGGCGAGCAGGGACGGGTCCATCTGGGACGGGTTCTGCGTGCCGGCGACCAGCTCCACGCCGTACGCGCGGCCGCGCTCCCTGAGCCACCTGACGGCCGCGGAGCCGCCGCCCGCCTGCCCGTCGTCGCCGCCGGACACGTCGGTCAGCTCGTCGATGTACAGGCGGACGCGCCGGCCGGAGTCCTGCCAGCCCGCGCAGGAGCGTTCGATCTCGTCGCGCAGCGACTGGAAGAGGAGCGCGCCCACGAGCCTTCTCGTCCCGTCGGGCATGGCCGCGTGGGCGCCGTCCGGGCCCGCCTTGGCGGCCGGCCCGATGTTCACGGCGAGGACCGCGTGGTTGGCGACCACCTGGCGCCAGGTGACGGACGGCCGGCGCGCCGTCAGCTCGGGCGCCCGGGCGAGCAGGTCCATCTTGTTCATCGGGGCGCTGAGCCGCTGCATGAGCTGCCCGTCGGGGATGGCGGGACGGCCGGCGGCGTTGGTTCCGCCGTGGAGGCGTTCGACGGCGGCGCGCACATCCGGATCGTCGGTGGCGGCGCACGCGGCCAGGCCCAGCGCCCTCGCGTCCGATACGCCCTCGGAGGCGAGCAGGCGGGAGGCGAAGCCGGTCCAGCCGGATGGGGCCTTGACGCCATTGGCGGCGCATTGCCGCGCCAGCGACGGGGCGGGCAGGGCCGTCAGAGCGACGAACACCGAGTCGCGCAGCTGGATGCGCGACTGCTGGCCGACCTGGCCCTCCCCCAGCGCGCGCTGCATGAGGTCGGCGATGTTGTTCGCCCGGTCCATCGGCGTCCCGGGGCCGAGCAGGTCAATCATCGGCGTCGACGGGTCGGAGACGTCGATGACCAGCATGGACGGGATGAGCCGCCTGAGCACGGGCAGTGAGTCCTGACCCTTCGACTCGATGGCGACGAGCACGTCACCGGGGCCGGCGTGGGCGGCGCCCCAGTGCTCGAGACCGTGCATGAGGTTCGACTTGCCGGAGCCCGGCTCTCCAAGGATGCCGACGCCGCCGTACAGCGCCTCGGGCGCGAGCGAGGCCATCTCGTCGCCGCCGTCGCGGCCGAGGTTCGGCCCGCCGTCGCCCTTGAGCGCCTCCGGCGCGGCCGCCTTCGCGGTGCGCGACGCCTGCGAGAGCGCCGACGGGGTCGCGACGCCCGCGAGGGCCCCTGCGGGCAACGGCATGCTGGAGCGTTGGAACGCGTAGCCGTTGATGCGCTTCCTGGCCCATGGGCCGGCCTCGTCGCCGCCGACCAGCGTTTTGCGGTCGGCCACGCGGGCGGTGCGCGTCCTGCGGAACCACCACCGGTGGCGCGGACGCTGCCAGAGCGCCTCGTCGGACGGGCACGAGAGCCGGCGCCAGAACGCGGCCGCCGCGAACAGGGCGGCGGGAATAGCCGGCCACCACGGGCCGCCGGCCGCGAACACGGCCAGCGCGCCCGCGAACACGGCGACGCCCACGGCGCACAGGGCCGCGCGCGGGCGCGAGCGATGGGCGGAGAAACCGGGCGCGAGCCCGAGCCCGAGCGAGTTGGCGGCGAGCTTCGCATGGTCGCGCGCCTGGGCGAACGTGGGCGCCGCCGCGACGACGCGGCACACGCCCACGCCCTCGCCCCTGAGCTTCGACGTGTCGGCCTGGCGGTTGAACTCGTCGGCCAGCCAGTCATCGTTGCGCCGCCCCTCGACGTAGCCGATGCGGCGCACGTTGAACGCGACCCAGCCGTCCTCGGGCGCGTCGAGCCTCACGTCGGAGTCGTCGGTCTCGTCGTCGCGGGCGGTGCGCGACAGGGTCGCGCTGATGGGGACGAACGCGTGCGCGGCGGGCAGGCGTTCGTCGAGGAAGTCCGGCGGGTCGCATCCGCGGGCCACGGCCTTGGCGGCGCGGGCCACGGCCTCGGCCGCGCGGTCGCCGTGGGTCTCGGCCACGGCCAGCCAGCGCCGGCCGCCCCGGGCGAGCAGGATGCAGCCGTCGTCGCCCAAGTGGCCGATGTCGGCGATGCCGGGGCGTTCGGACAACCCCAGTTCCGCCGAGGCGCGGCGGGCGCGTTTGAGGAACCGGTCCTGGTCGTCGGCCGCCCCGTCGGGGGACGGCAGGAGCTCATACCAAATCCATTTCATGGAAGCCGGGCTATGCGCGACGCATACGGGTGGGCATGGCTTACGACAGGGAACAACGCGACGAGCTGGACGAGCGCGTCAGAGGCATCGACTGGAACGAGGAGGCGCTCGAGCCGAACTCGCCCGAACGGCGGATGGTCGCCGGATGGCTGGAGGAGTCCGGACTGGTCCGGCAGCAGGTGCGCCGCTGGTTCCCGGACCCGGAGCAGGCGGCGCGCATATTCGAGTTCACCGCGCCGCGGATTACGGAGAAGATCCTGCACAAGACGATCGTGTCAAAGGAGAAGCAGGTCAACGAGAAGGGCTGGTGGGACCCCACGCTCGGCACGTCGTTCTGCGCGTGGGCGAAGAAGACGTCCGAGGCGGTGGCGAGGGCGAACCCACGGCGCGTGCTGTCGCGCAAGGCGGTGAACGCGTCGGCGCTCGACCGCGACGACGACGAGGGCACGGACGTGTACAACAAGGCGTTCGACGACGCGTTGAGCCGGAATCTGATGGCCGTGGACGCGCCCGCCCTGTTCGAGACGCACCCGGACCTGACGGTGCCCCGGCCGGTGGGGCGCGGGCTGAAGGAGCTGCGCGCCATGTTCGACGCCGACCCGTCGCACGCGGCCGCATGGGCGTACCGCCATGGCCTGTGGCACCGGTCGCTCGACGAACTGGAGCCCGCGGTCGCGGTGGCGCTCATGACCCAGCCGTTGAAGCCGGCGCGCGCCGCGCTGCTGCCGGAGCTCATGCCGGAGGACCCGGAGCTGGCCCGCGAGTACGCCGCGTCGCAGACGGCGTCGCGCAAATACGACGCGGAGCGTCTGCGCCGGCTGGTGCGGCGCCGCGCTGAGGCGGACGGCGTGCCGGAATGGGACGTGTGGTGCCGGTTGGGCACGCTCGCGGCTCAGCTACTGGCGGGTTGAATGTCGTACGGGTCCGGTCCCGGGAGCCGGTAGCCCAGGTCGAGGGCGACGGCGAGTAACCACGCGGACAGGCGGGCGCCCTTGGTACGTTCGTCGAGCAGCCAGCCGAGGTTGGCGGTGGCGGGGTCGACGTCCCGCGCCCGGCACCATTCGGCGGTCCTCGCCACCTGGCGGCGGGCGGTGGCGTCGGACGTGCCGTAGATGGCCTGGCTGACACGCCAGACATGCAGGCGCAGCAGCGCGGGATCCGACTGGCATTCCCGGAGCAGCCATGCGAGCGCGTCGGCGCCCTGTCCGGACTCGGCCATGGAACGGAGCCTGACGAGCGCGTCGGCGCGGCGCGAGTTGGCTTTCATGCGGGCCTCGACGCCTAGCCGCGACGTCTGCCGAAGGTCCATTTCGCACGCTCCTGCCTGAAGTCGTCCGGCCGTCCGCCCGCCCAGACGGCCGCGTTGGCGAGCCATCGCGATTCCTGCCCGTGGGGAGGGCCGGACAGTCCGGAGTCGACCATTTCGGTCGACTGTTCGGTCCATTGGTCGCATCCGCCGTATTTGGCCAGTCCGTCGAGCATGGCGCGCCATTCGTTCGGCTTGCGGGGTCTGATGCCGATGGGCGTCTGGGCGATGGCCATGACCTGTTCCGGCCGGTGGATGGCGTCGAGGGCGGCCAGTCCGTCGTGCAGCTGGCTGCCGGTCTGTCCGAGGCGGAACAGGACGCGGGCGCGGCCGCCTTCAACGAACGGGCGGATCAGGCCGCCGCTGATGGTGTTGGGGTCGTTCCATAGCCGCCGGTCGGTGCGGTCCGCATCGACGACGACGATGTCGCAGATGCGGGCGAGTTGGATGAGCGCGGACCCGTAGCGGTCGACGAGGTGCGTGGCGCGTGTATCCATGGGACCGGGGAGGAACGCGTAGTCGGCCCGTATCTGTCCGGGCATGACGAGCACATCCATGATGTCGTCGGCGAAGCGGGCGTCCTCGAGTCCCCTGTCGGGGGGCACGCCGAGGAACGCGCGTTGGGACTGCTGCCCCGGGTTCGCGTCGACGAGCGCGACCTTCATGCCGGTCTGCGCGAGGGCCTGCGCGACGGCGCGGGCTCCGGACGACTTGCCGAGCCCGCCCGAGCCGCCAAGCGAGAATGTGATTCGAGCGGTCATGCCGTCCGCCTATGCGCCCGGAGGCGTGGAAACCCCGCTGGCGGACCCCGCTTTTCTCGGTCGGCGCCCTCCGGGGATGCGAAAGTCGGGTTATGGTGGATTGGTTGTCTGTCTTGTCGGTTGCTGTTTTCTTTTGCTGGGAATATTTGGTTGTCGTTTTTGTTTGGCTGTATTTGTTTTCTGTTTTGGTGTTTTCGTTGGTTGTATGTGGTAGTGCTTTGGGCTGGTTTTGGTTTCGGTCTTTTGGTTTTTCTCGTCTCGTCTTTTTTTGGTTCTAGGTTTTTTTGATCGCTTTTTGGTTTCGGCTTTTTCGTTTTCCGGCATGACGCTTCGGAGCCGGATCCGCGTCGACGCGCGACGCAGACGCGAGTCCGCATAGGTCGATCGCGACGATTCCTGACATACGAAAGGGGAAGACCTTGGCCTTCGGATTCGATTTCAACAACAACGGCGACGACGGTTTCGGACGCGACGTCCCCCAAGCTCCGGCGCCGGAGCCCGAGACGCCGGCGGAACCGGACGCGGCCGCATGGAGCGTACCGGAAACAACCCCGGAGCCGGGCTCCGGACCGGAACCCGCCCCGGAGCCCGTGACGCTGGAGACGGATGGAGAGGGCGCGGAAAACAAGGCGTCGGACCGTCCGGCCCGTCGCCGTCCGTCCGGCCCGACGCGCGCGGCCGTGGAGAAGGTGCTCCAGGTGCGCGCGGCTTTGGCCGATGACGCGTTCCGTTCGAAGCTGGCGGAGCTGACGGGCAAGTCGGACGACGCGGCGTTGGAGTCGGCGCTGCTCAACGGCCTGTCGGGCAAGTCCGAACTGACGCGCGCCCAGGTGGCGAGGATCGATTCGGCCGCCTCTCGCGCGGAACGTCCGGAGGTGGCGCGGGCGCTGGACGAGCTGTGCGGCTCGGAGTCTCCGCTGGCGCGCACGCTGGCCGTGCTGTCAGGTCGACTATCGGAGCCGGCGGCGCTGCTGGTGGCGCTCCATGACGCGCAGGACGACCGCGACCGCATGAGGCTGGCCGTCGCAGCGGACGCGCATGTGGTGCGCGACGCGGTGAGGCTGGCCAACCTGGTCGGCGGGCTGTCGCTCAAGACGGTGGGCAAGTCGTTCGACGTGGCCATGGACCTGGCGTTCGCGGCCGGCACGCTGGATGTCGAGTCGGTCAGGGGGCTCGAGTGAGGCCGGGCTGGCTCGAGGTCGGCCGGGTGGCGGCGGCGCTCCACTGTCCGCCGTCCCTGTTGGACGGGCTCGCGGCGCATGGCATGTTCCCCGCCGCGCGGGAGGGCATGGTGCCGTCGGTGGGCGTGGCGCTCGCGCTGAGGGCGCGCCCGTGGCTCAAACGGCTGGACACGCCGATGTGCGGGCGTGAGCTCGACGCGTGCGTGGGCGTTTCGGTCCCGATGCCGCCGGACTTGTCGTTCGACATGGCCGGACGGAGCTACTGCGTGCTGTGGCGGGCCTTGGACGCCATGTGGTCGAAGTTCGGCGACGTCCCGGCCGACATGGCCGCGGCGTCCGCCGGGACGCAAGACAGCCTGTTATGAAAGACACCATTCTGGAATTCGACGAGACGGATGGCACGGTGCGCGCCGATGTGGCGCGTCCGCGCCACGCCTCGTTCTCGTCATTGGACTCGTGGCGCTCATGCCCCGGCCGCTGGCTCGCCGGCCGCGCCCTGCCGCGACGGTACGAATGGGACTCGCCGCTCGTGCTCGGCTCGCTGGCGCACGGCGCGTTGCAATTGGCCGTGACCCGGCAACCGGACGTGGCGCACCCCGACTGGCACGCGCTTGTGGAGGCGGCGGTGCCGATGCTGCGCGAGGAGAACCGTGCGACCGGATGGAAGCCCGACCCGATCCCCGACGGTGTGACGAAGCCCGACGGCTCCCCCATGATGGAGGCGGACTGGGTCGACGGCGCCGCGGCGAAGCTCGACGGGTTCCGTCTGACCGATGTATTCGGCATCCCGCTGCATCCGGCCGCCGCCGAGCAGGAGCTCCGTGAGACGATATGGGGCATCCCCATGACCGGTTCGGTCGACTACCGCGACGCGGAGCGCGGCGTGGTCGATTGGAAGACCGGCAGGAAGCCGGACCGCGATTCGGGCAGGATGCGCCACGCTGACCAGCTGCGCGTTTACAAGGCGCTGTTGGAAACGGCGGGCGTCTGCGAGGTGCGCCGCGCGCGCGACGTGTACGTGGAGCACCGCACGTTCGAGACGGCCGACCTGTCGGACGAGGCGATGGCCGCGACCGGCTCGCGCATGGCGCGGGCATGGGACGAGATGAACCGTTGCGTCGGGGCGGGCGAATTCCCGCTGAGGCCGTCCGGCCTGTGCGGGTGGTGCCCGTTGGCGAACGCCTGCCCCGCCGCGACCCTGTATGGCGCGAAGGCCCGCGCCGCGGCCGCGAGGCAGTGGCCCGCGGACGACGCGCGCTTCCGGCTCGCAAGGCCAGCGACCGACCCAGTGGCCGGCTTCGGCCTGCCCACCGGGACGCAAGACGGGGGCGAGAATACACGAAAGGAGACGGGCGTGGACCTGTTCGAGGACCTGTTGGACGGAACGCCGGCGCCAAAGCCGGAGCCGGTGAAGTCGGCCGAACCGGAGAGGGGCGTGGACCCTTGGGAGACGGCGGCGGGCAAAGCCGCCTTGGAGAAATGGGGCGTGCCTGGAAAGGCGGAGCCAGCGCAAGCCGAGCCGACCGGAAAGGCGGAGCCGAAGGAACCGGAACCGACCGGAAAGGCGGAATCCGGGAAGGCGGAGCCGGCCGGAGGCAAGCGCCTCGTGTTCGGCAAGCCGTTCGAGCCGACCGTGCGGGATGGCGACGCGCTGAACGCGAACGCCTATGGCTTCAGCGCGTCCATCATGCTGTCCGCCACGGCCGCGATCATGTGCGGTTCGGCGTTGGCCGGCAAAACGCGGGACACGGAGCTGCTCGTGCTCAGGCTCGAGTGGGCGGCCGCGCGCACCGTGTTCGGCGCCAACGTGCCGGACGTGCCGGGGCTGGCCGACGGCGACCCGGAACCGGCCGCGCTTGGGCGTTGGCTCGATTCCACGCTCGCCCGCGACACCAACCGCGTGTTCATGCGCGTGGCCGAACGGGCGGGACTCATGGAGCGCTCCGACGTGCCGATGGGCTGGGACATGCTGTCTGCCAAGCTCAAGGCGGTCGGCGAGGCGGCCGTGTCGGTGCTCCGGGACGCAAGGACCCTGTGGCGGGCGTGACCCCGCCGGAAAGGGAGCCCATCGCCATGGACGACAACATCCATGGGATGTTCGGCACCGGGACCAAGCTCGAGTTTGTGGCGGAGCCGGACGGTTCGCATCGTTGGGTGGACGACCACACCCAGCCCTCATTGGAGGGTGGGCGTGTGGAGATCCGCCACGGAAACAAACCCACACGGTTCCGGAGCCGCGGTGAGGCGGAGGCGTTGGCGGAACGTTGCTGCGCGTCGTGCGTCGTGTCGGTCCGCCCACGCATATACCTCACCGCGAACATCATCGAACCCGCCGAGAAGGTCGTGGTTCGGAACCGATAAACGCTTCCCGCCCGCCATCCGGCGGGCGGGTACCTTCGAACAAGGAAGGAAACCATATATGGCAGCACAGGAACGCGAACAGGGCGGCATCGAGTACGCCATCGTCCGTGACGAGGACGGCGCCTACCTCTTCGACCCCGAGGGCGACGGCACCGACCCGTCGTGGGAGACCGACGTCGACAACGGCAGCTGGTGGGGCACCGAGGCCGAGGCCCTGGCGAACGCGAACACCAACGGCCTGACCGAATCGGTCGACAGCGACGAGCTCGTGCCCGGCTATCACGTGGCTTCCCGCCCGTGGTACTACGACGACGACCTCGTCGACGACGCCATCGAGCCCTGACCGGCCGCATATAGGAAAAAAGGGACCGCCCCCGCGACGAACCCGGCACCGGATGCCTGGGGTCGCGGGGGCGGTCCCTTTTCGCGTATCGCTCAGTCGGTCTCGCCGCCGAAGTCTTCCGGATGGTCGGCCTTGTACCGGGCGACCTCCGAGTCGGACACGCTGTACACCTGGTGGATATAGGAGCGCATCTCGGATAGGCGGCGCGGCTTCACATTCTCCATCAGGCCGGTCTTGGCGTTGCGGCGGCGGCGGGTGATGTACGTGTGCGCGTGGGCGGTCTTGCCGCTCGAAACCTTCGGGTCGCGCGGCTCCATGGCGCAGAACGCGACGGCGGCCTCGTGGGTGAGCCCGCCCTCGTAGGCGGCCATGCGGGCCGCGTTGCCCTGTCCGGAGCCGTCCTGGGCGCGGCCGCCGTGCGAGTACTCGTCGATCTTGCCGACGCCGAAGCGGTTGGCGCGCCTGCCCGCCACGATGGACTTCGCGTAGTCGACGTCGCCCCTCAGGTTGGTCGGCGAGCCGTCGCCGTAGCAGATGTTCCAGAACGCCTTCGCCTGCGCGGTTGGGCCGCCGACCTCGCCGATCTGGTTGAGCGCATCGACGACCGCCTTGCGGGTGGTCGGGTCGGTGGGGACGCCCTTGGTCGGCTGGTAGAGCATGCGCAGGTACGAGCGGGCGGCGGCGCCCTTCGGGTTCGGCAGGACGCCGAACTTCGGCTTGCCGTCCTTGTCCTCGTACCAGCCATGTACGGGCTTGCCGTCCTTGCCGTGCAGGTTCTTGGTCTTGTTGATGAACGCGAACGCGCCCTTCCTGTCGCGCGGGAAGCCGTTACGAATGACGGCGGACGCGGCGTTCGCGTCCTCGTGGAACAGGTCGACGAGCGTGGACACGGCCGCGTCGGAGTCCCTGCGCCGGCGTAGGGAGTTGGCGATGGATTCGCTTGGGATGAAGCGCCTGTTGGGCGAACCGTCGATGGCCCGGCGGCGGGTGTACGCGTTTGACATGCGCCACATCTGTTTGACGGCCTTGCGGCGGTCCTGGTATGGGATGTCGGACATGTCGGAGGCGAACCGTTCGCGCACGGCGGCCTGGAACTTGGAGCTGGCCTTGGCGGTCCTCGTGTCGAGCGCCGCGTCGGTCAAAGGTCTTCCATCCGCGTCGAGCGGACGGGCGCCGTCGGGCCCGAACTCGAACCCCGCGGCCCGCGCGATCAGGTCGCGGGTCCGTTCCGCGTCCTCCACCACCGGCGCGGCCGCCGGCATGGGTCCGAACGGGTCGGCTAGGTCGGACGCGTCGGAGGCGCCTCCCATCTCGTCGGCGAACCGCCCTCCCGTCGGTATGCCCTTCGGTTCGCGTCTTCTGCCGCTTACGTCAACCATGATGAAGCCCCTTTCCGTGGCATCGCGGTGCACGGGAAGGGGCTATGCGGGCGGGTTCCTCAGAATGTCAGCCGGTACGCGTCGGACACGAGCGTGCGGAACCGTTCGCGTCGGTCGGGCGGCAGCGCATTGAGGTACTCGTCCGATTCGGACATGTCGAATTCGGACAGGGCGAACACGTCGCCGTTCCGGTCCACGCGCCAGACGGCCGCGTAGCCCGCGCCCTTGTCGGCGCGAACGAAATGCCCGTCGGTCGACCGGGCGGTGACTTGGCTGCCGGCCACGTCGGTCGGCAGCCCGAGCCGGACGGCCGACTGGGCGACGGCGTTCAGGTCGTCGTCGGTGGCGGTCGACATGCGGGCGCGCCGGACGCGCACGCGCGCAGCGGCGGAGCCGACCGCGTTTCCGTCGCCCGAGGCGGCGAAGCCTTTCGGCCGGGCCGTCGGCTTCGCGTGGGCGGGCCGGTCGCGACGGTCGCGACGGTGGCCGCCGGCGAGGGCGTTGGCCGCGTCGACGGCGTCGTAGAACGAGCCGGGCAGCCCTTGGGCGAACGTATCGAGCGCGAAGTCGTCGCCGGGGCGCTTCGACGCGCCGGCCGGATGCGGGTTGAGCGTGGCCGATTGGATGAGGTCGCCGTGCGCGTCGAAGCGCGTGGCCTCGCACATGGACGGCTGCACGAGCACCTGGGACCGGTCGGCCATGGTGATGGCGAGCGTGCCCTCGGTCGCGTCGACGCGTCTGACGGACCGGCCGGTGGCCGCGATCGCGTGGCATGCGTCGACGAGCCTCATGACCGACAGCATGGTCCCGTCCGGGTCGGACGGGTCGACGCATGCGTCGATGAAGACCGGATCGGACTCGTAATGGACGGTGATGTTCGACCCGTCGCAACCGACCCTGACGGCGCCGCCGAGCCGGTATGGGCTGGATACGGCGGCCGCGTACGCGCGGTCGAAGCCCCCTTGGCGGGCGCGGGGCACGAACGTGATGGTCGGGTCGCCCGGGTGGCTGACGCGCGTGGAGCCGTCGGGCAGGTCCTCGATCACCGCGGCCGTGTCCTCCGCTTCCAGGTCGGAGGCGTCCGAGCCTCCGCCGTTCTCGTCGGCGAACCGGCCACCTGTCGGTATGCCCTTGGGCTCGCGCCTTCTGTTGCCTACATCAACCATACGTCAGTCCTCCCCGTTGACGTCGAGCTTGGCCAGCGTGTCCGCCACGTCGTCGTCGGTCCAGCTGGTGAAGTCCATGTCATCACGGGCACTCTGGATGGCGTCGAGGATCTCCTCGCGGTTGTCCCACGCCTCCCGCTCGAGGTCGGATTCGTCGACGGACTCGAAGTTGCCGTAGCCGTCGAACCGGATGTAGTCGTGCCCCGGCTCGTAGTCGCCGAAGAACGCCCGGTCGACGAGCCATTGGGTGTCGTATCGGCCGGAGCCGTACACGCCGGACAGCGACTCGATGTCGTCGGTCGCGTCGGCCCAGTCGAACGCGCCGTCCCAGCGGTTGCCCTCCCGGGCGGCCTGGAGCAGGGCCTTGGGGTCGGACTCGCGCACGCCTTGGAGCGTGTCGGCGTCGAGCTCCTCCCGGACCTCGGGCGTGTCCTCTACGTATTGGCGGATGTCGTCGGCCTCGTCGGCGGCCTGGTCCTCCAGGTCGGACTCGTCGACGGATTCGAGCATGCCGGCGTCATTGAACCGGACGAACTCGCGGGTCGGGTAATAGTCGTCGCCGACCGCGTCGATCAGGGTCATGGCGGCGGCCGGGTCGAAGCCCAGCTCGGACATGAGCTCCTCCGGCTCGGTCGCATCGGCCCAGTCGCACGAGCCGTCCCATGAGCTCATGGTACGGGCCAGTTCGAGCAGGGCCTCGCGGCTCGCGGGCGTGTCCCTGATGTCCGCCGCGTCGGGGATGGACGCCGGCGTCTCCTCCACGAGGTCGGACGCGTCGGAACCTCCCCCGTTCCCCTTGGCGAACCTGCCTCCCGTGGGAATGCCCTTCGGTTCGCGTCTCCTGTCGTTCGCGTCGGTCATGACCGGCTCCTTTCCCTTATCCATGCCGTCAGGCCGGACAGCCTGCGGCCATACTTCGAGTTCCTGAGGTCATCCAGCGCGGCGTCCGTGTCCGACGGGTTGGCCGCGCAGTGCGTGATGAGCGCGGTCGCGGCGGCCCTCTCGTCCGGCTCGGCGTCGAGCGCCGATGCCAGGGGCATGCGTCCCGCGTATTGGCTGGCGAGCCTCATCGAGGCGACGCGCCACGGGCCGAGCCCGGTTCCGGCCGCGTCGAGCCTCGCCATGCCTCTCGCGTTGAGCGAGGCCGACAGGCGGGTCCGGCCGTCGGGGTCCTCACAGGCCTCCACCGCCGCGTCGGTCTGACCCTCGAGCGGGTCGTCGAGCTCCGTCACCACGGAGGCGTCGAACCTGGCCGCGTCGGAACGGGCGGCCGCGCGCATGGCCCTGAGTCGCGCTGGGTCGGGCAGTTCGGCGCCGAACCGTTCGGCGGCCTCGTCGGCCATGGCCGCGTACTCCACGTCGGCGTCGAGCTCGCGCGCCCGGCGGCGGCGCTCCTCCAGGCGGGGCGGTTCCGGGCGGGGCGGATCAGGTACGCCGAGCGCGTCGGTGCGGTCGGCGCAGTCGTCGGCGGCCAGCATCATCATCCGGTCGTGCAGGGGCACGACGTCGCCGATGCCGTCCGCGTCCAAACGGGCTTGGGTCCGTTTCGTCGGCCGGCCCTTCGCGTCGACCAAGTGGGAGTACGCCTCGTCGCGGATGGCCTGCCGTTCGGCCACATATTCGGCCATCTGCCCGTTCCAACGCTCCACGTCGGCGTCGTACGCGGCGATGTCGGAGTTGGCCGACAGCCACCTCGCCCTCGCCTCCACCGCCGCGCGCGTCATGCGCCCGGAGGCCGGGCCCGTCAGGTCGGAGGCGTCCGCCCCCGTGCCCCCGCGGGCGAAACGCCCTCCGATCGGTATGCCCTTCGGCTCGCGCCTGCGCGTCCTCGCATCCATGTCCCGACCATCCTTTCCGTCTTTTCCGGTCCGCTTGCGGTGCGTGGCTATGCCGCATAGTCGTGGCGCACTATGGCAAACCGCTCCAGATCACGATCACGCTCCCATTCCAGGTCCCGCGCGGCCGAGGTGGCAGTCTCCTACCACACGCCGATACGCGCCGCCAGCTGGGTCCTCGCCGTCCTCCTCGTCGTCGCGGGGCTGCCCGGCATGCTCGTTCCGCCCATCGGCTATCTCGTCGCCCGGCTCACGGCCAGAAGGCCGGAGACGACCGGGAAGGACCCGTGGGGGAACCCCGCCCCGCAACCGGGCAGGGAGCGCAAAGACTGGGTGTCGTGGCGGCGCGCCGACCATTGGATGCGCGGTGACTGGATCAAGCCGGCCGGCGCCGACGTCTGCGTCGGCCTCGCGTTCGGCTCCCTGTCCATGCTCGCCGCGTACATGTGCGCCATTCCCGCACTGGCGGCCGTCGACGGACGGTACATGTGGTGCGCGTGGCTCGACCTGCTCGGCACGTGCCTGTGGGTCCAGGCGGAGCTGTCCGACATGCGCGACGGGACGCTCACCGACAAGGGGCTGGATCTGTCGGTCCGCCAAAGCCGCGTCCCTTGGGCGAAAAAGCGCCTCAAGGCCATCCTCGCCATTCTCGCCGGCGGGCTGTTCGCGGGGGCGCTCGTGTGGGCGCTGACCGGCTGGGTGTGGCAGATTCCCCTGTTCGCCGCCGCCTGCGGCATCCCCATGCGCCCCGCGCACAAGGCCGCCAAGGCCAGGTTCAGGGACGAAATGCGCGCCGCCGGCCTCATACGCTCGTGGCTCGAGTCCACATCGAAACCGCCCGTCAAGCGCCCGGGGCGCGTCACCAACCTCGAGAAGGGCGCGCATGGCGAGCTGCTGTTCATGCTCGAGACGCCGTTCGGGCCGCGCGAGTGGACGACCGACGCGTGCCGCGACCAGCTCGCCCCCGCCGCGCGCGCCGACGGCATGAGGGTCGGATTCGCCATCGACGGCTCCGAGACGCGGCACGTCGTGTGCGCCATCATCGGCGCCGACCCGGTGCCCGCCGCCGAGCTCATCCAAGACAAAACCGGCTGGCAGGTCGCCCTGACCGTCGACGAGCACCGCATCGCCGTCAAGTTCTCCTCGTTCCCGGGGCGCATCGTCAAGGCCTCGTGCGTGGCCACGCTCGAGGGGAAGCCGGCCGTGTGGACGTTCGACGTCGACGGCTCCAACTCCACCTGGTCGGACATCGCGCTCAACTGGTTCCCGGGCCGTGACGACGAGTGGGGCGACTGGGGCGTCGGCGCCGGGCTGGCGGTCACGCCCGACAAGTCGCGCTCGTTCGCCTGGCTGTGGGACTCCGACGTGGACCTGTCGCTGGTCGAATGGGACGCCAAGGCGCTGCCCCGCTCCGTCGGGGACGACCCCATGGGACACCTGTCCGACATGTTCAGGAGCGAGCGCGACGTGTCGGAGTGGACGAAAAGCCTGTCAGGCTTCAAGCTCGACCCGCCCGTCGACTTCGACTACGACCGCACCGAGGACGTGCGCTCCAAGGCGGGCTTCGTCATCCGCCAGCAGACCGCCGTGCTGCCACGCACCGCGTCCGTGCTCGACTACATGAAGCCCGACCTTGCGCCCGCGTTCGGCGACGCCGTCATGGCAGAGGCCATGCCGAGCCCCGACCCGGCGCGCCCCGGCGCATGGCAGATGCGCTACCTGCGCATGCTCACCCTCCCCCGCGCCCGGCGCAACGCGGACGCGCCCGTCACGCTCGACGCCAACAGGGGGACGGACCGCGCGTCCGGCATGCTCGCCGCGATGGTCATGTCGAAGGCGCTGAGGACATGCCTGAAGACGCCCGCGTTCGTCGGCGACGCGACCGCCTGCCACCGGCGCGGCGACTGGGCGCTGTGGCGCATGCCCGTGCAGCTCAACGGCGGCGTCACGCCCGCCGACGTGCGCCGCGCCGAGGCGCGCATCCGCTCCATGGCGGGCGCGACCAGGATACTGTGGCAGTGGCTCGACGCGGGCCACGTCATCGCATGGGCGGGCACCGGACTGTCCGACCGGCGCGGCGACTGGGCGAGCCAGGAGATGATGCGCGCGGCCACCGGACTCGCGCTCGACGACGCGTGGGCACAGGCGGGCGCCGTGTCCGCCGACGGCCGGACGCCGAAGACGCTGGGCATCGAGACCAACGGGGCGCTCGACCTGTACACGTTCTCCATCCCCGCCGGCATGAGCGCCGACGACGCGTACGGCAGGCTCGACCGGTTCCAGGCCGCGTCGGGCATGGTCTACGCCAAGCGCGTCGCCTCCGACGAACCGGGCGTGCTGAGGCTCCTGCTGGCGCGGCGCAGCCCGCTGCCGACCGCCGCGATAGCCAGCCCGTCCGACCCGGACCCGAGGAACATCGGCGTGTACGGCACGCTCGACAGGGTGGGGCCCGGCGACCGCGTGCTGCCGTTCGGAACGCTCGACGACGGCACGACCGCCGAACTCGATCCGAAGGACACGCCGCACCTGCTGTGCTCCGGCACCACCGGCTCCGGCAAGAGCTCCGTCATGGTGACGCTCACGCGCGCCGCGCTCGAAGCCGGATGGCAGGTCGCGGTCGCGGACCCGTCGAAGGGTGCCAAGGACTTCGCCCCGATCGAGGACAAGCTGCTCGCGCGCGAGGAGACGCTGGCGGGCACGAACGCACTGCTCGACTGGGCCATGGCGGAGATGCACCGCCGGCGCGACATGATCGGTCAGGCGGGCGACCTGGACGGCCTCGACCCGTCGGTCCGCCCGCCACGGCTGCTCATCGTCATCGACGAGTTCAACTCGCTACTCACCAAGGGCGGGGTGCAGGTGCCGAACCCGAACGGCGACCCGGACATCGACAACAAGAACATGCGCGCGAAATGGGAGGACGGACTGCGGGCCAAGATCGGCCTGGACGTGTCCGACCTGCTCAGGCAGGCGCGCGCCCTGAACATCATGCTCCTGCTCGGCGCGCAGAAGCTCAATGCGTCCGACATGGACCTGCTGCCCGACGCGGGCACGGCCAAGGGCATGCTCGGGCATGTGTTCCTCGGCAACGGCGACACGGCCGGCAACGTCAGCCAGTCGAACGTCAGGGAGGCGAACCGCCTGTTGAAGCAGGCGATGAACTCGGGCGGCATGCCCAAGGGGCGCGGCCTGTACGAGCGCATGGGGCGCGGCGTGAACATGTTCCAGGCCTGGTGGGGCGGCGCCGGCGACGACCTCAAACAGGCGTGCGCCAGCCTGCCCGACGTGGAGCCGCTCGACCTCGGACGATTCACGCCGGCTCCTCCGACGCAGATCGGCGTCATGGAGCCGGAGCCGTCGACGGTGGTGGAGGCCGACCTGTCCGACGGCGAGGAGTGGTCGCTCGATTAAGCCTTGAGTCCGGCCTTGAGGTCGGCGAGCGAGCCGGACAGGGAATCGAGCATGGCGGTCGCCTTGGCGCGCGCGTCGGCGGCGCGGGCGACCGCCTCGTCGGCGGCGCGCGTCCTCGCCACACACGCGTCGCGGTTCCTCCTCTCCAATTCGGCGGCGTGCTCCTTCGCGTCGGCCAGCGTCTTGGCGGCCGCCTCGGAGATCTCCTTCTCGCGGGCCTTCGCCTGCTCGACGGTCAGCCGGGCGTTCATCTCGGCCTCGTCGGTGATGGCCTTGGCGCGCGCCTTCGACTCCTCGAGGGCCTTGGCGCCCTGCGCGCGGGCCGCGTCGAGCAGGGCCTGTCCCGCCTTGCCGGCCGCCTCGAACGGACTGTCCGCGGTGTGCCTAAGCTCGGCCACTTGGTGCTTCAGGTCATCGATGCGCGCCTCGGCGCCCCTGATGTCGCCGCGCGCCTTGTCGAGCGCGGAACGGTACTCGTCGGCGAACCGCGTCTGCGTGGCGAGCCTGCCCTTCAGGTCGGCCACGAGCCGTTCGGCCGCGGCCGGCTCGTACCCCTGCCTGAACCCGTTCACGCGGGGCACGTCCAGCGGCATGGGCTTGACCACGCCGACCGGCTCGATAACACGCGTCTCGTCCGAAATCTCCTGCATCGCCATATCGTCCTCCATTCGGTTTATTCATTGGCGTTACGCCGCTATGCGTCCGAAAAACGACAGACGGGTCCGTACCCGGTCTCCGTGAGGGGATCGGGTACGAACCCGTCTGCGAGCAGGTGAATACACATATGCACCCCGGTCGGGGCGCACCATACGCTATGCGTCCCGGAGCTCAACGCCGGCCGAGCGGCGCCAGCACGCGCCGCACGACGCCGAGGAACCCGCCGAGAACGACCGCGCCGGCCTTCCCCACCGTCGACGCGAACCGAACGAGCCGCGGATGGCGCGGCTGTGGCTTCGATGGCACGCCATGCCTTTTCGCTTCTCCCCCGTCCTTTCCAGCAACGGACTTCGCCTTTTTCGACCAGGCTTTTCCCTCCGCCGTGGCGAGGGCCCCGAGGGCCTCGCGCTCGGCCGCGTCGTCCGCGGTCGTCCATTCGGCAAGCCCCGCCTCCGCCGAGACGCGGCGCCTACGCAGACGTCCGAACTTGGCGGAGAGCGCATTCCGGGTGGTGTCGGACATGCGCCCGTCCAAATCCTTGAGGCGTTTTGAATACCCGTGGTACTCGGAATAGGAGGAACCGCCCATATCGGCGTACACGTTCTCCGACAGCGAGCTGGTGTGGAGCATCCCATCCGTGCCGATCCATTCCAAGTCCTTGCCCCACGACCCCATCACGGCGGCGGGGCGCGCATTCCCATCGGTCCCGACCACGGCCAGTAGGCGCGGATCGCGGGCCAGCCGGGCGCGGGTTTGTGGACCCGTATGCTGTCCGACCAGGGCGCCCCAGAGCCTGTCGCGTTCCGGGTCAACGCCCGGTTTGGTCCCCTCCTCCGGCGCGCCCGGGGTTTTTGGGGCGGGATGGGAGCCGGTCTGTTCCGCCCGTTGGCGTTCGGACTCCTTGTTGGCCCCGCGTTCCGGATCGGGATCCGGATCGCGCCGCCCTTCCGGCGTGGATGGAGACGGGGTCCGGCCGGACTCCTCCATCCATTGGCGTTCGAGATCTTCGTCGGTCAGCGACGAGTAGTACTCGTCGGCCTCGCGTTCGGCGCGCTCGAACGCGGCCTCCTCCAAGTCGGCCGCGTCGGCCGCGCCGGAGTTCTCCTTGGCGAACTCGCCTCCCGTGGGGATGCCCTTCGGTTCGCGCCGCCTGTCCGACACATCGGTCATGATCATGTCTCCTTGTTTTCCGGCGGCGCGGATCCGGGCTATGCCTCCAGTCCGAGAGCACGGGCGACGGAACCGGTGATGGCGTGGATCTCATCGGCCTTGAGGCCCGACTTCAGACCGCGTTCCAAGGCATCGGACCGGATTTGGCCCCAATTCTCCGGGTGGTTGGCGGCCCGGCCGTACATCCAGTCGTGCAACACCTGGTTGCGCTGGCCTTCGGGGATGGGTGACATGTCGACGGGCTTCGGTCCGAAGCCGTCGTGGGCGGGCGCCGGGGACGGCCCGAAGCCGTCGTGGCTTGGCGCGGGGCGCGTCGACGGGGCGGCGCCGTGGTGGGTCCTTCCGTCGAGGCCGCGGTAGCTGGACGGCAGCGGTTTGGCGAGGTAGCCGTGCGATTCGAACCATTCGAGCATCGGCTGGGTCAGGTCGGGGCGTTTGCCGTCCTCCGGGCGGGCGACGGCGTCGTACGTGCCGGCGGGGATCGTCGAACCGACGGCCACCACGTAGCCGCCCATCGGGGCGCGCAGGTCGACCAGCAGGGTCGGGTCGCCGCTCACCTTGGCGCCGACCGCGGCCTTCTTGAAGTATCCGGCCAGCCAGTCGGGGACGCCGTAGGCGCCATGGAAACCGCCGCGGGCGGAACGCTCGAGGAACGGCGTCGGGAAGGCCGTCGAGCCCATGCGGGCGTCGAGGTCGGACTCCATGCGGTTCAGCCCGTGCATAGCGCCGGAGCCGTCGTGGCAGGCGTCCCAGTCGACGACGATCTCGCCGTCGCCGGCCACCTGCGCGGCGACGGGCGACTCGCCGAAATCGGGCAGTTCGGTGGCGCGGCCGTCCCTGACCTTGCGCTGCCAGTCGACGGCGACCTTGCCGGACTCGCCGCCGCCGGCGGGCACGTACATGCCCGTCTCGCCGCCGGCGAGCTTCTCACGCGCCCATGCATCCGGATCAGACTCGACCGGTGCGAACGCGTCGACGTCGGTCAGGCCGGGACCGCTGTCGGGGATGTTGCGGACGGCGGTCGCGGTCTGCACCCATGTGCCCCACAGGTCGTTGTCCTCCTCGACGGGCAGGTAGACGTTGCACACCTTGCCGTCCTCGCGGCGGCTGGTGCGCCTGAGGCCCAGCGCGGCCCAGTGGATGCCGCGCGTCTCGGGCGTCGAGACGACGTAGCCCTGTTCGAGGACGGCGCGCACGACCGCCACGTCGCGGTCGGACAGGCTGTTCTGGTCCACAAACGAGACGCCGCGGCACTTGGAGTGGTCGCCGCTGTACCAGCACCAGGTGAGCATGCCGAACATCGTGAACGGCCAGAAGCCGTACTCGTCACGGAATGGCATGTACCGTTCCTTGAACACCCCGCCTTCGAGCAGGGAGGCGAACATGAAGCGGCGCTGTTCGGCCTCGGAGTCATCGATGGGCAGGTGGTAGTTGGTCGTGATGACGTGCACGGCCTGCGGGGCGGAGTCGACGAGCGCGTCCTCGCCGCGGCGGCGCGCTGAGAACGGGAGCAGGCCGGTCAGCAGGGTCTTGAGCGGCGGGAGGATCTTCTGGAACCGGCCGCCGCGCGGGTCGTAGTCGTCGGTAAGGGCCAGCAGGTGCCCGGACAGCTCGATCATGGCGTTCTCGGTCGACATGGCGGTCGGCTGGGCGAGCAGGTCGAACGACAGGGTCATGGCCTGGCGGCCGAGGTGGGCGACGAGGTCTTTGGCCAGCGTGGACTTGCCGGTGCCGCCGGGGCCCTGCAGGACGTAGCACTGCTCGGGATGGTCGCGCATGAACATGGAGCCGAGCATGAAGCCGACGACCCTCTGCGACTTGACGTCGCCCTTGGCCCAGTCGCGCAGGATGCGGCCGGCCTCCATGGCCCTGGCCTTCGCCTCGGCGCGCGGCATCCCGGTGTACACGGTGTATGTGGTCGGATTGGACACGTCGACCGTGTCCACGACCTCGCCGATTGACCCCTCGCCGTTGGCGCGGCTGACGGCGTTCCCGTCGGCGTCGACCTCGGTGAGCACCCAGTTGCGGTGGCGTTCGGAGTACTCGCCGCGCCACATGCCGTCGGTGCACAGGAACGTCATGCCCGCGGAAATGGTGCGCCCCGCCTCGGACAGCCAGTCGGCCATCCACGAGTCGACGCCAGGCACGGTCTCGCGCGACGAGCCGCCGTACGCGATGCGCAGGTCGGGCACGGGCACCCATGAGACGGGCTCCTCCCAGAGGAACCGGTCGCCGACGGCGCGGCGGTAGAGCCGCCCCCGGGTCGGGTCGCCGGGGTCGCGCATGACCCTGAGGTCGGGCGTGTCGACCGCCTCGGTGATGGCGCGGACCAGCCACAGCGGCAACGGGTCGGACGAATCGGTGGGCGTCCATGTGTACACATGCTCGTTGGGGCGCTGGATGATGGACTGGAGCATGTTGGGCGTGGACATGGCTCCGGGGCCGAGCTGGGCGTCGGGCACCGCCTGCACGGTGCGCACCGTCTGCGCCACCTCGAACTGTCGGGCCATGAGCGGATGCTCGAGCGCCTTGGCGGCTCCGAGCTCCCTCATGGACATGGCGCTGTAATCCGGCCGGTCGTATCGCACCGGCCCCATGTATACGTATTTGTCACTCTGCATGTCCGATCGCTATGCGTCGCGGGGAACGAAGAGCGCCGGGCGGGGCGTTCTTCCGTTCGGAGCGGACCCAGCCAGGGAGATCCGGACTGAATACAGACAGGTCCAATCGTGACGGGATTGTGACCAAACAGGGTCTTGTATTCACCTATACGGGCGGTGCATTCAGTTTGTATCAGTTGGGACTGAATACACTTTTCCACAGGCTGAGGTACTGGAAAATAAGGAAAACATAGAATGTAATACACTGATGTATCAGTGTATTCGGTGATTTTGGAGAAAGGCGTTTTTTTCGGGGTTTTCCTTTATAGGCGGCTGAATACGTGTTACAGGTGATACGGGCGTGATTCGCCTGTCCGTAAACTTTCCGTTTCGGAAAAAATGCGGATCGGATGCGGCACGACGTGTCCGCCGCGGATATGATCGCCATGATTGGAGCCAGGGCTGTCCAAACGCCCCGTGGACAGCCTATGGCGGACAAGTTTCCATGTCCGAGGCGAAAGTTGTCCACGAGCGGCGTGGACGCCCTATGGACGGCCGACATGGACAAAGTTGCCGCGTTCGGGACGAAAGCCCCTCAGAGGGGCGTTTATTCGGCCCACAGGGGCGAATGCGGCTTACTGGGGTCGTAGGTGGTCGGCGCGGACAGGTTTTTGCGTTCGGGACGAAACCGTCCAGAGAGGCGCTTGTCCGGCTTTTCGCGGGCAGTAGGTTTGCGCGTCCGTCATGGCGCCTGTATCACCTGTAACACGTATTCAGTCCCCTATAAAGGAAAAGGCCCAAAAAAACGCCTTTCTCCAAAATGGGTGAATACACTGATACATTCATATGTTACATTCTATATTTTCCTTATTTTCCAGTA
>ERZ772901.537-NODE-537-length-37098-cov-9.925249_pt1 | contig 37098 bp, 55 predicted proteins | sample MGYA00512123_ERZ772901 | MGnify/ENA primary metagenome ERZ772901 (study PRJEB29015, sample SAMEA2737711) | human gut metagenome | biome: human gut; feature: human-associated habitat; material: faeces | place: China | collected 2012 ...
GGCAATCAAAAAGCCCGCTGCGAAGAGCGGGCATACTTTCAGATGGTGCGCTCGGATGCATACCGGCAGGCCGCGAACCAGTATTCCACACGGATCTTGTCGCGGAAGACCGTGACGGTGTGGACGAAATACTGCAGGAGCTCGGTGAGGCCGGGGGCGGTGCGCTGGCGGATGGCCGGCAGGAAGCGGTCGCGGATGTAGTGGACGATTTCTGCAGGCGCGATGGTTTTGCCGGGCTGCTGTTCGAGCTTTTCACGCTGGGCGCGGATGTCGAGGATCTTCTGCTTGAGGTGCTTCATCTGTGCGCGGTCGAAGTCGTCGAAGGTGTCGCCGTCTGCGATGACTTCATAGAGGCGTTCAAGGGACTTGCTGGCCTTCGCCTCCTGCTCCTGCAGGGCGGCGATCTGCGCCTGCGCATTGCCGACGAGGGCATCATACTTCTCTTGGACCTTCTGGGCGAGTCGGAAGAGCAGGCTTTCATTGTCGATGACCGCGGCAAGCCGGCCGATGATGAAGTTTTCGAGGGCGGGCGCGTAGATGTAGCGGTTCGGACATTTCGCGTCACCGTGGTTGGACTTCTGGCAGCAGCGGTAGTATTCACGGACTTCCTTTTTACGCGTGCGGGTGCGCGTGCCGGACATGCTGGCGCCGCATTCGCCGCAGTAGACGAGGCCAGAGAGCAGGTACGGATATTTTGCCGTGCGCCTGCCGCCGCGCCGCCGGTTCTCCTGCATGCGCTCATGCACAGCCTGGAAGAGCTCGGGGCTGATGATGGCCGGGCAGCCGTTCGGCACGATGATCATGCCATCATGGTCCGGGCGGTGACTGTTGCGCCGGCCGTCGAGATACGGCTGGTTCTTGCCAAGAATGCAGGTGCCGATGTAGCGCCGGTTGTTGAGCATGTCATGGAGCGTGGCCTTGCCGAACTCAGCCCCGCGCCGTGTGCGGTAGCCGCGGGCATTGACCTCCCGCAGGATGTCGATGTAGGACGCCCCGGCGGCGTAGCGCTCGAAGATGTAGCGGACGGCCACGGCCTCCTCTTCGTTGATGACGTACTTCTTGTTCTTGTCCACGCTGTAGCCGAAGAGCGGGCGGCCGCCGGTAATCTTGCCCGCGAGGACGTTTTCCTTCAGGCCCTTCTTGACCTCTCGCGAGAGATTGCGCGAGTAGTAAGCGGCGAGGCCGACGAGTTGGTTTTCCATCAAGGCGCCTTCGGGGCTTGTGCTGTCGAAAGCCTGCCCCGAGTATTCGACGCGGACGTTGTGCCGGGCAAGCTCCTGCTTGTTCTTGTAGTAGTCGAATTCATTGCGGCCGTTGCGGTCCACCTTGTGGAAGATCACGACCTCGAAGAGCCCTGCCGCGGCGTCGCGCAGCATCTCCCGATAGGCCGGGCGGTTGTCGTTTGTGCCGGTGTACGCTTCATCCGCGTATTCCTTGATGATGTGGTAGCCCTTGCGGCGGCAGTATTCGCGGCCTGCGCGGATCTGCGCCACGATGCTTTCGGCCCGCTGGCTGTCGGACGAATAGCGGGCGTATAGAGCAGCAATCATAAAATAACCTCCTATATAGCTTGCAAGCCCTCCCCGCATGGTGTATCATGTAAATGGATTTCTTCACACGGGGAAGGCCACAAACCTTCAGCAAAGCTCCATCGGTCAGGATGGGGCTTATTTTATTGCCGCCAGAGACGGCAGGGCGTCGCCTACGGGCGGCGCTTTTTCATTTTGCGGTAGTAGTAATAGTGGAAGGGGTAGACGTTGGAGAATCCCTTTTATCCCGAAACTCCTGCCGCACGGCGTCGAGCGTCGCCTGTTCGCGCTGCCGGTCGAGCTCCTCCGGGCTCTTCTCGGCGGCCAGGCGGGCGGCAAACTTCTGCGCCATCGCAAGAAATGTCTGCCGTTCTTCGGCCGAAAAGCTGAAGTAGGTCTGCAGCAGGCGCATTTCGAGATCCGTCAGGTCCATCTCCTCCTGCAGGCGCGCGAGCATCGTGCTGACGTCATCGCTCTCCATCGGCCCCGCTCCCGTGCGCAGCCACTGTTCAGACACGTGGAACGTCTGGCAGATCAGCCGGATATTCTGGTCGATGACAGTGCCGCCTTCCTGCTCCATCTTGCTGACAGCGCCACTCTTTAGGCCGATACGCTGGCCGAACTCGGTCTGGTTGAGCTTCAGGGACTTTCGCAGCGCACGGATACGTTCGTTGATAGAATCGCTCATATCTTCACCTCCTTTCTCTAAAATATATAATATTCTATTTAGTAGAAAAAAGCAAGCATAAAGTATTGACTTATTCTATTTAGTAGTATATTATAAGGGTAGAAATTCTACTGAATAGGGAAATACAAGATTTAGTGAAATTTTCCCTATACTGGCCTTAGCAGGCCAGTATAGCACACTCTATTAGAGTGTGGCTGGAAAAGGAGGCGAGAGAAAAGGCCGCCCGTGTGGGCGGCCGATGCGGTTACTTCCAGAGATAAGAAAGGTCTTCTTGCGGAGGCTGTACAATCTGGTAAATCTTGCGAGGCGCGAGCATTGTACCGTCAGAAGGAACAACAAAGACAAACTGCGAGACGTATTCCTGGAAAAGTCCAGGGTAGTCACCGGAGAGTGCACTGAGGATGTCGGACTTCTTTTTCAGTTTTATGCCACAGTTATGATCGCGCACAAAATCCTTCAAGACGTCCATCCGGGATGCGCTTGCCAATGCGTCGAGCTGGATGACGGTCTTTGCAATGAGGGCAACATCCAAAAGACGCAGGACAACATCTGACTTGGGAAGGGCGGTAGGGCGTTTGTCGTGATACAGGTATTCGTACATCACGGAATACAGCACCTGCTTTTCTTCATCGTTCAGCTGAGAAGCTAGTTCAATCATGTGCGCCTTGTCTTTCTTCTTGTCATTGGAGTTTTTGACAGAGGCGTCATTGACTGCTTGACCGGGCAGAGAGAACAGGCCAAGCTCATAAGCCAGACGGTACATATGCTTGCACGGCTTGTGATGTAAGGAGAAGTCACGGCAAGAGCACTCTTCGAGCGATACAGTGTAATCGTTGATTCTGCCTGTCTGGCTGGCGTTGTCTACAGATTGAACGTTCAGTTTCAATGCAGACTTTTGACGGTTGACCTGGCCGGATTCTTCATGTAGAGGGTTGCCAGGCGAGAAAAAGCCTATTGGATTCATAAAATCAACTCCTTTTCAAAGAGAATTCGACGTATGTAAGAGTAAACCTGCTATGATAGCACACTCTATATGGAGTGTACCCCGAAAGGAGGTGAGATCATGCGCGCTTGGCGTAAGTACAAGAAATGGAAGGGGCAGAAAAGTGCATTGGCGCTCTGCCGGTGGCTGGACTACTGTGACGCAATGTATGATTTCCGTTTTGACCGGTTCGGAACATTGCTGAACGCATACCGGCAGAGCAGGCCGGAGAAGATAAGGAGGCAGGGGAATGAGTAAGACCGGAGTCGAGAAGTTGATGGAGGACTTGGAGAAAGACAAGCTGACACCGCCAGAACGGCGTCAGGTACTGGCCAAGTGCATGCAGATTGCCGCACAGGAAAGCAAGATCGTGCACGGCCACATCATCGCACTGACGGATGGCGACAACGACCACGGACATATCCATCTGGATGGCGTGGCCGTCGCGGCAGAAGGGAAGCAGGGCGTATTGTTCGGCCTGCTGGCCAACATCATCGTCATCGTAGCCCATCGCTGCGACATGAACATCGATGACGCGATGGACAAGATTCATTTCTATCTGGATCAGAATGGAAGGTGAGCGCATGAAAGAGCAGATCAAGGAGACCATCGGCCTGGCCTTCATGGGCCTGTACATCGCGCATTTGCTGGTGGGGGTGATGACAGGACCATGAGCAAGATTCTGCGGGCGGTGAACTTCTACCGCCATGAGAATGACCCGATGACCGCGTACACGCTGCAGCTGATACAGCTGGATATCATCATCAAGAAGCAGACGAGCTTCTTCATCCAGATCATCACGCCGGAGCATGGCACCTTGTTTGACAATCAGGTTGTCTTCGAGGTCAGCAAGGCGGCCGCTGGGGAGAATTTCCGTAAGGTGGTTATGGCCATGCGCTCCATGATCCGGCCGGAGCGCGAAGTGTGGACATGCGGGGAGCCAGTAGAGCAAGTTTCTTATATAGAAGAAAGGAGTAAATCATGACTGAGAAAGAAAAGCAGGCACGCGAAGTGCTGAAGGTCATCCGTCAGGGCGACGTGAGTGACCGGGAGAGAATCAGCGTCTACATGCAGGGCGTGATGGCGGGCTACAATCTGGCCAAGCCAGACCGCGCCCCTGAGCCGAAAAAAGAAGGCGCAGCATGATGGACGCACAGGTGGAAGGGCGCCGCGTCATCGAAGAGGATGAACGGGACGAAGAGAGGGCAGAGCGATTCCTTGACGCGCTGGCGTCGATGATCGCCGAGGCCATCCTTGACTCTCAGCCAGAACGGAACGTGGCACCATGATAACAAACGTTAGTTCGATAGAAGGGAAAAGAAAAGCGCCCGGCAGCAACCGGGCGCATGCTGGCTAAAAGCACAGCAATGTGGATTCATTGTATGCGTTCATTATACCACATTGCGAGCCAGAAAACACCCCACGCGCTGGGGATTGCAGGGCTTGTTAAACATATTGTTTGGAGAACCACGCATGGTGCGGCAAGCCTTGAAACGAAAAGAAAAGCGGGGAGGGGACGAGATGGCTTATCAGGAGAAAGTGATTGACCTGGGCGATGTGGTAGAAGTGCAGAAGTACGTCAACGGGAGATTGGGGACGAAGGAACAGAGGAAGAGGGCAGAAGCTCAGAGGGCGACGCCGGAGGAGCAGATCCGCTGGCAGAGCAAGGAAGCAACACGGAAAGTGTGGAGACTGCTGCGGGACCCGAAGAATTTTCATCCAGGGGATTTGTGGACGACACTGACCTACCCGGCAAGGACGACACCGGACAGCGAGACGGTGAAGAAAGACATCAAGGAGTTCCTGAAGCGCATGCGCCGAGAGTACAAGAAAGCAGGCAAGGACTTCAAGTACATCTTTTCCGTCGGGCGCGGGCGGCGTGGAGCGATCCATCTGCACATGGTCATGACGAAGATTGACACGGAGATCATCGCGCACCACTGGCAGAACATCGTCAACCGCGGCGAGTGGGTACACGTCCATACCGAGCATCTGGATAAGTCGCAGAATTGGCACAAATTGGCGGCCTACATCATCAAGAACGGGGAAGAAACCTTCCTGTCCGACGACCCCATCATCAAGAAGCGGTATTCATCGTCCCGCAACCTGCATGTCAAGAAAGTGCGTGCCCGCACGGTGAAAGCAAAAGAATGGCGACGCCAGCCACCGCCGCGAAAGGGCTACTACATCGACAAGAATCTTTCGTATGCCGGCGTGAACCAGTTTGGCTACCCCGTCCAATACACGGTATACGTGAGACTTCGGAGGTGAAGCCATGAACAAGAAGAAAGCCGGGAAGCTCCTGCAGAGATTCTGCATCGGGAAGTCACCGGAGAAATGCAAGCGCTGCCAGGTCAAGACCTGCGCGCAGAAAGCGAGGGAACCATGGAAGACGAAGAACTTGAGCCGGTGAATTGCGCGGCGGCTGTCCGCGCCATCAAAGACGCCGGCATCTTCATGTTGCTCGACCGTGATGGGTGTCATTACCTGGTCACGGAAGAATTCATCCTGCAGCTCAGGAAGAAAGATGCATGGAAGATCCAGTGCAAGACGGAAACCGAGCGGCGGAACGTCTACTACGTCAAGAAGAAATCAGGCTGGGAAGAATCGCCGAAGATTGCAAGCCCGGATGCTGTACTGACACGGTACGAGTCGTATATCAGCCAGGCAGCCAATCATGGCGAATCACTGGCGGCGACGGGCATCACCATCACAAGTTATAACGGCCTACCGATGGCCGGCGTCCTGTATGCCGGAGAAACGGGCTATGCGCTGGTCAACGGTGAGCACCTGGCCATACTGCTGGGGAAAATCTACCTGCAGCGCGTTGGTGACGCCGTGGTGGCCAATGGCACACAGGTCCTGTCCTTGATGCAGGACACCGCCTGGAAAGAAAATTGCTTCATCGTGCAAGAGGAGGGGAAGGCATGAGAACATTCGCGATCGTCAACATGAAGGGCGGCGTGGCCAAAACCACAACAGCCTGTAACATGGCTTATCTGCTGGCTCAGAGCGGGAAACGTGTCCTGCTGATCGACAACGACATCCAGGGCAATGCGTCGGCGTTCTACGAGCAGAGGAAGGCAGCGGGCACCGTAACTGTGGCGGATGTATTCCGTGGCGCGTCCATCCGCGAAGCCATCCGCCAGACGCGTTACAGGAACCTGGCTGTTGTGATGGGGGATATGGACCTTGCGACTGTCAACATGGAGCTTATGGCAAGGCGCGACCCGCGGGCGGCTACGATCCTGCAGGAGGCGTTGGGTGACATCCGGCAGGAATATGATTTTGCCATCATCGACTGCGCGCCGAACATGACACCGAACGTCATCAATGCTTTCCTGGCGGCCACAGACGTCATCGTACCGCTGGAAATCGACGGCTTCAGCATCGACGGCCTGCGCGAGGTAGAGAGTCGTGTGCTGGAGGCGCGGGCGGCTGGCCATGATGTCCGGCTGACGGGCGTCTTGGTCACGAAGTTCAACGGCAGAACAAAGATGGACCGCGAGGGGCTGCAGTTCCTCCGAACGAAAACCAAGTTCCCTGTTTTCCGCAACGTTATCCACATGAGCATCAAGGTCAAGGAATCCGTATTCCAGCACAGGCCCGTCGTAGAGTATGCGAGGAAGTGCCGCCCGGCGCAGGATTACCGGGCTTTTGTCGAGGAACTTGTGCCCAACTTGGGCACAGAGCAGGAAGGAGCATTGGTATGAGCTTTTCCATGATGAACGCCATGGGGGATTACATGGCAGAGAAGCCGCGCGAGATCGTGAAAATCGACCTTGCCGATATCCTGGACGATGAAAACAACGACTTCGAAGTGGAGGGCGGCACCGACATTGAGATCAAGAACGCCCTCTTGAAGGACAGCATTGAACAGTTCGGTCTCCTAGACCCGCTGACGGTACGCCCAGCGGGCGGCGGGAAATACAGGCTGATATCAGGCCACCGCCGCAAGCTCGCACATGAGCGCCTTGTTGCAGAGGGGAAGACTGAATTCCGGAAAGTGGACTGCATCATCCGCGAGAGCGACGAAACAGATGCAGAGCAGATGCTGATCGAAGCCAACATCCCCAACCGCGTCGTGTCGGATTGGGAGAAGCTACAGGCCGTGAATCGCATGAACGCCATCTTCGAGAAGCGCCAGCAGGAGGGACAGAAGATACCGGGACGCCGCCGGGAACACATTGCCGCGGCGCTTGGCATGAGCGTGTCAGCCGTTGGCCGTTTGGAGAAGATCGAGAAGAACCTGACGCAGGAGTACAAGGACGAGCTCAAGGCGGGGAACATTGGCGTCAGCGTGGCCGACAAGATTGCCAGCCGCCCGCAGGAAGAGCAGAAAGACCTCCACGCCGAAAAGGGCGCGAAGGTCAAGCTGGTAGACCTGCAGCAGGAAAAACAGCTGCCAGTGGAAACGCGCTCCCGCGTGCCAGGCATCCCGGCAGACCGCGGCGAGATCATCCTGATCATCGGCGAGTACGATGGCCAGTTCTATGCCGGCATATGCGGCCGTGTCTATTTCCCGGATATGCCGCCACATGCATTCGAGTATATCGACAAGCAGCAGAAATACATTTCGCGCGAGGCTGCTGTAGATGGTGCCATGGAGATGATCGGCAGGGATGCCTTTGCCAGCGACTTGCTGAAGCTCAGAGACGCCGAGCAGAAAGAGCCACCGAAGGCAGAGCCAGTAGAGAGACGGAGGGAAAGACGGGATGCATCAGGGAGAGGCAGGCTGCTGCTGATCGGCAGTTTGAACGAGGCATGGCGGCGTCTTGCAGCCATACATGATGCAGAGGATGAAGCCGCCCTGCAGTACGCAACGAACCGGCTGAACATGATTATCCGGGAGATTGAAGCCGAGGACTGAGAGGGGCGAGAAGATGGACCGTCGTGTAGAATATCTCCACCGTGCACACCGTGGCCGCAAAGAAATCAGCGTGGCCCTGTGCGCGGTGTACGAAGGACAGGACCACATGAAGCCGCCTGTTACGCTGAAACAGAAAGTCGCGACGCGCTGGCGGGCGGGAACCTGCAGATTGTGCGGCGAGTGGTCAACGTATATCTCACAGGAACACGCCCGGCGCCATGGCTTCCGCGATGCTGACGAGATGGCCAAGGCGGGCGTGATGGATTGGACAGAATAGGAGCAGGAGAAATGCTGATTTTGAAAACGAACATGACGAAGCAGGAGATTGACACGGCAGTGCTGGAGAATCGCCGCCGTCGGCGGACGGCCGTGAAAGAATACCGGGAGAAGAAGCGCACAGCAAAAGACACCGTGGCAGTCTTGCGCGCCTGCGACCGCCTGGCCGTCGAGCTGGACCGGATGCGGAAGAAGGTGAAGGGATGATTGGTGAAGAGAGGATTGAGGAATTCAGGAAGGCCCTGTTGCAATACCTGAATAGTATGCGGATAATCTTGGCCGACATGACGAGAGAGGTGTTTGCCCGCGCCTATCAGTCCTTGAAACAAACACAGGCTATGATTGTCGAGCTTCAGAGCAACAGGCTGCTCAACATGGGGAAGGCACCAAGGTATTGGCGGCGCTACTGGGCGGTAGCACTGGGGCTCTGCAAAGAGCGCGCGTGCAAGAAGAAAAAGCGCTTGCGCCGGGGAAGGAGAAAGCCGTGATGATTGTGGCATTTGCGGTGGGCGCGTGCTTCGGCATGGTCATCGCGTCCGTCTTTGCCGCCGCAGGGCGGTGCAGCTACGAAGAGGAAGTAAGAGCGTACTACGAGAGGAGGATACAGCAGGATGGGCATTGCGATACTGCTGGCGGCAGTCGTGCTGATTTACGCCGCTGACCAGAAGAGAAAGACCAAGGTCGAGAGGATACCGAACTGGAGGAGCAGGAAACGTGAAGATCGTGGAATACATCAAGGCCCGGAGGATGTGGCAGAAGCGCCGCGCCGCTACAGGTGGTAAGAGAAAGCAGAAGGGGCGGAAGAAATGAACACCTATCGGGATCCGACGGCGTGGCTGGCCATCTGGAAGATAGAGACCAGGGACAGGAAACGGAGCACTAGAAGGCGAGAGGGGAGACGATGCAGATGGACAAGGCGAGGACGTGGTTCTGCCAGGAGTGTCAGACGATGATGGAGCACCACCGGGGGGGCTTCGATAAGTGCCCGGTGTGTGGGGCAGAGGCATGGCCGTCCGGCGAGGCGAGCTATCAGCGCGAGCGTCCAAAGGCCGCGGCGCTGGCACAGAAGATTCATGGCGTCTGGTACTGCCAGCGCTGTCGGGTACCGATGATCCCGGTAGACGGGGACTATTGCAAGTGCCCGGTGTGCACGGCGGAAGTCTGGTACGGGACTGAGAAGAAGCGGGAGGACATGCGAGAGATCATGGAGACGACGGAAGAATTCCCCGTATTCCACCACGCCGGGGAGAGCCCTGCCGTGGGCGGCCGCCCCGCAAAAGGGGGAGGCTCGCACAATGGACGAGGCAGGCGCAAGGCGGACATGCAGAAGCCGACAACAGAGGAACTGTACAGGAGATTGTGCAGCAGTTGACAGACATGTCAGACTGCGATACAATAGGAGTCGTAGAAGACTACATGGAAACATGGCCGTCCGCATTCCGCGGGCGGCCTTTTCTAGTGCCTGAAAACGGGAGGCGAGGCCATGGAGTGCATCAAGCATAAGCGCGTGAAAGACCGCAAGATGATCAAGGCCATGCGCAAGGATTACTGTGAACGCTGCGGAGCGTATGCGAACATCGAACCACATCATGTGTTCACGGTCGGCAGCGGCGGCGGAGACATCGAGATGAACCTTGTCCAGCTCTGCACGTCGTGCCACATTGGCGCTCACGATGGCAGCATCAAGCGTGATGAATTGCTTGCGATTGTTGCGCGTCGCGAAGGCGTAACATACGAAGACGCCTACCGGGTCAACCGCAGGGCAATGGGCTACATGGTCGATTGAGCTTGTGCCCAATTTGGGCACACCGGAGAGCGGCAGACTAGCACAACGATACCCCCGGGGTGTGTGGGTCCTTCTGGAGCCAGGCGGCTGCTCGGGTCTGCGAGTCGCGGGCGCTCTCTGCGTGAAATGAGAAAAAATCGGTTGACAATCTGACAAAATGAGGGGAGGGAGCCAGGATGCCCGGGAAGTCGGGCGCGGGCGCGCGCGAATCAGAAGAAAGTAAATTCATTTTTTCGACTGCCGACGCCTGCGCTTTCTTCCAGATCTCCCGTGAAACCTTGTCACGTTGGGAGAAAAAGGGCGCGCCGAAGGTCGGCCGCGGAAAATGGAACATCAAAGCCGTCATGGAATGGCGCTTTGCTGGCAAGCACGCCGAAAGCCCCGAAACGCGCAAGCTAAAGGCCGAAGCCGATTTGAAAGAGGCGAAAGCGGCCCAGGAAAAAATAAAATTGGGCGTTACGAAAGACGAATTTATTCCTGCCGATGCCATGAAAGCGGAATTGGCGCGCCTTTTCGCCAACATGAAGAAATCATTGCTGGCCGTTGGCCATGACGTGGCGGCAGATCTGACGGCAATCGATGCCGACGCGGCCGAAATCGCCAAAAGCAAGGTTGACAAACGCATTCGGGACGCGCTGCAGGAGCTGACAGAGGGGAGGAATTATCGTGCCAGGGCGAAGAAAAAAGCGAAATGAGCTAAATTACCCGTGGTGGATTATGGACGCCCTGGCCGTCTTGAAGCCCCCGGAAAAGCTGACCGTTTCAGAATGGGCGGATAAATACCGGATTCTGTCGGAGCTGGACAGCGCGGCCCCAGGACATTGGCGGACGAGCAAGACGCCGTACCTCAAAAGCGTCATGGACTCTTTTAACGAAGATTCGATACACGATATCACGTTTTGCGCCGGCACGCAGCTTGGCAAGACATCGGCCGAACAGAACATGATAGGGTACGCCATCGCGCAGGACCCTGGGCCGATGCTGGTGGTCTATCCATCGGAAAAGCTGGCAAAGTTCACAAGCGAAAAAAGGCTGCAGCCGCTTATCAGACTATCCCCTGCCCTGCGGCAGAAGTTTGACGAACGCGGCAGTAAGGACCTTGAACTGACATTCAGCACCATGTATATCGCGCTTGTCGGCGCAAACAGCCCGTCTGATTTGTCGAGCAGACCGGCCCGATACGTCTTTTTCGATGAGATTGACAAATTCCCGAAGTGGACAGGCGCGGAGGCGGGACCGCTGGAGCTGGCAGCAGAGCGCACGAAGACGTTTTACAACCGCAAAACAGTCAAAGTGTCGACGCCGACGTTGAAAACAGGAAACATATGGCAGGGATGGCTGCATGCAGATGTGCAGTATCGCTATTTCGTGCCCTGCCCACACTGCGGCGCCATGCAGACGCTGGAAATGGCACAAGTGCAATGGCCGCATGGGGCGGATGAGACGGAAGCGCGGGCGGCAGCCTACTACGAATGCAAATACTGCCATGGGATGATTGATGACCGTCAAAAACCGGCTATGCTGCGTGCCGGTGAGTGGCGAGGCGAAAAACAGGTGAAGGGCAGGGCGCATAAGGTGGCCTATCACTTGAATTCGATTTACTCGCCATGGCTGTCTTTCGGCGACGTGGCGGCCAAGTTCATTGCCAGCAAGGACGACCCTGCTTTGTTGATGAACTTCATCAACTCATGGCTGGCAGAACCGTGGGAAGACAAATCAAGCCGCATGAAATCGGACGTGGTCATGGAAAAGGCCCTGCCGTATGACCGTGGGCGGATGCCGGCGGCAGCGCAGCTGCTCACCTGCGGCATTGACGTGCAGCTGGATCATTTTTGGTTTTCCGTCAGGGCATGGGGGCCGCATCTGACAAGCTGGCTTGTCGACTACGGACGCGTCGAAACGTGGGCGGACCTTGAAACCGTCATCAACCGCAATTATGCGGATGAAAACGGGGAAATCCATAACGTCAACCTTGCCTGCATCGACTCAGGCTATAACACGGATGACGTGTATGCTTTTTGCGCGGCGCATATGGATGTGATGGTGCCGACAAAAGGCAGCAGCACGCCGCTAAAAAGCCGCTACAGTGTCACGGTACTGGACAAGCAGGCGGCAGGCTTTGGCCTGCGTCTGTACGTCATGGACCCGAACCAGATGAAAAATTTTATTGCGTCACGCATGAGCATCGACGCAGGGGCACGCGGCAGCTGGAACGTGTACCGCGGCATCGAACGGGAATATGCTGACCAGATTTGTGCCGAACAGCGGGTGGAGAAGAAGGACAAGAAGGGCCATATCTCTACGGGTTGGGAGAAAATCAGCAGCCACGCGGATAACCATCTGCTTGACTGCGAGACGAACAACACCCTGGCAGCGGAAATCCTTGGCGTGCGGTATTTGATGGAGCCGGAAAAAGCCAAGCCAGAGGAAGACAAGGAAAAGGACGACTGGCTTGGCGTCGATGATGATTGGCTTTGACTTGTGCCCAAGTTGGGCACAAAGCAGGAAAGGAGGTGAAACAGTTTGGCAGAGACGTTAGAAACACAGCTGGACCGTGTGCAGGCGGCCATTGCGGCCATCGAAAGCGGGGCGCAATCCTACCAGATTGCCAATAGGCGTATCACAAAAGCCGATTTGGCGACACTGTACGCAAGGGAATCGTCTTTGAAATCGCAGATTGCCCGTGAAAAAGGCGGGGACATCTATTTTGCTGAACTGGGCCGCTTATGATTAAATTGCTGGAAAAAGCCATTGCGGCAATATCCCCACAATGGGCCTGCAATCGCGCTTTTTATGCGGAAAATCTGCGTGCCTACGAAGCGGGCGAGGTGACGCGCTTCAATGACGGGTGGACACCCATCAACGAAGACACGGAAAATGCAGACAAAACGCAGCGTGATTTGATTAAAGCGCGTGCCAGGTATCTGGAAAATAACAGCGATATCGCTGGGGCTGCCATCGGCGGTATCGTGCGCAATGTCGTGGGCACGGGCATCAAGCCGCAGGCCAGGACGGGCGACGAACACATAAACAAGGCCATTGAAGAGCTTTGGCGGGAGTGGACGCGCCCAGAAAACTGCGACATTACAGGTCAGCAGACTTTTGAAGAAATGCAGGCGATGCTTTTGCGCAGGAAAATCGTCGACGGCGAGATTCTTGTTAAGAAGGTCGTTCAGCGGGGAGGGGCGTTTCCGCTGAAACTGCAGGTCATCAAGTCGGATCTGCTCAGTTCGGTCATGCTGACAGCGCCGAAAACGCAGAACATTATCCGGTCAGGCGTAGAGCTGGACAATTATCTGCGGCCGTTGGCTTATTGGATTGACAAGAAAAGCCCTGACGGCTACGTGCAGTATGACCCGGACCGCATCAAAGCAAGCGCTATTATCCATCTTTGGACGAAGACCCAGCCGGATCAGGTGCGCGGCATGTCCGATCTAACGCCAATCATCAAGCGCATGAAGGACACGCAGGACTATCTTGACGCGGAAACCATTGCCGCGAAGATTGCAGCGTGCTTTTCTGTGTTCATCACGACGCAGACGGGCGCGCCGGGCATGGTCGGACGCATCGGCCAGACGAAGGACCCGGAGCGCAAAAAAGTGCAGTCTATTCGGCCAGGCATGATTAAATATCTGGCACCGGGCGAGAGCGTCGAGACGGCCAAACCGTCGCGGGGACTTTCGAACACGCGGGATTATGTAGCGATTCAGGAAAGACTGGCAGGCGCCGGCCTTGGCTTGTCGTATGAGCTGATGAGCCGCGATTTTAACAGTTCAAGTTTTTCGGCGGCACGCCAGGGCATGTTAGAGGACCGCAAGACCTTCGAACCAATTCAGCGGTTTATGTCAGAGCATTTATGCACGCCGATTTACCGCGAATGGCTGGATACCTGCGTGCTTGCGGGGCTGATTGATATCCCCGACTATTTCGAGAATCAAAAGGTGTACCAAAACGTTGAATGGGTAACACCGGGATGGGCATGGATTGACCCGCAGAAAGAAGTCAGCGCAGATATTTCGGCCATCCAGAACGGCGGCAAGACGCTTTCCCAGTGGTGCGCGGAGCGCGGCTATGATTGGCGTGAACAGCTGGAGCAGATGGCACTGGAGAAGAAAACGGCGGAGTCTATGGGCCTTACTTTGGCCGTGCATACGCCGATTTCGGTGCAGGCTGCCATGAGCAACCATGTAGATACAGGAGACGGCAGCCAGCAGGATGATCAGCAAAATGAGGAGGACGAAAATGGAGAAAAAGAGTAAAAGCAGCCCCATGCGTCGGGATTTTTTTACCGGCGCAATTCGGGCCATGGGCGGCAGCGAGGAAGCCGGCCAGAATGATACCAGACAGGTAGAGCTGTCTTTGTCGAGTGAAGAGCCATACACAAGATGGTTCGGCACGGAAATTCTTTGTCATGACCCCGGTGCAATCGACTTGTCACGTCTGCAGGACATCGGCGTGGTGCTTTTTAACCACGATTCGAATACAGTCATTGGCCGCGTGGATTCGGTCACGCTGGACGAAGTAGAACGAAAGCTTCGTGCCACGGTGACGTTTGACGATGACGAAGACAGTGAGCGCATCTATCAGAAAGTCAAAAATGGCACTCTAAAAGGCGTATCGGTAGGCTACAGGGTAAGCGTCTGGGAAGAAGTCGAAAATGGCGCTGTGAGCAGCAACGGCCGTTTTATGGGACCGTGCGAAGTAGCGACGAAGTGGACGCCATACGAAATTTCGATTGTGGCCGTGCCAGCGGACCCGACTGTTGGCGTCGGCCGAAGCTATGAACCAGAGAATGGAGAGGGAACAATGGACAATAAAAACAAGAAACCAACGGCACCGATGCCGGAAGGCACGAAAGGCATGGAGCCGCCAGCTGATAACGGCCAGAAGAAGGCGCCGGGCGGCCAGCCGGAGGCTAATACGATGACCACAAGAACGATGGAAGCGGAGCGCAAACGCTGCAGCACCATCATGACGCTTTGCCGTCAGTTTGACATGGACCCGATGCCTTTTATCACGGGTGGCCAGACCGTCGAAGCAACGAGGGCGGCCGTGCTGGAAAATCTGGCAAATACGAGACAGCCGCAGGGCGTAACGGTGCAGGCAGACGAGGCTGACAAGTTCCGCGCTGCCGCCGCGGACGGCCTTGCCATGCGCGCCGGTATTGCGGTAGAGAAACCGGCAAGCGGCGCCGAGGAATTCCGTGGCATGAGCCTTGTACGCCTGGCAGCTGAGTCGCTTTCGATGGACGGCAAGAACGTCCGCCATATGGACGATACCCTTATCATGCGTGAAGCGCTCACGGGTACGGGCGCATTCCCCGGAATCTTGTCGAATGTTGCCAACAAGAGCCTTGCCCAGGCTTACCAGCTGGCACCGACGACGTTCCAGGACTGGACGGCCAAAGGCAGCAATAAGGACTTCAAGACGGCCACGCGCTACCATCTTTCTGAGGCGCCTTCTCTCACTGAAATCAATGAGAACGGCGAATTCAAGCATGCGGAACTGAAAGAGGACTTCGCAACGACGAAGGTACAGACCTACGGCGCTACGTTCTCCATCACGATGCAGGCCCTTGTTAACGATGACCTTGGCGCCCTTAGCAGACAGCCGGCAGAATTCGGCATTGCAGCACGCCGCGACATCAATGAGCGCGTTTACAAGCTGATCCGCGACAACGGCATGTTCAACGGTACGCCGCTGTTCAGCGCCAAACGCGGCAATGTGCAGAAGGCAGGCCTGACTGTTGCAGGACTTGGCACGATGAAAGCGGCCATGGCACGGCAGACGGGCATCGCAGGCAAACAGAAACTGAACATCCAGCCGGCTTTCCTGATTGTTCCGCCGGAACTGGAAGTACAGGCAGCCCAGCTGATCAATTCCGTGGTCGATCCGTCGAAGAACAACGCCGCAGTCAACCCATTCGCTAATAAGCTGTCGGTTATTTCGGACCCTGAACTTACCGATGCCAAAACGTTCTATCTGGTAGCTGCACCGGGCTATGTGCCGACGATTGAAGTCACGTACCTGAATGGACAGGAAGCGCCGACGATTGAAAGCGCCATCCAGTTCGACACACTGGGCATCAAGTGGCGCATTTATCAGCATGTCGGCGTCAATATCGTCGATTTCCGCGGCATTCAGAAAAGCACGATGGAATAAGGAGGGGTAGGAAATGGCAACAGCAACGTTTGTACAGAAAGGCGACAATATCGACTATACGGCCAGCGCGGCCGTTGGCTACATGGAAGTCGTGCCGCTTACGGCACGCATTGGCGTAGCCCTTGAAGCGATGGACAAGGGCGACACGGGCACGGTAACGCTAACGGGCGTCTTTACGCTGCCAGCGGCTACCGGCGCCCTGACCGTAGGCCAGGAAGTGTATTGGGATAAGACGGCCGGCAATATCACCGGCACCAAGGGAGATACCACGGTATTCGCGGGCTATGCGGTAGAGGCAAAGGCCGAAGCTGGCACCGCGGTTAACGTGCGTATTGGCTAATCATGACGTTCAAGGACATGGCCACGGCGGACGTGGCGAGCGTTTTTCTAAACCCGGACGAATTCGGCGAGACACACAATTTGGACGGCGTGAGCTGCATTTGTGTCGTGTCGCGGGATGAAACAGAAGGGAAAAGCGCAGCGCTGCCGGGCGGGCGGCGAACGCCGGACGGACTGCATGGCGATTATCTGACTGTGTGCGTGAAAAAGTCGGACCTCAGAAGAATCCCCAAACAGGGGGAAAATTTCAAAGTGGACGACAAGCGCTATACCGTCGACAGCTGTTCGGATGACATGGGCATGCTGACAATCACGATGGGCGCGTACCGGATGGGAGGCAGCTTCCTATGATTGAAATCGAAAACAGCGACCTTGATAAGGCAGCGAAGCTGCTGGAAGCATTTCCGGGCGCAATCGATAAAGTGAGCAAGAAGGCCGTGCGTGAAGCCGTAAAGGACGCCAAGAAAGAAGCGACGGCCAAGATTGTCGACCGCTATACCATCCAGAAAGGCCGTGTGGGCAAGACCATGCGCGTCCAGTACCAGGGCGCGGGGGCAATCTTTTCGTCACGCGGCCCAGTAAATGACCTGTCGTATTTCAAGCACAACCCGCGCAGCGTGCTAAAGCATCGACCGCCGAAAGGGCAGTATCTTTACAGCCAGGTAGTCAAAGGACAGGGCGGCACGATTGCCCACGCCTTCCTTGCGCGCATGCGCAGCGGCCACGTCGGCGCCTTCCAGCGTGCCGGGCACGGCACATCAAACGCGTCTTTGCCCATCTATAAGCTGGCAGGCCCGTCAACGCCGCAGATGCTTGGCAGCCCCACCATCCAGAGTTATATGGAGCAGCATTTAAAAACACGCTTTTCTGAGGCGATGGAGCACGAAACTATGACGTATCTGGAGGGATTGCATTTATGACACCGGCAAGATTAGTGGAAGCCGTGGCAAAAGAAATTGAAACGGCCGTATCGACCTACAAGCTGAAAGCCGAAGGGCAGGAAGATAAAAAAGTAACGGTGTATCGGCAGCATTTCAACAATGAGGATTTCGAAAGTGATTCGTTCTATCCGCTTGTTATTGCGTGCTGGGAGAACAGCGAAGACCAGGAGGACGGTTCAACCGCTACGATTGGCCTGACGGTCGGCGTATACGGCGAGGATAAAAACGCATGGATGGATTTGGCCTCCATCATGGAGCGCATTCGTCAGCGGCTGCTGATTTACAGGAAGCTGGACAACCGTTTTCGGCTGATCATGCCGACAAAGTTCGAGACAATCGAAAATCAGCCATACCCGTATTGGTTTGGCTATGCGACATTGAAATATCAGATTGGCCAGCCATCGGAGCAGATGGCCAAGGATTGGGGAAGAATCATGGAGGAGGATAATGTATGACTGAGGCAAAAACGGCAGCTGTCGAAGTAAAAAAGGCGGCACCGACAGAAGAAAAAGCCGGCGGCGAAAATGTTATCTATATCGGTCCAAACCGCCTAAGTGATGGGCTGAAACGCTTCACCGTGTACCGCGATGAACCGACAGAGCTGATTGAACTGGCACAGAAGAAGCACAAGAACATCAAGCGCCTTTTTGTGCCTGTGGGCGGCCTAAACCAGGCTATGGCAGACGTAGAGAAAAAAGGGACGCCGGTATATCTGGCCTTCCACGAAGTCATGGAATCGTAATGAGGTGAGAACGTAATGGCATATAAACACGGAGTTTATACAAGTGAGCAGGCCACCAGCCTTGTGCCGATGACCGAAACGGACAGCGGCCTGATTGTGGTCGTCGGCACGGCGCCGGTGCATCTGGCAACGTCCCCGGTGCAGGCGAATACGCCGGTGCTTTGCTACACGTACAAAGAAGCCGTTGCAGCATTCGGCTATTCAGACAATTGGGATGACTACACGCTTTGCGAAGCCATCAAGACGCATTTCGCACTGTTCAACATGGCCCCGATTGTGCTGATCAACGTGCTGGACAGCGCGAAGCATGTGACGCCGCAGAAAAAGACGGCGACTATTCAGGACGGCATCGTAAAAGTAACGGATTCCGTTATTTTGGACACGCTGAAAGTAGCGCTTTCCGAGAGTGCAGAAGCCCTGACAAAGGACACGGACTATACTGCAGCATATGACGATGACGGGAATTTGGTTGTCACGCCGGTCAGCGGTGGCAAGATCTCCAGCGAAGCAACCACGCTTTACTTGACCTATACCATGCTGAATCCGTCGGGCATCGCTGCCAAGGACATCATCGGCGGCGTCAATACGCAGACCAACCGCACGGAAGGCCTGGAACTGATTGATGAGATTTACCCGCGCTTTGGCCTTGCGCCGGGCATCATCATCGCGCCGAAATGGTCGTGTGATACGAGCGTGGCGGCCGTCATGAAAGCGAAGGAACACAATATTTGTGGCCACTTCAATGCGATTTCGGTCTGCGATATTCCGACAACGGAAGTCAAGAACTACACACAGGCTGCAGAGTGGAAGAACAAGAACAATTATGTCGACAAAGATAATTATCTTGGCTGGCCGCTTTTGAAGCTTGGCACAGCTAAATATCATCTGTCGACGCAGCTGGCCAGCTTGATGAATTACACCGATAGCCAGCACGATGATATCCCGTATTATTCGCCGTCCAATAAGTCCCTGCAGGCCGATGGCGCTTGTCTGGCCGACGGCACGGAAGTATACCTGAATTCGGCACAGGCCGCCTATCTGAACGGCCAGGGCATCGTCACGGCACTGAACTTCATCGGCGGATGGAAAGCCTGGGGCAACCGTACAACGGCGTACCCGTCCAACACGGACGTGAAGGACACGTTCATCACGAACCGCAGGATGTTCAACTGGATCGGCAACACGCTTGTCACGACCTTCTGGAGCAAGATTGACGACCCGACCAACAAGCGCCTGATTGAGACGATTGTGGACAGCGCCAACATCTGGTTAAACGGACTGACGGCAAAAGGCGCGCTGCTTGGCGGCCGCGTCGAGTACCGCGAAGACGAAAACACGAAGACGGACGCCATGGACGGTAAACTACGCTTCCATGTCTACATCACGCCGCCGGCACCTGCAAGGGATATCGAATTTATCCAGGAATATGACCCGGATTATATTTCCAATCTGTTCGCATAACGGGAAGGTGAGAATTGTATGGGAAACGTGAATACAGTACGCGACAAGCTGATTAATTTCGAAGTGTTTTCGGGCGGCGTGCGCAAACTTGGCATGGCCGATGTAACCCTGCCAAAAATTAAATCAAAAACGTCCACGCTGTCGGGCGCCGGCGTTGGCGGCGAAATCGAAATGCCGACGACGGGCCAGACGGAAAGCCTGGAACTTGAAATTAATTGGCGCACAATCAACGAAGACATTTCGGAGCTGTCGGCCATGAAGGCGCACGACCTGGAACTGCGTGGCGCCAATGAACAGTATGATGCCGGCACGGGCGAGATTACGACGCAGGCCGTCAAAATCAACGTGCGCGGCCTGCCGAAAGAGGTCGACCTTGGTTCGTTCAAGCCGGCAGACCACACCGACACGAAAACGACGCTGGAACTGGTATATATCAAGATTACGATTGATGGCACCAGAAAAGTGGAAATCGATAAGCTGAACTATATCTATTATGTCAACGGTGTTGACTATATGGAGTCTGTAAGGAAGGCCCTGGGTCTTTAATGGTAAAAGAAAAGGGCCGCTAGGCGCGGCCCTGTATGGGAGGAAAAGAAAATGGCAGATACCAATGAAAAAGCACTGGCAGAACTGGATTTTGATAATCTGGAAGACAAACTTGCCGAATTGGACGCATCGGCTTTTATGAAAGCAGAGCGCGAGTGCCGTATGGCTGCGGACCCGGCGCCTGATATCATGTACAGTTCGTTATTTCGCGCCAAGCTGGCCGCGGCCGCCATGAACGTGCCGGCGGCCAAGATCACGGCCCTGCCGGTACAGGAATTTGCTTCTGTCACGTCGAGAGTCTTGAATTTTTTATTGCAGCCTTTGGCAAAAACGGTAATCCGCCGCAACAGCTGAGGGCAATAGTATTTGCCCTGAAAGAGGCGGGGCCAATTGATTTTTGGAACCGGCAAAGCCTGCGTGAATTGATGGACTGGCTGAAAGTCATCAAGGAACAACAGCAAAAATAAAAGCCCCGCAGAAGCGGGGCAGAGTTAAAAGAAATCTTTTCGGATTTCTGAAAGAATACCGGAGACAAAACCAAGGGCGCCGGCAATCACACAAGCGACTACGAGCAGCGCGCCTATAACAATGGCAGCATAAATAAAGAACGACAACACAGTACCGCCTCCATTCAGCAATATCTTTGTCTATATTATATCAGAAAAACGAGGTGAGAGCATGGCAGCAGGGAAGGTTTTTGCCATATCGTTTGCCATCAACGCGGCGCTTGGCGGCGGCTTTTCGGCGGCCATGAGCGGCGGGGCTGCCGCCATGCGGCGCCTGAAAAACGAGACAACCCAGATAAAAAACGAACAGCGTCAGCTAGATGCAGCGTGGAGAGCTTCGCAGGCATCGATTGCGGCCTACCGGGCACGGGTATCGTCTTTGACGGCGCAATACCAGGCCGGCAGGATTTCGGAAAGCCAATTTCGTACGGGCGTGCGCATCGCATCACAGGCCATGCAGAGTGCCAGCATGAGCGCGTCGGAATACCGCAGCAACCTGCAGCGCTTACAGGGCGAATTGCAGCGCACACAGGCGGCCATGCAGCGCATGCAGGCCGCGCAGGCGGCGAGAGCTTCCGCAGGGGCAAGGTTAAGCGGGGCGAAAGCCGGCATGCTGGATACTGTTTCGACTGCCGCCATGGTAGCCGCGCCGCTTGTCGGAGCTGTTGAGACGGCCGCGAACTTCGAAGCGGCCATGTCGAAAGTGCAGGCCATTACGCGTTCTAATAGCGCGGAGATGCAGGCATTGACCGAAAACGCCCGCATGCTTGGCGAGACAACGCAGTTTTCTGCGACGCAGGCAGCTGACGCCATGAGCTATTTGGGCATGGCCGGCTGGAATGCCAACCAGATCATTGCCGGCATGCCTGGCCTTTTGGCTTTGGCAGCTGCGGGCGGCACAGACCTGGCAAGGACCGCTGATATTGTATCGGATGACCTGACGGCGTTCGGACTGTCGGCAGACCAGGCCGGACATATGGCCGACGTTTTCGCCGTAACCGTCACGCGCACGAATACAAACGTAGAAATGCTTGGCGAAACCATGAAGTACGCTGCACCTGTTGCCAAGGCGTTCGGCGCTTCCATGGAAGAAACGGCCGCCCTGGCTGGCCTCATGGCCAACAGCGGCATCAAGGCAAGCCAGGCAGGCACGGCACTGCGGTCGGGCTTCCTGCGCTTGGCAGGACCACCAAAACAGGCGACACAGGCCATGGCGGAACTTGGCATGTCCATGTCGGACATCACGGCGCAGCAGCAGGAGACGAAAGCGGCGCTGGAATCGCTGGGCATCAGCATGTCAGATACCAACGGGCCGCGAAAAATGTCTGCCATCCTGACGGAACTGCGGGATAAGACTGCAGGGCTGGGGCAGGAAGAAAAGCTTGCCACTTTAAAAATGATTTTCGGCACGGAAGCGGCCACCGGCTGGCTGGCTGTTCTCGATGCAGGCCCTGAAACGTTTAACAACCTGGTCGACCAGATGGAAAACAGCGACGGCGAAGCGCAAAAGATGGCCGATACCATGATGAACAACACCAAGGGCGCCATGATTCAGCTGAAATCAGCGGCAGAAGGCCTAGCGATATCGGTCGGCAATGTGTTCCTGCCGTCTATCACATCGGCATTAAAAACCATGTCTGGCATGGCAGCCGCGGCGTCTGCATGGGTAAAGGCACACGAAAATATCGTGGCCGCCATCGGCGCCGTCGGCGCGGCCGTGACGGGCATGGTGGTAGGCGTCCAGGGAATCCGCCTTATGGGGGCAGCCTATGGGTATGTGCGGGCAAATGCTGTGTACTTGTATCAGGTAATCAAGAATAATGCCGTGGCACAAAGATTGTTCCAGGCAGCCGTGAGCGGGTCCACAAGGGCCATGGCTATGCTGCGGGCGGCATTCAACAGCGGCATGCTGCAGGGATTCGGCCAGCGCATACTTGCAGCATTCAACGCCCTGCGGTCCATAACATGGGGCCAGATTGGCACGGCCATGCGCGCGGGAATAACCAGCGGGTTGTCCTCAATCAGCACGGCATTGTCGCAGTTTGGCCCCAGATGTGTGGCGGCCATGGCCGGAGCCAGGACGGCGGTGGCCAATGGAGCAAAAGCGATTGCCAGCAATGCGGGGACAGCGGCCAGGGCTGTCATTGCCATGGTGCGAAGCTTTAGCCTTGCCGGCGCCCTGCAGACGGCAGGGACGGCATTCCGCGCGCTGGGGACGGCTATCCTGTCCGTTGGCCGCGCTTCTATTGCCGCGGCATTCTCGCCGCTTGGCATAGCTCTAATGGCTATCGCGGGTGCTGCATATTTGATTTATACGAATTGGTCGATGGTCGGGCCTTTCTTTATGAGCCTGTGGAATCAAATCACGGCAGCATTCACAAACGCGTGGACCATGATACAGCCGGCAATTGCCAACCTGCAGGCTGTTTTCGGCCAGCTTATGGCAACGCTGGGGCCGCAGCTTGCAGCCCTGGGCGCGACAATCATGAGCGCATTTGCTTCAATCAGCGCAGCCGTGGCCGCGAACAGCGGGGCCTTTGATGTACTGATAACCGCCATTGGCTATTTGGCACAAATTCTTGGCGGCGTGCTGATTGGCGCCTTTATCGTAGCCGCTGAAATCATGACGGGCACGATTACGGCAGCCGTCAATGTAGTCGCGGCCATTATCACAGGTCTTATTGGCATCATAGCGGGCGTAGTCGAAGCCATAACGGGCGTTTTGGCGGGCGACTGGAGTGCGGCATGGGACGGCGCAACAAACGCGGTTTCTGCGGCATTTAACGCCATGCTGGGCATTGCGTCCGGCATCGGCAGCGCCATCGTCGGCACCATTGAAAATATCATTTCAAGCGTCAAGTCGGCGGCCAGCGCCATCACGGGGCTGGGCAGCGGCGGAAGCGGTGGAGACGGCGGCGGAGATGTTGACGTGGACAGCAACGCCAAGGGCGGTATCTACCGAAAGGGCGCATTCCTCACGACGTTCGCGGAGGAAAGCGACGAGGCGGCCATACCGCTGGATGGTTCTGCCAGGGCCATCGGACTTTGGCGCATGGCCGGGCAGATCTTGGGCGTCGGCGGCGAGGCAGATAAACCGAAACCGAATTACCAAAGAGGCCCGTCTTTTACAAGCGTAAAAACTGGTACCAAAACAGCAGCGCCGCGAGTATTTGCGGATGCTACAGAGAGCGCTGCCGTAAATGTGCCGGCAAGGACTGCCGTGCAGGAATTTGAGCCGGCAGAACCGCCGCCTATGCGTGTAATTCGTGACAGCGGACAGCAGACCATGCAGCAAGTGCCGCAGCCGTCGCCTGCTGTCGTGGGCGGCTTTAATGCACCGCCTATTAATATCACGCTGAATTTCTACGGCGACGAAGAGCCGGGCAGAGTGAAGCAGGCCGTCATTGACGCGGGGCGCAAAGTACAAAAGACCTTTGCCGAACAGATGGAAGCCTACCAGCGCGAAAGGAGGAGGCTGGCTTTTGAGTGAGTACACGACAAAAAGCGGCGACATGTGGGACCTGATTGCCTACGAACAATTAGGATCCTGCGATTACGTCAGCAAATTGATGGACGCGAACCGACAATATGCTAATGTCGCCATCTTTTCAGCCGGCACCGTGCTGACGCTGCCGGAAATCACAGAGAACACCAAAGTATCTTCCTTGCCACCATGGAGGCGATAACATGAAAGCAAGATATGCAGCTGTAAATTGCCTGTACAATGGCAAAGATATATCGGCGGACCTTGCCGCCTTCATGAAGTCGTTTTCTGTTCGGGAAGTTTTGAGTGGGGAAGCTGACAGCGCCGAAATCACGCTGGAAGACCGGGAAGAGCTTTGGCAGGGCGATTGGATGCCAGACCGCGGCGCCCTGCTTGATGTGAAAATGAGCGTGGGGAACTGGGAAGCACCGGGCGATTTTCGCACGCTGCCGCTTGGCAAATTTGAAGTGGACGAAATAACCAATACAGGGCCGCCGAACGAGGCAAAAATAAGACTGGTATCTATTCCGAACGCGTCAAACCTTCGCAGCGTTGAAAAGACAAGGGCATGGGAAAAAACAAAGCTGTCGCAAATCATAAAAGATATTGCCGATGGGGCTGAAATGGAAAGCTATTATGATGCCGAAGAAGACCCCATACAGGAGCGCGCCGAGCAGTCCGAAGAAACAGACCTGTCGTTTCTGCAGAAGCTTTGTAAAGACGCGGGGCTGGCCCTGAAAATAACCGACAAAAAAATTGTTGTCTTTGATATCTCAAAATATGAGCAGGCGGACCCTGTCATGCAGATCACCAAGGGACAGCAGTCGGTATTGTCTTTTGAGTGCAGGACAACCATCCACGATATCTATAAGGCGTGCCATGTCAAATATAAGCACGCCCAGCAGGACGAAATGATTGACTATACATTTACCGACCCGAAACGCAAGGAAGGCCAAATCCTGCAGGTGAATGAAAAAGTGGACAGCCTGGAAGAAGCGGAAAAGCTTGCCAAGAAAAAACTGCACGAAAAGAATCTGGAAGAAGTGGCCGTGTCTTTGACCATGGTGGGCAATTTTGCCCTGCTTGCAAGCAACACAGTGCAGCTTGTCGGCTGGCATACGTATGATGGGAAATATCTTATCATGCGAAGCACGCACGATATCGGGAATGGATACACGACAAAAATAGAATTGAGGCGGGTAATAGATGGCTACTGATACAGAAAGAGCATTACGGGGGATGGTGCGGACGGGGACCGTTTCGGCGGTCTTCCCAGAGCGCGACACGGCCCGCGTGACGTTTGACGATAAAGATGGAACCAGCAGCCCTGAGCTGCATATATTACACCGCTACAGCGGCAAGAACAAAGACTATTGGATTCCTGACATCGGGGACCAGGCGCTGTGCCTTTTCAACAACAACGACAAGAATTTTTCGACGGGCTGGATTCTGGGGACGTATTTCACGGATAAACAGCCGCCGCAGGTATCAAGCCCTGATATTATGCGGCTGGATTTTGCCGACGGGACATATATCGAATATGACCGCAGCAGCTCAACCTTGACTGTGAACGTCGCCGGCCCCGTCATCATCAAGGGCGCAACAATCAGCCTGAATTGATTTTGTGCCCAAGTTGGGCACAAGGAGGTGAGGACATGCCAGCAGCAGCAAGAAAAGGGGATGCCGAACAGGGGACCTGTGACCTGGGCCTGCCGGACTGCCCACACAGCAGAACAGGAACAAACAGTGTCGTATCTGGGGACGTGTTCATTAATGGGCTGGGGGCACACCGCAAGGGCGACACAGGCCCATGCAATTGTCCGCATGGCGGCACGTTCGCCACAACGGGCGGCAGCGGGACCGTGTTTATTAACGGCAGGGCCGCTGTTCGTGTTGGCGATGCTACGACTTGCCAGACGTGCGGCAAAGGTGGCGCACATACCACCGGCAGCGGCAATGTATCGATAGGAGGCTAGTCATGTCGTTCTTATCCAACATTACCGGCAGCTATAAACAAAAATTGAGCGCTGAATTGTCATCGTTGCCGGGCGATTGGCGCGGAAAACTATCATCGTGGGGAATATCGGCCCCAATCGGCGCGCTGGGGAGTATCGTCTTTGAAGTATCAAGCCGAAAGGTCAGAACCTTCAAAGACATGAAGCGAACCAATAAAGCAAGGTATACAGCGCATGAGATTATCGGCAGGAAACCGCTGTTAGAATTCATCGGCCCGGACGTGGCAGAAATCAGCTTTACAATGCAGCTGTCAGCTTCCTTGGGCATTAACCCGACAGCGGAGGCTGACAAGGTTCGCAACTTGTGCGAAGGCGGCAACGCCATGTATTTTGTCTTATGCAATCAGACCGTTGGCAGGAATCAATGGGTCATAGAAAGCGTGGGCGAAAGTGTGGACACGATAGATAATAATGGCCGCGTCATCATGACACAGATAGAAGTCACGCTGAAAGAATATATTCCGTCTACCCCTACGGCATGAGAGGTGATGCAGATTGTATTTAGATATTAAGACAGAAAGCAAGGGCATCAATCTTATGCCAGGGAGTGAGCTGGAAGAGATTGCCCAGAATGTGCGGATGATCTTAACGACTCTAAAAAAGACTGTTCCCATGGACAGGGCTTTTGGCGTAGACGGGACCCTTGTCGATTTGCCAGAATTGGCAGCGCAGGCAAAACTGACGGCTGAAATCGTTGGCGCGGTTGCTCTATATGAGCCGCGGGCCAGTGTCGTGTCTGTGGACTACGAGAATACAGCGGACCAGGAAAAAGAGGGCATACTGCAGGCGAAAGTGAGGATTGAAATAAATGGAACTTAAAAACCTGCCAGACATCACGTTTGCAGAGTCAGACCCGCAAGCCGTAGACCTGCAGATTGTAGAAATCATGGAAAAGCTTTTGGGAAGAAAGCTTTCGAGGGCAGACCCCATAAGGCTTTTTTTGCGGGGCATCGAAGCGATTATTGTGCAGCAGCGTGTCTTGATTGACGAAACGGCAAAGCAGAATCTGCTGGCTTATTCGACTGGGGACAGGCTGGACCATATCGGCGTTTTGGTCGGTACGGATAGACTGCAGGCGTCGGCCGCGTCTACGACGCTGCATTTTGAGCTGTCAGCAGCACGAGAAAGCGCCACCTTGATTCCTGCCGGCACGCGTGCAACGGCCGGCGATGGCGTCCTTTTTGCGACAGACCAGGCAAGTACGATTGACGCGGGCAAAACGTCGGTTGATATCGAAAGCACCTGCACGACAAGCGGAACGTCGGGGAATGGGTATAAAGCGGGAGAAATTAACCGCTTGGCAGACCCGGTGCCTTTCATCGCGGCCGTTACCAATACGACGACGAGCGCGGGCGGCGCGGACGTGGAAGCGGATGACGATTATCGTGAGCGAATCCACGAAGCGCCGGAACAATACTCCACCGCAGGGCCTACGGGTGCATACGAATATTTCACGAAAAAAGCCAGTGCCTTAATTACGGATGTAGCTGTTACCAGCCCGTCGCCGGCAGAGGTGGTTGTTTGGCCACTGCTGACGGGCGGCGAAATGCCGGACGATGAAATCCTGAACAAAGTAAGCGATGTGTTGAACGACAGGACGGTTCGGCCGCTTACAGATAAAGTGACCGTAGAAAAGCCAACGGCAGTATCTTATAACATCAAAGTATCTTATTGGATTGACCGGGCAGATGCGACAGAAGCGCCGACCATTCAGCAGCAGGTTGAAACAGCCGTGAAAGATTATGCCCTATGGCAGAAATCAAAGCTGGGGAGGGACATCAACCCAACGGAACTGTATTATCGTATCCGGGCGGCAGGCGCCAAGCGCGCCGAAGTGACTGAACCAGCTTACACTGTGGTGGACCGTAAAAAAGGGCAGGTGGCCGTAGATACTACCACATCGGTGACGTTTGGGGGCCTTGAAGATGATTAAAGACCTGAAAAGCTTGAGTTTGATGGACATTCTGCCGGATAGTATCCTGTCGGATCCGCAAATGTCGGCAGCTGCGCAGGCACTGGACGCGGAACTGCAAAACGTTACGAAAGCGACCGTCGAGACATTGCATTTGCCAAGGCTGGACGAGCTGCCGGAAAAGGTCGTTGACCTGCTGGCATGGCAATGGCATGTAGACTATTATGAGCCGCTTGGCATGTCGATAGAGACAAAAAGGCGGCTGGTAAAAGAGTCCGTTGCCTGGCATCGAATGAAAGGCACGCCGGCAGCCGTCGAAGCGGTCGTGTCGGCAGCCTTCGATACATCGCAGGTGAAAGAATGGTATGAGTACGGCGGCAAGCCGTATTACTTTAAGGTCGTCACAGAAGACGTAACGACGGATAAAGCCACCCTGGACAGAATGCGGCAGGCCATCGAAACGGTCAAGAATGTGCGTTCATGGCTGGAAAAGATAGAGTTCTTACTGCATTTGTCTGACCAGGAAAACGCTTTGGATATGGCCATGCTGGATTGTGCATCGTATGAAAACGAACTGTACCCATGGCGCGGGCGATATTTTAACGGTGCGTGGAACTTCACGCCGATGGAAAAAGTAGACGGCAGCCGGCACTTTAACGGAAGTTGGCTTTTCGACGCTGTCAGCGATGGCGATGAGGACCCCGCAAGGCAACCAAATCTGTTTATGGGGCGGCAGCTTGATGGCAGTTGGCTGTTCAATATGAGCGGCGACAGTCGCAAGATCTTCTTTAATTCTTTCGAAATTGACCCATTGTCTGTATTGACGCCCCAGCTGACAGCACCGGAAAAATATACGGCCACGCTGGATTTTGCTGGACCTGGCAGAAGATTTACAGGGGAATGGAACTTTGGGAAAAACAGATTGGATGATACCAACCTGGAAACGGCCAACAAGCTGCATGTTTTTGACCATGAAAAGGCTGCAGAAACGTCAGGGATGCAGGCAAGGACTGCAGCAGCAGAAACCTATCCGACAGTACGACTTTGGTCGTTTAACGGTGCTTGGAATTTCGGCGCGCCGGCAGCCTTTGACGGCACGGGGTGGTTTGGCGGGCGGTTTAAATTTGACGGCGTTATGCGTGAATTGGACCCGGTCAGACCGCCGAACGATCTGGACGGCCATGCAGACTTTGCTGGTACATGGACATTCAGCGCAAGGCCGGCGACGGTTCTGTTTGACGCTGATGAAGATGACGGCGATAAAGCGGACCTTTCTTTTGTATTTACCCCCACAAAAGAATCGTGCGTTGCCAGGGAAACCGAAAAGGACAATGCTGCGCTTGACCAGTCGGACCGTATGGAAAGAATCGTGTTCAACGGCGCAGAAACATTTAATGGCTGGAACCAAGACGGCGGATATATCGAAGACATCGAAGAGAAAACGGCCATGGACATGGCGGACAGGATTCGCCATGCAGAACAGTTTGATGGAAAGAATACTTTCGACGGAGATTTGACGTATGGAAGCGAAAATGGTCCAGGAGAAACAGCAGGGCTGACTGTAACAGAAGGCCGATGGTTTAACGGCATCTGGACGTTTGACGGCGATACGTCGGTGCGCTTCGACGGCAATCATCAATTTGATGGTTCTGCTTTTTGCTGCTTGCTGCGGGATACGGACAGGCATTATGACGGCACTATGCTGTTTGATGGCACATATCGATATAAGCAGGCGGCAAGAGCATTTGACCAATATTCTTATGTTGCATAGTGTGCCCAATTTGGGCACAAAGGAGGTAAAAGCATGGGCATGAAAGAGAGGGACCGACTCGACCATATGCGCGGCGCGGTAGTGCTGAAAATCTACCGAAACGGCATTTTGGAAGAAGAGGACAGCGACCACAACCTGATTGTTACGGCAGGGCGGTCTAAGCTGGCGAAGCTGCTGGGAGGTGGCTATACCGGCGCCATCAATCGCGTCGGCGTCGGCACGGGCAGCACGCCGGCGGCTGACGGTGATAAAGGCCTGACGAACGCCGTATACATCCCCATTTCTTCCACGGAATACGGAGAGGCAAAGGTCCGGTTTAATTTCGTAATCGGCAGCAGCGACGCCAACGGAATGGATATTGTCGAACTGGGCCTTTTCTTCGCTGACGGCACAATCTTTTCCAGACGCGTCAGGAAATCCGTAATCGGCAAAGAGGACGACCTGCAGATTACTGGATATTGGGAAATCTACTTGTAAGAAGGAGAGAGAAAAATGGCAAATCTTAAAGAGACAGCAACGTGGGAAACGGGGATTTTCCAGATTGAAACGACCACGCCGGCCTTGGGCGGCGAAGATGGCCCAGTCAATACGGCCCCGAGACAGCTGGCAAACCGCACGCAGTACCTGAAAACGCAGACGGACGCGCTGAATAAGGCTGTAGCTGCAGGAGCAGGCAGCGCCGGCAGCATTGACGCCCGTTTTCGTGCTGTAGAAAAGACCTCAACAATGGGCGATTTCCAGTATGGCGGCACGGATGGCACCACGGTGCCGCACGGCATCGGCAACACGAACTATAGCGTGTATGTAACGCCGTCGGAGCAGACGGGCGGCGATCTGGGCGACGTTTATATTGAGAAAAGCCAGAACAGCTTCACGGTCTATAATTCGGGCGGCTTTACTGGCAATGGCCGGTACCAGATTACGCATTAAGGAGGGCAATCATTATGCTTAAATATCTCGACAGCAATGGGCGAAATGCCACTTTTGAAGTGGATAGCGAGAACACGGCAGTGCTTAAAATTGGCGCTTATGAATTTGAGGGGCAGCAGATTCCCGCGCGGTCGATTGACCTGACGCCATACCAGGGCAAAATGGTGCGCGTCTATATCGACGCAGACGGTAGCTATTCGACGGAACACGGAACACATGAATGGCTGCTGATCATGGGCCGTATTCCGTCCCCTGCTTATAAAAGCGTACCAGACGGAACAGACAAAAACGGCCAGCTGCGCTTAAAATCCGTAGAAGTTCCGCTGGACCTGAATGATGTAGATTTTACAGTGTTTGCACTGCCAAAACAGGAGGGCTGATTATGTATAACATTTCGAATTTATCACTTGCGGCACTGCGTGAGCAGATTAATGCACAGACCCGTACCGTGGAATTCCAGACAGATGACGGCGCTTTGACTCAGATGGTATATGTACCAAAATTTACGGTACCGGCCGGAACGTTCGAAAATGGCGCTTATCCGAAACGTGACCTGAACCTTGGCGGCTTCTTCATCGACAAGTATCAGTGCAGCCACAAAAAGGCAACGGCGTCGGCGCGCGGCATCGGTGCCGGCGCGTCTATCACGAGCGACAACACGACGGACATCCCTGTAGCCCTGCCGGGAAAAGTCGCATGGACCGATATCGATTGGACGAACGCAAAACAGGCGTGTGCAAACCGTAAGATTAACGGCCAGGCCTGTCATCTTGTCACGATGAAAGAATGGGCAACGGTGTGCCTGCTGACGAAGCTGCTGGGGCATGATATCCGCGGCAACAATTCAAACTGCCACGATTATCGTGACGCGAACGATTGGGCGCATAACGCTGTTCCGGATCCGGTACAGTCGGGCCGCGTACTTACGGGCACTGGCCCGGTATCGTGGAGTCATAACGGCATGGCAGACGGCATTTTTGACCTTGTTGGCAATGTATGGGAATGGATTGATTTCCTTATCACGGATGGCGTCTATACGCATAAGAAGAAAGCCCTGATCAACGACAGCGACGGCATCACCGCGGCCGACACGACAATTACCGTCGACAACATGGAAAACGGCGATACGTGGCCAACGTCCGGCCTGATCCAGATTGAAGACGAAGTGATCAGCTACAGCACAATCAATTACCAGGGCAATGGCAAAGCAGTCCTTAGCGACTGCAAGCGCGCGCAGCAGTCGACGGCGGCCGCCACGCATGCGGATAATGTAACGGTGTACCAGCTGACGAAATACTGCATCACGCCGGGAAGCGCTACGGCTTACATCAGCAATTCGGCAGGGCTTTCGACGGGTGACACGGCTATCGTATACACGGACCTTGTCAACGGCCCAGGCAATAATGGCTTTGCCGTCGGCGATACCCTGCAGGTCGAGAATGAGCAGATGACGGTCACGGCCGTCGTGTCGAATACGCTGACGGTAACGAGAGCAGTCAACGGCAGTTCCGCTGCATCTCATGCAAAAGGCGTGGCTGTTGCAAAGGTATCCACTCAGATGGATAATAATCAGCCATATAATGATGCATTTCAGTATGGCCATCTCACGACGATGCGCACGGAACAGGATTTGGAGTGCATGGCACTGCCAAGCCTGGCAAACAAGCAGACGGACGAATGGAAGGATGGTTTCTGGATTCGAAACCACGGTCTGCGTGCCGCTCTGCGTGGTGCGCACTGGGACGGCGGCGCCCGTGCCCGTTCCGGCTTCGCTTTGGAGCTGGGCGGACTTCCGTCGCATCGGTGGACCACCTACGGGTTCCGCGCGGCTTTGTCACTTGAAAATCAGTAATCTGAACGGCTGATAATCTGACGGCCGGGCGATAGCCTGGCCGCAAAAAAATGGAGGCTATTATGCTGCAAGAATTGAAAATCAAGCAGAAGTGCGAAGACATGATTGTTTATGCTTATACTGCGCTGCGACAATATCCGCGTGCTGAAAAGTACGGACTGGCCGCAGATACAAAGAAAGCAATGTACGAGCTTTTGCGGCTTATCATCGTATGCAACAAAAAGTATTATAAGAAAACGACCATGCAAGAAGTCGATACCCAGCTGGATATCATTCGGAGCTTGGTACGAATGGCCTTCAAGATGCAATATATCAGCTTCAAGAAATATGAGATTTGGACCGCACGCCTTGACGAAATCGGCCGTATGATTGGCGGATGGGCCAAGGCGCAGCGAGACAAATAAATAGGGGCTGGCCTGTGTGCGTGTGCGTGCCGCTCTACGTGGTGCGAACTGGGACAACGGCGCCAATGCCCGTTCCGGCTTCGCTTTGAAACTGAACGAACTTCCGTCGAATCGGTGGACCAACAACGGGTTCCGCGCGGCTCTGCCTAACCGTCAAGAGCTTGGCACCTAATGGGTACCAAGATATAACATAGGCAAAGGAGGCCAGGCCCTTCTTGTGGCTTTTTAGCGCAGGAGAAATAGGTTTAGGCGCGCTAGTCTAGTACATAGAGAGGTGGAACGATTGGCGCGCTATTTTTATTTATCTTTACATGAAGACTTTTAATAATTTATTTACTCAGATATATGATTATCGGAATCTATACCATGCCTTTCTTTTAGCCCAGAGACGAAAGAGAAAGAAAGCAGACGTTTTAGATTTCGAATATCATTTAGAATCAAACCTATGGGATATACAAAATGATTTGCTCTATAAAACCTATCAGCCGGGGAAATATAAAACATTTTATGTTTATGACCCGAAAGTGCGCCTGATCATGGCGGCGCCATTCCGTGACCGCGTTGTGCATCATGCGCTATGCAGCGTCATAGAACCGATATTTGAGCGCAGATTTATAGACACGTCATTTGCCTGCAGGGTAGGAAAAGGAGTGGATGCCGGTGTAGATAAAGTGACGGAATACCTTAGAGAGACAAGGCGCAAATATGGCAAGATGTATTGCCTGAAATGCGACGTAAGCAAATATTTTCAGTCCATCAATAAAAGAATCCTGCGGGAAATCGTATTTAAGAAAATACGCTGCCGGGAAACGCGCTGGCTGATTGACGTGATTCTGGATAGTACAGATGGGGAGACGGGCATACCGGTCGGGAACCTGCCAAGTCAATTGTTTGCGAATATTTACCTAAACGAGCTGGATCATTTCGTAAAAGAGAAATTGGGCGTGAAATACTACATTCGTTATATGGATGATTTTCTGATTTTCCACCCAGATAAAAACTATCTGCACGAACTGTGGAGAACCATAAGCGAATATCTGCGGGAAAATCTAGCGCTATCGCTCAATCACAAAACGTCAGTATTCCCTGTTTCACACGGAATTGACTTCTTGGGATATCGAATTTTTACTGGGTATAAATTACTGCGGAAACGGTATATTAAGAGGACAAAGCGCATGATCAAGCATTTTGAGCGGGAATATCGAGACGGAAAGATGCAGCTTGATTATATCCAACAGGTATTAGCATCGTGGCTTGGCCGATCTGTACGGGCCAATGTGCCATTATTGCGGGATGAAATTGCTAAAGAGGTATGGATGGCTTTCGGACTGGAAATATTTTAAGGAGGTGCAGGCGTATGAATGACAGAGATTTCTGGATTTCCTTATCAACAAAGATTGCAAGAATCGATGAACGGACGCAGCAAATACAAGACGAGCTGAAAGGATTGCCAGAAATGCGGGACCGATTGACGGCGGTGGAACAAAGAGCAAAATCAAATACCCACCGCCTGGACGGACTCAAAACGACAGCGGCCTTAATCGGCACGCTGGCCAGTGTCTTGATTAATATCATTGCTGTGGCGGTTAAAGCAAAAGTAGGAGGCTGAACCGTGAAAGAAAAATTTCTGCAGTTTACAGCATGGGCACAAAAAGAATGGCTGGCAATCGTGATTTTCATGGTTGTCATTGCCATGGCCTTTTTGTGCCTGGTCCTGCTGTCGTGGGTGCTGGGGTATTGGCTAAAGGCCCTGTATGGGTATAATTTCGAACTGAATTCGTGCTGGCAGGGCGTTTCTGCGGTCGGCGCGGCGCTTGGTTTGATTGCGGCGCTGGCAAAAGCAGCATGGACAAAGTACGATACCGATTCGAAATATAACAGCCCACCAGCGGAACCGATAGACAGGAAAAACATCGTCAATAAAATTCGGGAGGAAATGAAAAATGGCTAAATATTTTTCAGCAGAAGAAATGGCATGCAAGTGCTGCGGGCAGCTGCCGGCAGATGGAATTGATGAACGTCTGCAGAATGTACTGGATGCCATGAGGGAAAGCGTAGGCGGCCCATTGGTGCTGTCCTGTTGCTATCGTTGCCCATCTCATAACGCCGAAGTCGGCGGCGTGCCGGGAAGCCAGCACGTCTATGGCCGTGCCGCGGATGTTATTTGTCCGGATGGCATGAGCGTGGACGAACTGGCAAACATCGCCGAAGAATGCGGGGCGGATGGCATCGGACGCTATTACAGCGCTGGTTTTGTGCATGTAGACACCCGCGGCTATGCAGCGCGCTGGGAGGGCTGAAAATGGAAAAGACGGACTTGGTAAGAAAATACGAAGCAGGCGGCGACCCCGGCTGTGTATCATCTGGGGCGGGCGACCTTGGCGGCAGATCATACGGCATCTATCAGCTTTCCAGCAATATGGGGGCCGTGAATGCTTTCCGCGAATGGGCTTGTGATTACCCGGACGATGACCTGGCAAATTACGGCAGGCTGCTTTGTGAGTTTGAAATTAATTCGCCGCAATTTGTGCGCCTGTGGCAGAAGATTGGCGAGAACGACCCGGAAGGATTCGCGAAGCTGCAGGATGACTATGCTGTATCCGTCTATTACAATCCGGCTGCGGCCGTTTTGCGGGAAGCAGGATACGAGATCGAAACGAAAACGGCAGCCATGCAGGCGGTGCTTATGTCCAGGGCTGTGCAGTACGGTGCCGGCAACATGACGGAACTGTACACAGAAGCGGTACACAGTATGTTCAACGCAGAAAAGAAGGATTATAGCGGCTGGCCGAACCTGACGTATGTCAACGACAAAGCTTTTGATTATGACATGATTGCGGCAATCTATGATTTCCTGATTGGTGAAGCCGACAATGCTGTATGGACAGGAAAAGGCATGCATAGCCCGAAAGACTGGGTGAACGGCAGCACAAGCGTCGTGGCAGGACTCAGAAACCGTTTTGTGCATGAGAAGGCCGACGCATTGGAAGCACTGGAGGGATAACCATGACAAGCCTGCAGTATATTCTTCTGCTGGACGCCTTTGAAAAATTCCGCTGCTTGGCAGAAGAAGCAGAATTTCATGACGACCGGATTAGAGGAATCGAAGACCGGCTGTTTGACGAAAATCCAATTCCGCAGCCGAAAGAAATGCGCGTATAAAGAAGGGCGGAACCATGAATGAGAGGACTAAAATTATACTGTTTGCTGTTGGCTGCTTGCTTTGTGCTGGCCTTGCCTGGTATCTCTTTAGCGTCCCCAGCACCGGAACAACAGACAGTTACCATGTCGAGGACGGATTTGACCGAACTGCAAGAGAACAACAGAAAGCAGCAGATAGCATTGATGCAGTCAGCCGAGGCCTTGAAGAAAGCACAGGATGCGCTACAGACATCGGCGCAGGCATTGAACGAGACCGGGGAAGAGCTGAATCAATCCAGAGTCGAAACACAGAGCTTGAAGCAGGCATTGACAGCATCACAGAGCGAAACCGCGCTGCTCTTGAGCGACTTGGAGAAGCAGAAGCAAGAAACGCAGACGCTGCAGCAGCAGTTGCAGACGCTGCAGCAGCAGTCACAAGCGGCCGGGAACTCACTCGCCGAAGCGCAGAAATACTTGGACGATACCAGGGCGGAGTTCCTGAAAAACGAGAAAGCCCACGAGAAGACAGAGCGGGGGTTGAAGAATAGGATTAAAGCATGGCAGGCAGTAGCCGCGATTCTGTGCGGAGTTGCTATCACAAGATGAAGAAAGCCCCTTGATCAATGAAGACCAAGGGGCTTTCTTCTCTATTATGCAACAATCAGCTCTCGCGGATACTCACGCACGATGCTGATTCGCGTCTTGCTGGTGCGCTCGGGCAGAGTCGAACTGCCGCTTTCGGCTCCGGAGGCCAACGTCCT
>ERZ772901.542-NODE-542-length-36917-cov-3.999240_pt1 | contig 36917 bp, 40 predicted proteins | sample MGYA00512123_ERZ772901 | MGnify/ENA primary metagenome ERZ772901 (study PRJEB29015, sample SAMEA2737711) | human gut metagenome | biome: human gut; feature: human-associated habitat; material: faeces | place: China | collected 2012 ...
CGTGTAAGTATGTAGGGTATTTTTTAGATAGTTGACTGAATCAACTGTTATCTGTTTTGTTTTATATATGAATGGTTGTTCATATGTTTGTGAAGGGGTGAATGGATGTGCATGGTTATCTGTTGTGTTTTGAAATTTTGTTCAATCGTGGTTTTACATGTGTTCTGTCATCTGTTGGTATCTTAAAAGTATCACTTATACTCTCTTAGTATCACTTAATACCTCTTAGACTCTCTTAGTACCTCTTAGCCTCTCTTAGTGCCTTTGTAGTAGCCAATACAATTACACTGTATAGTATCTAATAGATACGATGAGAAGACACAAAGACACGCATAGATATTTATGATATGATAGGGATATAAAATATCATAAGGGGAGTGTTGGAAATGGTGAACAAAATACTTATTGCGTGTCTTCTATTAACTTTATTTCTTCTTTTTGTGACTTACTTTAAATATGTAAAGATGAAACAACATTTTTATTTATTAGAGGTTGCTTGTGTTTATGCTTTATACACAATCAATAATAAAGACAACAAACTTGATGTAGCCTTGATAATGACAATACTTAATTTATTCCAAATATCATTAGAAAATCACTATTTAGAAGAGATATGTATATACTTAGATATGCTTGATAAAGATATATCACAATTAAGAACAATAGAAAATATGAATAATGTTGTCTTTAATCAAAAACATGATAGATAGATAAAGAATAGGCCCTACATGAGCATTTACGCTTATGTGGGGCCTTTTTGTGTCTTATATTATTTTATCTCTAGTATTTCATCGGCAGATATATTATAGTATTTAGCCAGTTTACTTATAATGTCAATTTTTGGTTCTCGTGTTCCATACTCGTATCTTTGATATACCTGTTCTTTTATGCCTAGTGCCTCTGCTACTTCTCTCTGTGTCTTTTCCCTATCTTCTCGTAGCTGTCTAAGTTTTTTGCTAATGCTCATAGATTTTTCCCTTCTTTCTCTTGACACAACCAAACGGTTGTTGTATTATAATAGTGTAAACAGCCAAATGGTTGTTACAGTCTTATTATATCATATGCCGTTAGGTGTAGCAAGAGATTTTAAAAAGTTTGAAAATTACCTCTTGACACAGCCAAACGGATGTGATAAGATACAGACAAGAAGACAGCCAAACGGTTGTCAATAAATTTTAAGTTTCTATACAGCCAAACGGTTGTGGAAAGAGAGGCACATATGTTAATACAGAAAGCAGGCTACACAATCAGCGCCGAACATTTACAAGGATTAATCATGGATGATTTGTATTTTATGCATTACTACCATCACGAATACGCTCAAAGTGAAGAGCAACCACGCAAAGATGTGGCCTATAGCAACTATAAAAGAAGTCGTGCCTTGTTGAGAAGGATGCTTCACTTGCAAGGATTGAGTGATGAAGATTCACTAATGGTACGGGACTATTTAGGGGACTTAGAAGACGCAATTCTAAACGGAGTATACAAAATGCGTTAAGTGTCGAAACAAGGGACTAAAATCCCTTGTCTAGGAACGGCTGGCTACCGTCCTACCGATGAGACAAGCCGTTTTAGGAAAGAGAGGTAATTTACTATGACAAAAATGAAAACAAGGGTAACAGCTAAATGGGTACGCCAACACTTCACAACGATTTACAGAGCAAGCTATTCAGCGCTTTGTGATTTAGAAGCAACACTACCAGCGCCAACATACTACACATGCGGTGTATACGGATGGAACGCCGATGTATTCATTATTGATACAGATACAGCGGTTGTGGCAGGATATAGACCATTTGGGAATATCGAGGTAGACACAAAACAACTGGCTAAAATTTTGTCGAAACACGGGGATTAACCCTCGTGTCTAGGAACGGCTAGCTACCGTCCTACCGATGAGACAAGCCAACAGTTTAAAGAAAAGAGGTTATCTATTATGACAACTATGACAAGAGAAGAAGCAATCCGTAACTATGTTGAACAATTAAATGGGGACGACCTCACATATTTGCTCTGGCATATGGACGCATATGATGATTGTTTTGAAGAAACGACCTATTATGACATGAATGAATTTGATGAACTTATGTCTGGACGTACACCCTCGGAAATTGCTCAAATGATTTTCTTTGGGGACTTTAATCCCAACAAGGCATATTTCCGCTTCGATGCCTTTGGGAATCTAGAATCTGCCGACTGGCCCACTGTAGTGACAGAGGCAGAAGACTTAGAAAGTGATATTATCGACCACCTTGTTCACTATTACAGGGGTGATACTCCGTGGTCCGACTTAGACGACCTTGTATCTGCTGATGACGACACTGTCTTCAATGAAGACTATGAAGAAGTCGAGGAAGACGACGAATAAGCCGCATTAACTACTTGTGTCTTTATCAGGGGCCATAAGTCCATCTTGTGACCCCGAATAAGGGTATTAGTACCTTAGTAAGTATTAGAAGGGAGAATATTATGGAACCGAAAATTTTAGTAAAACCGACAGAAAAACAGTATCAAGTTTTGCAAGACGCATTCGATTATTTCAACGAAAAGCTGTTCAAAGACAGTTTGCCGCAAGTTATGCTTACCCTTAATCGGGAACGTAACACGTTCGGCTATTATGCTCCATCAATTTGGACGGACGACAAAGGCGTCGAACAGTGGGGAGAAATCGCCCTCAATCCCGATTGCATCCTCTAGGACGGAACAAGAACCGATAAGGAAGTATACAGCACTCTTGTCCACGAAATGTGTCACTTGTGGCAGGAATATGACGGCTCCGCTCCACGCCGTTGCTACCATAACAAAGACTTTGCGGAAAAGATGGAGCGTGTCGGTCTTATCACATCTTCCGATGGAACACCCGCGGGCACGCGCACGGGACAGCACGTGACGCATTACATCGTAGATGGTGGGCCGTTTGATCTGGCTTTTCAGGCCATGCCGAAAGAATTACTTATTCCATGCCATACGCTTTTCTCTCTCAAGGGAGAAGCAAAGAAGAAAATCAAGAAAGCCCGTCCGAAAACAGTCACATATTTCTGCCCGAAGTGCGGCGCAACCGTAAAAGGCAAGGAAGATACAAACGTGATCTGCGGCGACTGCATGGAAAAAATGCTAGTCAAGACAGGTAAGGACAAATAAAAATTGTAGTGGCCAGTACAAAAGCAAGGGGCTGTAAAAAGTCCCTTGTGATACTGGCAGAAATGTAGAAAGAACCATGATAAAACACTACTGGCACAAAGTAGATGGACTTGTCTACATCGCCTGCATGGATGGGGAAAGAGTTAGATTCTACCTCTTGTGACTAGCAAGGCAAACGAATATTTGATACAATAATAGAATACCGAACAACTGTTCTATCTCAAGGCGTGCCTTTACCAACACGGCGGAGACACGCCATTTTTATACCCTAGGTGACGAACAAGTGTTCGTAGATAGATGACTGTTGTCTATCTTTATTATTTTTTAATCAAGCACCAAACGTATGTTTAAAATACTAACAAACATTTTGTCAACCTAAAAGTTTAATTGTGCCACCTATTGAAGAAAGGAAGGTAATACTATGGAAAAAATCAAAGGAACCCTACAAGAACAGTTAAAGCTTGAACATGAATCAAAAGACTTTGCAGAAAAGGTATTACGTGCTACATATGAACAAGCGGCTTTAAATAGCACAGCAGGAGAAACGAAAATCGGAAGCAAGCTAATGGAACATGTCTTTTCCGATTGCTACACGAACGTTAAAAACGTTTTATTTCCTCAGAAAAAGCGTGGTGTCGTCCCAAAATATCAAGGTACTGTAAATCAGCTTAAAAGCTTGTATGAAGGCGATGAAGACACACTTATTAAGACATGTATAACATCAACTCTAAATACCCTGATAGGTTTTGTCATGCATAACTCTAATGATACATACGCAGATTTTAACAATACCTTACATGAGCTTGTAACCTCTTTCACAGAAGAAGTCATTAGTTACGAGTATTTAAAGCAAGCAACACGACAGGACGGGGCTTTTTTTGAAGATGGTCTAAAACACCGTGTGAACACAACGTTCAAGGTTCAGTATGCACATAAAGCATATAAATCCATGAAATTTACGCCACAAACTATTGACAAAGAAGGTATTTATAAATTAATTACCGTCATTCTTGAGGCGGTAATAAAGGGTAGTGGATACTTTGAATATAAAGTAGAAGGGAATACAAAGTTAATAAAGGCGAATGCCTGGCTTGTACAGGCATGGTCAAAGAGCATTGATATTATGGCTTTAAATAGCTATAGGTTCAGCCCTTGTGTTATTCCCCCAAAACCATGGACAACGGTATGGAATGGTGCTTACTATGGTTCTAATGCCCCTTTTACGTCTTTCATCCGTGCTCACTTTAATCAAAAAAATGTATTTATGACTCAATATCTCCAAAAATGTGAGCAGCTTGACTTGACATGGCTTTTCAAGTGCGTTAATGCTTTACAGTCAACACCTTTTATAATTAATGAAAGAATACTTAATACCATGGTGTCTATTATGGAGAACCATGGGGGCTTAGGGGGCCTTCCCAGAACGGACGAAACGCCCAAAATTCCACATTTGATTGACCCGACACCAGAAGAACTCAAAGCCCATAAAAAGCGCCTTGTTGCCTATTACAAGCACGAAAGGGCCAGAGTATCCAAGGTGCTCAGAACAAACACCTCTCTAGGATGTGCAAAAAAATATAGTGTCTACGAAAAAATCTACTTCCCATGGAACTTAGACTATAGAGGACGTATCTACCCTATGTGTCCTGCCTTGAATCCACAAGGGGACGACACACAGAAAGCCTTGCTACTCTTTGCAGACCCGACGCCTTTGTCAAGTGACGATGCCCTCAAGTGGTTTTACATTGCAGGTGCAGGCTTTGCAGGTCTTGACAAGATTCCCTTTGATGACCGTATCCAATGGGTACTTGATAATGAAGACAATATTTTACAAAGTGCCGCTTCACCTTTGACGTACACATGGTGGGACGAAGTGGCAGGTGATGAAAGCCCCATGGAATTTTTGGCTTTCTGCTTTGAATTTGAAAGACTCCGTGTCTATCAAGCAGAGCATGATGGTTCTGCTGTCGGATTCAAGTCGGGTCTTTCTATCAGTTTTGACGGAACCTGCTCAGGTCTCCAGCACTTCTCCATGCTACTTGCGGACGAAATCGGGGGCAAGAACGTTAATCTAATTTCCGACGAAACCGTACATGACATTTATCAAGTTGTGGCGGATAAAGTGAATGTTGTCTTACATCGAGATGTCATTACAGGGACGGCAGATGACTATAAAAAAGACAAAAAAGGCCAATATGTGCTTGACAGCAAGGGCAAAAAGTGCCTTGTGTACGGTACAAAAGAGCTGGCTACAGAATGGTTGTCTTATGCACAACAAAAGTTTGGTACAGATGGTATCAAGCGTAAAGTGTGCAAGCGCTCCGTCATGACTCTTGCCTATGGAAGTCGTAAATATGGATTCTCTGAAAACCTCAAGAGCGATATTATCAAGCCATGGATTGATGAGCATGAAGACACCCCAATTTTCCTTAGTCGCTCACAGGCCGCAAACTACATGGCAGGGCTGATTTGGGATGCCGTGTCTACTACAGTTATTAAGGCTGTTGAAGGGATGGAATGGCTGAAAAAGATTGCTGGCATGATTGGTAAGAACGGAGAGGTTGTAGCGTGGACAAGCCCAAATGGCTTGCCGATTCAGCAGAATAAGTTTATTCCTAACATGGAAACATGTAGGATACGCTTTAATGGGGGTTTCATTCGCTTATATATCCCTCAAGATAGCACCAATATAGACACAAGGGGACAAGCGCAGGCAATCGCCCCGAACTTTATTCACTGCATGGATGCTTGTCACATGCAGAGGGTAATCATGAAGCAAGCTGAAAAAGGAAATAATAACTTCTTTATGATTCATGATAGCTTTGGCACGGATATAGAACATGCAGAGGACTTATTCAAGGCTATTCGTACTGAATTAGTCAACATGTACAAAGACCATAATTACTTAGAGGAATGGCTAAAGGATGTTGAATACCTATTACCAGAAGGGAAAGAAATACCTAAAATTCCCTCGAAGGGTAACTTAAATCTTGATGATGTAGCAAAGAGTAAGTACTGTTTTGCATAAATATAACATGAATCGTAATTGTGCCACATAGTGAAGATAAGAGAAAAGAACTATAAGATACTTAAAGTAACTATATATACTTAAAAGTACTTTAAGATACTTATAGTTCTTTTATTATTTATTATTGATGATAATTAATAAGTAATATAAATAATTTAAATATTTCTCTTTTTGTGTGTCTTTTTCTCTTTAGAGAAGGATAAGACACACACTTTTAATTGTGCCACATAGTGAAGAAAGAAAGTCTTCAAATCTATTTTGCTTTTTTGAAAGGAGCATGAACAATGACAGAACAAACAGTACGTAAGCAAAGGAAGACAACCACAAACAATAAATCTTTGGTGTCTTTAAAATTCGCACGTATCACACCAGACGCAAAAGCACCTTATCGGGCTACAGCGTCCTCTGCTTGCTATGATGTCTTTGCAAATGACACAGTGACATTATATCCGCAACGTGGGCAGGACAAGGCTTATAAAGTCCCTACAGGCGTAGCATTTGAGATTCCCGAAGGATATCATTTAGAGGTCTATGTACGGTCTTCTACAGGTCTTAAAACAAAACTGAGATTAGCCAACGGCACAGGGATTGTTGATAGTGACTATGTTGATGAATTGTTTTTGCTTGTTGAAAATATTGGAAGTAGTGTTACAAGAATCAATAAAGGGGAACGTATTGCACAGATTATGCTTGTAGAGAACGTTCCGAATGAATTAGTAGAAGTGGATTCCCTTGCAAAAGAAGGGACACACAAAGGATTTGGAAGCACAGGAAAGGACTAGATGAACCATGAGAGAAATTAATATTGACGATACCGTGTGGGTTGATATGTCTAACTGTTCGATCACACCACCACATGATAGTGGTTATGCAGTAGTTGTTGACATACGTGTTATCTCTGGAAGCGACGCAGTAATGTATTATGTACAGTTTCGTGGAAGTCATAAGGTAATCACAGTTGATGAACGGTGTATTACTCCTGTCGACGAAGAAAAAGACACACAGGAATACATAATGTATGATAAACATTATCGTGACGCTGTTGTTGAGCCTATTCTTGTCATGCAGGCGCTTTTTAGTCATGATGAATTTATCGGCTTTCTCAAGGGCAATATCCTTAAATATCGACTCCGTGCAGGACACAAAGGCGGAGAGATAGAAATGAAGTGTGATCTTGATAAGATTCATATCTATGAAATGTGGTTAGATACAATCAAGAGCGGGGGTCGTATCGTATTGTAATGACCACTACAAAAGGGAGAGATTACCATGATGGAAACCATGAACAAACATTATGTTGCCTATGCAAACAAGCTTATGCGCTTTTTACATGATGGTACTTATGACAATGATACCTTGTGTCTTTTAGGCGTCATTGCCACTAAGTCCCGCAGGAAGCATGTAAAGCTTGATGATGGCATTAAGACAGCCATAGCAGATTTACTACTCAAAAATGCCGACGGCATTATTTTAGTTACTCGTGCAAGCTTATTATAAAAGAGGAGAAATGAAACATGAACATGAATGATGGTGTAATTACAGGGAAAGCCATGTGGTGTCATTTAGCAGACACAGAAACCTTTAATGGAACAGACACAAACAAATATAGCATTACGCTTGTCCCATCTGTGGAAGATATGAATAACTTGATGCAGGAAGCCCAGACAATTTGGGAAGAATTTAAAGAAACACTCAAGAACAAGAAGTTCGCCGCAGAGCCTAACATGGGTTCGTTCCGTGAAGAGGACAATGGCGACGCAAGCGTTAAATTCGTTACTAATGCTCATATTGTCACAAAGGCAGGCAAAGAAATTGACAAGGTTGTTACTGTCTTTGATGGCGCTGAGCGTCCTGTTAATCGCAAAATCAAGAGTTCTATTGGGAATTTTAGTATTGTTGCTGTCGCCTATCAGCTTTTTCCATATTACAACACATCTAAAAACTTTGGTGTGTCTTTCCGCTTACAGGCGGTACAGCTGTTGAAGTACGTTCCGTATGGTAATGGACGGGATGCAAGCTCTTTCGGCTTTAAGAAGCATGAAGGTGCATTTGATTCTACGTCTGTCATTGATGACGATGAAGAAGACACACGTTCGGACGTAGATGTACCATTCACAGACGGTTCGGATGATGAAGATTTTTAAAGTGTGGTGATAAGACCTGAAACGAAGTTTTTGTAATGGGGGTGCGTATACATACAGACCACCTAAAAAGAGAAGTCATTTTGAAGACACCATTAGTGCGCAGATACGGGAGTTGAAGAAGCAGGAAAAGTATGAGATGTATTACATCAACTATGAAAAACCTGCTACACAGCATACGTATACTCCAGACTTTGTGTTGCCGAATGGAATCATTATAGAAGCAAAGGGGATTTTTGAAAGAGAAGACAGACAGAAGCACTTGCTTATCAAGATGCAGTATCCCGATTTGGATATTCGGTTTGTCTTCCAAAATCCTAAGTTGAAGTTGTATAAAGGCAGTAAGACAACCTATGCGGATTGGATGGAGAAAAATGGATTTAAATACTCCACTAGACAGATTCCCGACGCATGGTTTAGAGAAAAGAAGAAGCCTATGAAAGGTCTTATCCCTAAAAAGAAAAAATAAGGGGTGAGAACATGAATTTGAAGTACAAAGAAAGAGAGGAAACTAACATGGTGCGTGTCTTGTTTGAACCGAAGGTGAAGACCGTTCGGGAAATTTATGTAGAACAACGACGAGAAGGGCTGTTCAATATTGGGTATCATCTGATCATGATGCCGAATGGTGAAGTAAAAGAAGGGATTCCCTTCCTTGCTTATGGTGACTATAGACTCGCTCATGTGAAAGATTCCATCTATGTGCTGTTGGTCGGTTGTGCCAATGAAAAGGACATGTCTGATGCACAGCGCAAAACCATGAGGGACATTAAGAACAAATATGCCCTTGATGTACACTATGGGGACGACTAGTCATGTCGGAAACTGTACAGGCGCATATTCCATGTCCTTATTGCGGGAGCCATGATGCCGCTACTTTGTATGATGATGGACACACATATTGTTTCAGTTGTCACCATACAGAATTTCTGAAAGAAGGTGAAGATGTGGCTAAACATGCCATTATTCCTCATGAGGACATGGAGTTTAAGACACTCCGTGCAAGGGGCTTGTCTGCTGAAACGTGTGAGCGTTACGGCTATTATGTTACAAAGACACAAGTGGGAACCGTTCAAGTCGCAGAGTATTGTAATGAGGACGGTTCTGTTCTTTTTCAGAAGTTACGGACAAAGGACAAGAAGTTCTATCTGAATGGCACTTCTGCTTATAGGTTTTTTGGACAGAATCTTTTCCACAGTGGCAAGAAGCTTGTCATTACAGAGGGAGAGATTGATTGTCTGACCATCTCCCAGATGGGCGGCAACAAATGGCCTGTTGTGTCTTTACCTCATGGTTGTACGTCGGCTAAACGTACCTTTAAAGAAAATCTCGAATGGCTTGAAGCCTTTGAGGAAGTCATTGTCATGTTTGACATGGACGCTCAAGGACGAAAGGCTGTTGAGGATGTGCAGGGGATGTTGTCTCCACACAAACTAAAGATTGCAGCTTTACCAGAAAAGGATGCTAATGCGTGTCTTGTAGCCGGTAAGGGAGATGCAATCATACAGGCCATCTTTACCGCAAAGGAATATAGGCCAGATGGAATTATTAATGCTGCTGACATTGAAGATGAATTTTTCAGTGATGATACAGAAGCTCAGTGTTATGACTACCCTTGGTGCAAGGGGCTGAAAAGTATCACGAAGGGACTCCGTAAAGGGGAATTGGTGATGCTGACAGCAGGCACAGGCATTGGGAAGTCTACAGCGGCTCGTGAGATTGCCTACAAACTCAAGGTGAAGGATGGGCTGAAAATTGGGCTTGTCTTTCTTGAAGAAAACCCGAAGAAAACGCTACGTGAATTGTTGTCTATCCATGTTGAAAAACCTCTGTCTATTATGTGGGGTAGTGTAGACAAGGATAAGTTAAAGACAGCCTATGAAGAGCTGTTCAGTGATAAACGGTTTGTCCTCTATGATCATTTTGGGTCTATTGAGAGTGGGAACCTGTTGTCACGTATCCGCTATTTAGCCGTGGCGGAACAGTGTGATTTTATCATCTTTGACCATATCTCTATTGCCGTATCGGGCATGGATGAGGGTGGAGATGAGCGAAAGACCATTGATAAATTGATGACACAGTTAAGGTCACTCGTTGAAGAAACGGGTGTTGGAATGATTGTTATTTCCCACTTAAAAAAGACAAGTGGTGAAAAATCCTTTGAAGAAGGTGGAATCATCTCGCTTGATGACTTGCGTGGCAGTGGCACATTGAAGCAAATACCCGATGAAGTATTAGCACTTGAACGTAATCAGCAGGCAGAAGATGAGTCCGAAAGAAACTTGATTAAAATCCGTGTCTTAAAGAATCGCTTTGCAGGTTCAACAGGGCTTGCAGGGTATCTCCATTGGGATAAGGACAGACACAGATTACTCGGAGAGGAAGATGAATCATGTCAAGAGTTTTAAAGTACCCTGTTGTTAATACAGATATCACATTCAACGAACTACCTGATAAAATGGCCTATGCGCTTGAATTAGGGGCTTGCAAACAACATTGTGTTGGTTGTCATAGCCCAGAATTACAGGAAGAAGATGTAACCTTAACGTCCCTTCTTGATATTTTAGAAGAAGCACAGGACGCCATTGATGCAGGGGCAAATGCTATTGTTGTAATGGGCGGTACAAATAATAACCATATCACAGATGAATCTTTGATTGCTCTCCTGCGTGATTTGGCCTTCATTGCTCCTACAGGTTTGTACAGCGGGAGTGATGATGAAGAACATGACAAGATGATTGCAGTTGAAGGGTATTGTACTTGGTTGAAGACAGGGCCTTATGTAGAGGCTTTAGGTGGTCTTGAGAGTCCTCGGACAAATCAGCGCTTTTATTACATCTCGCAGTCTTGCCGCTTAGATAAGAATGACAATGTGGTGTTTGTTCGTCCTTGTTTCTTGGATGAGACACACAAATTTTGGAAGAAGGTGAAGAATGTTACCTAATGTTGATTTAAAAGAAAAGATTAAATACATCCAGGATTATATGATGTCTTCCAATGCCGCTACGGCATCTAAGGTTGATGCAAATAGCAATGTGACCCAGAAGACGATTGCAGGATTGGAAGCAGAATTATTTAAACCAGACACCATCCAGATTAATCGTAAGTTGGTTAAAGACAAGCTGACACAGATGTTTGGTGAAGACATGGCAAAGGCGTATGAAGAGGACCTTGCAAATCATTATATCTATACACATGATGAAACATCTTTGAAACCTTATTGCGCCAGTATCACTTTGTATCCCTTCTTGTTGGAAGGTACGAAGTGCTTAGGCGGTGTGTCTAAAGCACCGAAGAACTTGCAGAGCTTTTGCGGCTCATTTGTCAATCTTGTTTATCAGATTGCAAGTAATTTCAGTGGCGCTATTGCTACTGTTGAGTTCCTTCACATGTTTGACTACTTTGCACGGAAACAGTGGGGCAAAGATTACCTCAAGAAACATTTTGAAGAAGTCAATCAGGAATTTCAGGGTGTTGTCTACGCACTGAATCAGCCTGCCAGCGCACGAGGTGACCAGTCTGTCTTTTGGAATGTGAGTGTGTTTGATCATGATTATCTGAAAGAAATGTTTGGGGGTTTCTACTACCCAGATGGTACACAGGTAGACATTGAAAGCACCTATCGATTGCAATTGTATTTCTTGCAATGGTTCAGACAGGAACGAGAAAAAGAATTGTTGACGTTCCCTGTTGTCACCGCCGCACTCTTGACCGATGGCAAAGGTGGTTTCAAAGACAATGCTTTTATGAATAAACTGGCGGATGAACAGGCACAGGGGCTTTCCTTCTTTGTCTATATGTCTGATAAGGTGGATAGTCTTGCGTCTTGCTGTCGCTTGCGTAATGAGTTGGCAGACAACACATTCAGCTACACATTGGGTGCAGGGGGTGTTGTTACAGGTTCTGCTCGTGTCATTAGCTTGAACATCAACCGTATTGGTCAATGTGGTGTTAAGCTTGACGAAGCAGTGGACAGAGTGCATAAGTACCTGTTGGCTCATCGTGAAGTGTTGAAAGGCTATATTGATGCAGGTTTGCTCCCTGCTTACACACAGGGATTCATGGACATTGACAAACAGTTCTTGACCCTTGGTGTGAATGGTGTCTTGGAATACTTTGAGTACCTGAGAGACAAGAAAGGTACTGTGACAGACAAGGAATATCCTGATTATTTAAAGTCCTTGTTGTCTTTCCTTACGATGTCTAATAAGGCCGCTCTGTCTGAGTACGGCGTTCGCTTCAATACTGAGTTTGTTCCTGCCGAAAATCTCGGTGTTAAAAATGCTAAATGGGACAAGGAAGCAGGTCTTTATGTACCTCGTGATTGTTACAACAGTTATTTCTACCCAGTAGAAGACACGAAGGTGAATGTACTTGCTAAGCTCAAATTGTATTCAAAGGACATTGTTCAGTACCTTGATGGTGGCTCGGCGCTCCATCTGAATCTTGAACAGATGTTGAGTGCAGAACAGTTTGTCCATTTGTATAAGCTTTGCTCTAAGTATGGTGTACAGTATTGGACAACCAATGTCTTGTGTACGATTTGCAATGAGTGTGGCTACATCAACACAGACACGAAAAACCATTGTGTGAAATGTGGGAGTACGGATGTTGATTATGGTACTCGTGTTATTGGGTATCTGAAACGCATTAGCAACTTCTCCGAAGCAAGACAGAAGGAAGCAGGGAAACGCTTTTACCACCATTTGAAGAAGTAAGGGGGTGTCTTAATGTGGCTCATTAAGTTCTATGATGCCTTGTGGCGAAAACTGTATCAGTGGAGCCTTAAGGTACAGGCACAGCGACAGAAGAAAATTAGTTTGATTGCTAATAAAAAGCGAGAGCTTGCAAATAAGCTTCGTAATGAAGCTTTCAATCTCGATACAGATGCAGAAGATTTAGAAAAGTTACGATAGAAAGGATGGTTCTATGTTGGTCTTTGATATTGAAACGAACGGCTTATATGCCGACGTTACAAAGCTGTTCTGCCTGTGTGTCTATGATACAGACACACAGGAAATGAAGCAGTATGATGATGTACACGCAGAGCAGGGTGTCCATGAGTTATATGATGCATGGAAAAGAGGAGTGTGTCTTTGTGGACACAACGTTATTAATTATGACCTTCCCGCCTTGGCAAAACTTTTTCCGTGGTTTGAGATTACACACGACATGCATAAGGATGTAGTAGACACCCTTGTTTTGTCACGACTCATCTATTCTCATATCGAAGACATGGATGCAGGACTTATTCGAAAGAAACAGTTACCCTCGAAGCTGTATAAATCTCATAGCCTAAAGGCTTGGGGGTATCGTTTAGGAGAATTAAAGGGTACATATGGAGAGGAAGAGGATGCATGGGCTTGTTACAATCCTGAAATGCTTGCTTACAATAGGCAGGACGTAGTTGTAACGGTAAAGCTCTATGAAAAGCTGGCTTCATATGCTTATGCACCAAAGGCCATAAGGCTTGAACATGAGGTAGCATGGTTGATGTCTAAACAGGAAAAGAATGGCTTTCCCTTTGACCTTGAAAAGGCGAAGGAATTGGAAGTTACCTTGCGCGCCAGAGCAGGGGTCTTGACAGCGAAACTAATTCAGATTGTACCTCGTGTACCTGATAAGATTTTCGTGCCGAAAAGAGACAACAAACGCCTTGGCTATAAAGCAGGGGTTCCCGTTCAGAAGTATAAAGACTTTAATCCCAATAGTAGACAACAGATTGAATGGTTGTTGCGAACGCATTACGGTTATTCTCCATCAAACATTGATTGCTATGATGTGGAAGACACGGATGCAGATGATGTTGATTTGTCACAATGTCGATTGAAGATTGATGATGAAAGCATGGAATTTATGCGGGAAGACCCTCAAGCTCCCGATGAAGTAAAAGCTGTGGTGTCTGTCCTTGAGGAGTCCTTGATGCTCAAAAAGCGTTTGGGGCAGCTTGCAGATGGCAATAATGCTTGGTTGTCTATGATTGGAAAGGATGGGAATATCCATGGTTCTGTTATCCCTAATGGGGCTGTTAGTGGTCGTGCTACTCATTCCAGACCGAACGTTGCACAAGTACCACATGTCGGCAGTCCATATGGCAAGGAATGTCGGGAACTCTTTAGAGTACCTGACGGATGGTGGCAAGCAGGGATAGACGCTTGTGGTCTTGAACTCCGTTGTCTTGCCCACTTCATGTACAAGTATGATGGGGGCCAATATGCCCATACGATTCTGAATGGTGATATACACACGATGAATCAGGAAGCCGCCGGACTGCCAACACGCAATCAAGCGAAGACGTTTAACTAAATGGGCGTCTATAAATCCATTGAAAACGGTGAACCTCTTAGAAATAAGACAATACCGTGCTAAGATTTTGAAGGAGTACGCATTTATTCTTCAAAATAAAGTGTAACGACTATTCCGAAAGGAAGTACCTCTAAGCAGAGGGAAGCGGTGGATGCAGGTAATTCTGTAAAGAGATAGTCTGTTCTATATGGTGACATATAGCAGTTCGTTTTGAACGCTATGAGAGTAGCGAACTCATGGGAACATTAAAACATTTACGCATATTTATATGGTGCAGGTGACACTAAAATCGGAAAAATCATAGGGGGTACAGCAGGGCAGGGAAAGCAGATTAAGAAGAAATTCAATAAGGCTATCCCTGCTATTGCGAAGCTCAGACAGGATGTAGAAAATGCGCTTGTCTATCCGATTGATTTTAAAAGCACACACGGGAAACCTAAAGTAACATGGAAACGTCATTTCCTCTATGGTCTTGACAGACGCAAACTACATGTAAGAAGCCCTCACAGTGCCTTAAATTTACTCTTGCAATCAGCAGGCGCTTTGATATGCAAGAAGTGGATTGTCACGACAGAGGAGCGATTATTGGCGAGAGGACTAAGACACGGATGGGATGGCGATTTCGCATTGATGGCATGGGTGCATAAACTTCATTGTGCACATTAAACTAGGTGAACTCGGTGAAACCCTAAGTGGGCAATACCGAACTAAGCCACAGGAGGACATATGCGAGGTAAACCATTAATTTTGAAGAAATTAGATAATGGATGCATTGTTCCTACGTCACACAAATTAAATGCAGATGGTTATTTCAGATACCACATCCCACATAATGGGAAGGGCAGATCCCCTTTGGTTATGTATCATCGCTATGTTTGGGAACAGGCATACGGTAATATACCAGAAGGGTATGAAATAGACCACATCTGCAAAAATAGAGCATGTTGTAATCTTGAACACCTTCAAATGCTTGAAGGGCGTGAACATGCTAAGAAAGATAATCACTTACGTAATAAGAAGCGTAAGGATAAAGCCAAAGAATATTGGATGAAAAATCATTGCACAGGTACAGCTTTGGCTTCTTTAGTTGGTGTGTCGTTCTCTACCACGTGTAGGTGGATAAGAGAGTGGAAAGCGTAGAGACTATCCGTAAGGAGTAGGGACAGGGGTGTGATTCCCCTGTTACCCGAAGTGCCTAGTAGCACAAACCTCATGTGCTAATGATATAGTCCGACACCCTTAGCAATAAGGGAATACAGTAAGGATGAACAGCAGGTTGCATGTCGTACCGAAGAGATAGCAAAGATTGTGTGTGAAGAAGCCCAACAGGCAATGAGAGACACACAGGAGTATTTCAATTTTCATGTCCAGTTAGATACAGATGGCATCATTGGTCATAATTGGTTTGATTGTCATTAGGGGGTATTTTATGTACGCTAAAAGAATTCGTTGTAAGAAGTGTGGCCATACCTTGGTTACGGGTTGTGCAAAGAATGTAGAAGAAATTACATGTTCGTGTGGTTATGTTACCTATCCACATTCCACAGAGATGAAAAAGGAACTGTCTAAGAATGAAAGGAGACACAATAAATATGAAAAAGCATGATTATAACGTCATTGATAACACGTTTGTCTATGGACTTGATGAATCTATTGTAGCATCTGGCTACCCTATGTCTGATAAAATCAATCCATGTAATTTAGAAACACGTGGCGCTACTAGTGGGGATGTGAAGCGTGCCATGCGTCTTGGAAACGCTCCTGCGGGCAGTGGTCATGATTGTTACCTTAAAGGTATCGTTGTCCAGTTTGATTTGACGCTTACTAAACAGGCATGGCCCGAAGCACAGCGGTATCATTTCTTAGACTTTGTGTCCTCTATGTCCGCTATGCACATGTTGGCAAAGATGGATGTTCGCTTCATCTCTTATACAGACCGTAAAATCATTGATTTGTTCCTCGATATTGTTCGGGACTACAATCAGAATCCTAGTGAAGAAAATTGGCGGCGTATGATCTACAGCTATCCTAGCGGCCTGTTGCTGACAGCTCGAATGACAACGAACTACTTACAGCTCAAAAATATCTATGCACAGCGAAAGACACATCGACTCCCTGAATGGAAAGCTGTCTGTGATTGGATTAAAGATCTCCCGAAAGCAAAAGAATTGGGGGTGGTCTAATGACAGCAGTGTATGCCATTTATGGAGACAACAGTAAATTCCTCAAGAAACGTCACATGCAGGTGACAAGAAACAATACTGTCTATGATACTATCAGTGGCCGTTTGGCGCTGAATGATGGTTTTTGCCCCTGTCAGCCTAGCAAGACGCAAGACACCCTTTGTCCTTGTAAGTACATGCGTAAATACAGTACATGCCGGTGTGGTCTTTATGTCCCTGCTACGGATGAAGAGGGAGACGATGATGTATAAGGCGCGGAAGAACCTACTCACAATCCTTGTGGACGCTGATATGGTTGTGTATCGTGCATGTTCCTCTTGTGAATGCGAGACTAATTGGGGTAATGATATTTGGACACTTCATGTGGATTTCAACGAAGCCCTTGTCTACTTACAAGACCATATGGATGATTGGATTCAGAGGGCCTTGGAGCTTGACCAGTATTCAGGGAATGTAAATGTTGTCTATGCTTTTTCGGATGATGACAACAACTTTAGAAAGAAACTCTTGCCTACCTATAAGTTGAATCGTGTTGGTAAAAGAAAACCTGTTGCCTACCATGCACTTAAACAATGGGTACGTGATAATTGGGTGTCTGAACAATTAGACACACTAGAAGCCGATGATGTTATTGGTCTATTGGCTACAGGAAAGTACAAAGGAAACAACATTATTATCTCTGCTGATAAAGATATGCAGACGATACCAACAAAGATTTATAACTTCCTGACAGACACCTTGATAGATGTGACACAGGAAGAAGCAGACTATAAACTGCTCTATCAGACTCTTGTAGGGGACACAGCGGATAATTACACAGGTTGTCCGAAAATTGGCAAGGTGAGAGCAGAACGTATTTTAGATGATAACCCCACATGGGAAGCGGTTGTTGAGTGTTTTAAAAAAGCAAACCTTACAGAAGATGATGCACTCTTACAGGCTCGTGTGGCACATATCTTACAGGATGGAGATTATGAGAAAGGAAAGATAAAATTATGGACACCTCAAAGTTTACACTCGTAAAGGATGTAACACTTGACGATATGGAAATTATTGTAACGGCCATTACACATAAAGCAGATAAAAATCCGACGCCTTTGTTTAGGCACAGAAAGTCCATTCAGGATTTAGCACAACAGTTCTGGAAGATGCAGAAGCTTGGCACACTGGCTGTCTTTGCAGATGAGCAGGGAGAATATGCAGGTATCTTAGCTTGCAATGTGGTTGAGCTTTGGTGGATTGATGGCCCTGTATTGGTAGAAGATTTGGTATCTTCCATAGACACAAAACCTAATGGCTTTGGACGATTTGCAGTTCAGGTCTTAGAAGACATTGCGCGTGATAATGAATGTGTCATGATCTGCTCAGGTAGTAGCATGGTTCAAGACACACCGATTGTGCGGAATATGTACAAGAAACATGGTTTTGTTGTCTATGGTGAATCATATTTGAAGGAGATGGATTAGATGATTATGCATGATGAATTACCATTTGTACCTCGTGATGTTGTGAATTATCTAAAGGCTATCTACACTCCTGATTTCTTCATCAATGCAGATGTAGACAACAATGATATTCGTATGGGTTACATGCAGGGGTGTACAGAAATTATCTCCGTTCTTCATAATCTTGCAGAAAGGAAGGACTGATTATGTCTAGTGGTGGTTGGTTGGGAAGTTTACTGAGTCTTCCCATGAAGATTATCTCCAGTATCACAGGAGCAGGGAGTAACACTTATAGTGCATCAGATAATTATAGTCCGACAGTAAAGGCATCGGACTTGGTGTCTAGTACAACAGCGCAGACACCCGATGCACCTGTAATGGGCGATGATACAACATACTCTCAGAAGAAAAGAAATAAACGTGGACTGTCTAGCTTGTATGCCAGTAGCGATACGAGTGGTACAGGTTCCATAGGTGATTATACAGGAAGGAGTGGTCTTTAATGTCTAGTGGCGGTTGGTTAGGACACACTGTGTCTACGGCATGGCACGGTGTCACAGGGGCCGTAAAGAATACAGTTAATGCTGTAACAGGTGGTATTTTTGGGGGCTACAGTAACAGTGTAGCAGGTAGTAGTGACCAGCAGGTTGTTGTTACTCCTAGTGCCGCACCTGCTCCCACAGCAACGGAACAGGCTGAATATGATGCCGCAGTGCAGAACCAGAAAAAGAAACGGGGTAAAAACTCGCTCTATGTCTCCTCGTCCGCAGGTTCCAGTGGTGGTGGTTCAGGGATTAACTTATGAGTAATGGCGTAGACACCAATGCATTTTACCGGACAGATACCGCGAAATCTCGTTATGATAAATTGGTGTCCGATAGAAAGGTGTATGTAGACAGAGCGGTAAAGAACGCAAAGATTACGATTCCTATGCTATTCCCTGATGAAAATGCTACCTCTACCACAGAGTATGAGACACCCTATCAGAGCATTGGGGCTAGAGGTGTCAATAACCTTGCGGCTAAAATCATGCTTGCTTTGTTCCCCCCAAATGAGCCTTTCTTTAAATTGGAACTTGGTGACACAGCAAAACAGCAGGTAGCACAGCAGGGGGACACCTCAGCAATGACGAAGATTGACAAGCTCATGGGTGCTATTGAAAGACAGCTTATGGACTGCATGGAAACAAACCGTTGTCGTATCACTATTAGTGAGGGTGTCTTACAACTCATCGTGGCGGGTAATTGCTTATTATACTTGCCACCCCAGACAGGTGGTATCAAATTATATCGTCTGAATAACTATATGGTTGTTCGGGATGGTACAGGTAATTGGATTGAACTGATTGCGAAAGACAGCATTAGTTATGCCGCCTTGCCACCCGAAGCACAGGCGTGTGTAGAAGGTACAGACGTTTCACCAGACAAGAATGTGGAGCTTTACACTCATGTATATCTTGCTGAGGGCGAAACCTTTGAAATGTATCAAGAGATTGAAGGACAGATTATTAAAGGTAGCGAACAGGAATTTCCTAGGGATAAGGTTCCTTGGATTCCCTTGCGACTCCGTAAGATGGATGGAGAATCCTATGGGCGTTCTTATGTGGATGAATACTATGGTGATTTGAAGTCCCTGAACTCTATCAGTAAATCTATTGCAGAAATGGCTACATTATCTGCCTTTGCTTTATTCCTTGTCAATCCTTCTTCTCAGCTCCGTGTCGATAAACTGAAAGACGCACAGAGCGGTGATTTCTTCAAAGGAAAAGAAGGCGACATTACTGCGTTCCAGCTGAATAAGGTAAGTGATTTGCAGGTGGCCTATCAGCACAAGCAGGAATTACAGAGCAATTTGTCGTTCGCTTTCCTGCTGAATAGCTCCGTACAGCGGAATGCTGAACGTGTCACAGCCGAAGAAATTCGTTATGTGGCAAATGAGCTTGAGGACAGCGTAGGCAATATTTATTCTTTGTTATCTTTGGAATTACAGTTACCCCTTGTCCAGTGTCTTATGGCACAGCTTATGGCACAAGGCGCACTCCCTGATATTCCACAGGGCAGTGATGGTGTCCAGACACACATTGTAACAGGTATGGAAGCGTTAGGCCGTGGACATGATCTGACAAAGATTGAACAGTTCTTGCAGACATGTTCGGTACTTCCTGATTTCCAACAGCGCTTGAAGACGGGGAACGTCCTTGCTCAGATTGGCACGGCTCTTGGTCTTGATGCAGATTCCCTTGTCATGAGTGATGAGGAATATCAGGCCATGCAAGCCCAGATGATGCAAGCACAGATGGCACAGCAGATGGCGTCGCCTATTGCACAAGGAATGATGAACAATAATCAACAATAAGGAGATTGATAAATAATGGATGAAACCGAAAACAAAGTAGTTGACACTCAGCAGACAGATACACAGCCCGAACAGGCGGTCGATAATGTCACTGTGTCTACCTCTGCTAATACCCGGCTTTCTGTGAAAGACACCGCAGAAAGTGTGGACAATGTGTTGGATGATGTAGCCAATGAAGATAATCAGACTACGGACACACAGAGTACCGAAACGCAGATAGACACAAAGGAAGAAGCACCAAAAGGGGAACAGTCTTCCGAACAGCAGTTGACTACAGCCCACAACGCCCTTGATAGTGCTGAAAAAGATTTAGTAAGCAAGGGTGTAGACTTTGCAGGTCTTGAAAATGAATACATGAATAATGGTGGACTCAGTCAACAGTCTTATGGAACCCTTGAGAAAGCAGGGTATCCGAAAGCGGTTGTTGATGGGATGCTCGCAGGTTGGGAAGCCGCTTCCACTCGCTTTGTAAATGATGTCCATGCACTTGCAGGTGGGCAGGAAGAATTTGCACGTATTCAGCAGTTCGTGTCTTCCCAGAATCAGGATGTCATTAATGCATTTAATGCTACCTTGGACAGTGAAAATCTCATGCAGATTCGCATGACCCTTGAAGGTATCAAAGGTCAGATGGTGAAACAGTATGGCACTCAGCGTCCTTCCATCGTTGGCAATGGCACTCCATCTACAGACCGGAGTGGGTATGAATCGACGGATGAAATGATTAAGGATATGTCTGACCCTCGGTACCAGAAAGATGCAAAGTTCACACGTGAAGTGTATCGAAAAGTTAAATATTCTAAATTGTTCTAGTAAATTGTAATAGCCAATACAATTCTTGATGATTAAGACACTCCATAATTTTGGGTGTCTTTTTCTATATAATTTTCTATTTTGAAAGGTGGATGATATTAATTATGGCAGATATTAGAATTGCAACTCCTATGGCGGTTGGTACGCAGGTAACCACAGATGCCGACAAACTTGCCCTCGCCCTTAAAGTCTTTAGTGGTGAAACTCTCACGGCATTTGCACGTGCTTCTGTAACGAATGGCAAATTTATCAAACGTACAATTCAGAGTGGTGAAATCTAAATGCGGAATTGCCTCTCTTTAAACACTCCTTTAACTGCTGGAATATCTCGCGAACAGACAGAGACAACTAGCAACGAAGCCTTGCTGACAGGTAAGGAACGTTCAACGACTATCCCGAAAGGGAGTAGGACGAAGCCGTCCGAAATGGGGAGTGAGAATACAAAGATATGGCGCTTTATCAAAAAGTACCCGTAGTATTCTTGAAGATATAGTCTCAGCTCATAGGTGACTATGAGGTGCAAATGCACACACAAGGGGTAGCGTTCTTGTGTAAAGATAACTGAAATCCGCTCAGTTCCCTGTATTCGGTCGTACTAAAGCCCATTATCTGAAAAGTGGTAAGAGCCTTGATGACCTCCGCGAAAACATTCAGCAGGGTGAACGTACCATTGTTATTGATGGTCTGTTGACGACGGACTGCTTGGTATTTGACCTTGACGAATTTATCGCACATTATGATTTCCGTTCTCCATATGCTACACAGCTTGGCGAAGCACTGGCAATCTCCATGGATGCATCTATTCTCGCAGAGGTTGCTAAAGAAGCACTGAACACTACGGAAAACGTTGCTGGCCTTGGTAAAGGTGGCGTCGTTGCAAAGACTCTCGCAACAGGTACCACTCTTGGCATTAACAAAGAAACAGGTATCGCAGTCCGTGACATTCTGTTGGAAGTCAAGGCTAAAATGGCCGCTAACTATGTTCCGCAGGGGGACCGTTATTGCTTCGTAACTCCTGAAATTCACGCCGCACTGGCAACGAATCTTGATTTCTTGAACAGCAATTATGGAGCCGCCGCTACGCTGACTAATTCCAATATTATCAGCATGGATGGTTTCCAGATTATCGAATGTCCTCATCTGGCGCAGGGTGGTGATGACCCGACAAATACCATTCAGGGTGATGGTCATGCGTTCCCATCTACTTATGCAAGCAAGTCTCCGCTTTTGATTTGTCACAAATCTTCTGTTGGTGTCTTGTCCCTGAAAGACATCAGCTTTGAAACAGCACGACGTGCTGAATATCAGGCAGACCAGCTTATTGCTAAGTATGCTATTGGTATTGGGGGGCTTCGTCCTGAATCTACCTTTATGGGTGTTATTAACAACCCTGCTTAGGATATTGTTGAGAGGTATAGGGGAGTGTAATGCTCCCCTTTTTATTCTTTTAAAGGGAGTGAAAAGATGCTATTTGTATCTACAGAGTTAGACGCAATCAATCTGATTCTTTCAGGCATTGGGGAAGCTCCTGTCAATAGTTTAACAGAGAGTGAATCTATTGATGTTGATAATGCACGTAGTCTGCTTGCTACGGTGTCTCGGAACATTCAGCGACAAGGATGGCAGTTCAACACCTTGACTAATGTAACTATTATGTCAGACACCAACAGCAAAAAGATTCGGTACAATCCATCATGGATAAAAATTACAGCAACGAATGGCAAGGTCTATGTAAAGCGTGGTGATTTTCTGTACAACCTTACAGAGAAGACAGACACATTCGATGAAGGGGTGCAACTTACCATCATTGAAGCCGTTGATTTTGAGGACTTGCCTGATGAGTTTAAAACATTCATCACAGCAGAAGCGGCTATTCTCTTTCAGGAACGTTACCTTGGTGATGAAAATGTATCACAGGAATTACGGATTGAAGAATCAAGAGCTTATGCTGATATTGTCCAATATTGTATAGACACAGGTTCCAACATGTTTCAGACCACAGGGATGCAGAGTGCATTGGAAAGGAGATAAGACACCATGTTATATTCACAGAGCATTAAGAACTTTGTACAGGGTGTGTCTCAGCAACCACCACTTTTGCGGTTTCCTGAACAGCTTGAGGAGCAGATTAATGGTTTCTCGACAGAGGTTTCAGGGTTACAGAAGCGTGTCCCTACAGTCCATCTAAAGACATTCACAGGATTGAACCTTACTAAAGGAAGTAAACCTCTTGTTCATTTCATTGACAGGGATAAGCAACAGAAATACATGGTTGTCTTTGCAAATAACACTGTCAAGATTTACGACATGAAAGGCAACGAAAAGACTGTCAACATTGAAGACGATGCTTATTTAGCTACCAACACTCCTCGTGATAACTTACGAGTTATGACGGTAGCTGACTACACTTTTGTACTGAACAATACAAAAACAGTGCAGTTGTCCAGCAAGAAGTCACCAGACTACTTTAGTAATCAGGGTAGTATGTTGTATGTGCGACAGGGGCAGTATGGACGTACCTATCAGGTTTGGATTGATGGTGTGTCTAAATGCGCATGGACAAGCCCAAATGGGGATGCCGCTGAACAGACGAAGCAGATAGACACCAATTATATTGCAGATCGTATCAATGAACAGCTCATCAATAATGGGGTGCCTACGGAACATTACGATAATTGGATTCGTATTGCGAGTAGTGGTCTTGTACAGACAGCAGATGGGTTTAACCATCAGGCTCTTATTAACTTCAAAAAGTCAATTCAGCGTTTCAGCTTGCTTCCTGCTACGGCTCCTGATAACTATTGTGTCAAAGTCAAAGGCGACCCGAATGGTGCTAGTGAAGGCAGTTACTACGTAAAGTATTCAAAAGATAGTAATGTGTGGGAAGAGTGTGCTTGTCCAAACATCAACATTGAGTTTGATAAGACAACCATGCCTCATGCTATTATCCATAATGCAGATGACACTTTCACGTTTAAGGCACTTGATTGGGATGAACGAAAGGTGGGGGATGATGATAGTAACCCTTCTCCGTCTTTTGTAGGGTATACCTTGTCCAGTATCTTCTTTTATCGTAACCGCTTAGGTGTTTCCTCTCGTGAAAACATTATCATGTCTGAATCAGGGGAATACTTTAATTGGTGGATGACAACAGCCAATGACCTGTTAGACACAGATGGGATTGATGTTCCGATTACATCCACAAAAGCAAACTTGATTAATTACTGTGTTGTCTTTTCCGAAGACCTTTATGCTTTCTCGAACGACACACAGTTTATCATCCGTGCTGATTCCACCTTGACACCAAAAACAGCGTCCCCTACAGAAATTACACAGTTCAATAGTTCTCCTGACTGTCAACCAAAGGTAGCAGGGAAGAACTTGTATTTCCCTTCTGAACATGGGGATTTCTCTACGATTCGGGAGTATTATACGGTTCAGGATATTTCACAGATGAAAAATGCACAGGATATTACTTCTCACATACCGAATTACATCGAATCGGGTGTCTATGACATTATTACATCGACGGCTGAAAATGTACTGTTCTGTCTGACAAGCAAGGCGACAGACACCATTTACCTTTATAAGTATTTGTTTGCAAATGAAGAACGTATTCAGTCCTCGTGGTCTAAATGGGAATTTGATGGTGAGATTTATGGTGCAGGTTTCATAGGTAGTTATTTATATCTGCTCATGCGCAGAGGGACACAGATTACCATGGAGCAAATGGACTTCTCCGTAAATATTAAAGAGTTTGACGATACGGAAGTTTATCGTGTCTATCTCGACCAGAAGAAAGTAATGGATAATGGTGTCTATGATGCTGTATCCGAACAGACAAAGTTTGACCTCAAGGCACTTTATGCCTATACAGACACCACACCTTTGCAGAGCATTTGTGTAGTCACTCATGATGGTGTCTTGCATGAAAATCTGAAAGCAGATGATGCAGGCTGTATATATCTCGATGGAAACTTTGCAGGAAAGAAATTGGTAGTTGGGGAACCTTATTTGTTTAAGGCTGTCTTCACAACCTTCTACCTTAAAAAGAACGACAATGGAAACATTAGCTCCTATGCAGAAGGAAGGACACAAATCAAGAACATCCATATCAATTATGATCATACAGGTTTCTTGGCTTGTAGGGTGTCTTACCTTGGGGGCAAAGAATATGTGTATCGGATGACAAGTAAGATTCTTGGCACTTCTTCTGCTCGTTTGGGTAAGAAGCAGAATGAAACAGGGAAGTTTGATGTACCCATTCATGCTAAGAATGAATCCGTTACGATTGCAGTTGAATCAGACATGCCAGTTCCACTCTCTATTGTAGGGTTGAATTGGGATTGTCTATATACGACACGAACAAAGGGGGGTATAGCGAATGTGTACCGTAGCGCTTAGTTATGGTATTTCAGCTCTTAGCTCTTTGTCTAAACAGAAAGCAAGTAGGGCTGAAATTCAGAATCAGATTGATGCCAACAATCAGACCGCAAGGGGATTGATCCAGTCTATGAACTATACCTTTCAAAACTATGAAACACAGCGTAGGGCCGCTTTCGCCACTCAGATTGATGCAATGACGAAAGACAGGATGAACGCTCATAGACAGGAAGCGTCTGTAAAGGCCGCTGTCAACGAAGAGCTGGCAGGGGGTGGCAGAACAGCTAACTTGATTAATCGTAGTGTTCGTGCAGATGAATCACGTGTTGCTTCACAGTCTCAGGCTAATTATCAGTCTAAGATGAATGAAATTGACCTCAACAAAGAAGCGGCACTCATTTCAACACGTAATGCTATCAATAGTATACCGTCCGTTGAGACACCCTCTTATCTCACACAAGGGGTGGAAATGTTTTCTGATTTCATGCAAACCTATAATACCTTACAGGGTATTAAGAGCATGAGAAAGAAAGCAGGTGTTGAAGGTGGACACGGAAAGACACTTGATAGAAACACAGGGGACATTAAACCTGTAAATCTTGACCCCTATATCCACAGTGAAGACATTCACAATACAGGGATTGGGCCACGAATTGTAGACCTGGATGAAGCGTCTGCAAAGTATGACAGTATGAATTTATTCAATCCTCAGGGACTCTTTGCAAGCAATGCTATCAATGGGTACTTTAATGGTGACATGAGCAGTGGCTTGTCTCATGATTGGTCTAACGGGGGTATTTCAAGGAGAGGTGCTACATGGCGAAACGAATTGCTAGTGCAGTAGGCACAGAAATGCAATTTATGCCGCAACCGGATGCAACATATCAAGAGCGTTTGACAGAGGTACAGGGTGTTAGAGGTACTAACCCCTCGTCCTCATCCGCTACTATGTTTGCGAGTGCGGCTGATAATCTCAATAGTAATTGGTTGTCTTTCATCACAGACCGTGAAAAGCGCATGAATGAAGAAGGCCTAACAGAAGCCAACAGACTTATTGCGTCCACGACAGAGGAAGACAGACAGAAACTTAATACACTTGATATGGCCTTGACATATGGCTATGGGAATAACTTAGATAATCCTTATTTTATCGCATATAGCGACAAGTTGCGTGGACAGGCTTTAGGCGATTCCGCAAAACTTGCATATACGGAAGAATTTGGTGATAGTCCTGCACGTACTCCCGATGAGGAAGTGAAGCGGTATGACGACTTTGTACAGAAGTATCGACAGCGCTTCATTGATAAGGGCATCATTGATAATAATGTATCTTTTGAGCAGGGCTTCAATGACAAGAATATTGAAAGTCAGCAAGCATTGATGAGCAATCATGTTCAGCGCGATATTGAGGACAGGATCTCTGAAACCTTCAATAACATTAATTCTGAATTGGGGCAGTTTGTTTATGATATGCCCTCAATGGATAGAGCAACACAGGTACAAAAATTACAAGAGATTTTCAACCAGAGTCGCTTGATGGGGCTGAATCCTTCACAACGACAGACACTTGTAGATAACACTGTAAAGCAAATCGTTACCACAGGGACAATCAAGGATTTTAAGGACTTTAAAGCTAACATTCTTGACCATATTTCTGTACAGACACGTTTAGATGGTACGACACAGACGATGGGGGACCTGGTGGACCCCATGGAATTAGACACCCTAAATCTTGCATATCGTAAAGCCCATATGGAAAAATCAAAGATGGACTTCACCAAAAAGTATGGAAAAGACAAAGACATGAATCGTGTCTATACCGATGTCATTAAAATGGGGCAGTCTGGCAATCGTTCAGATCGTGATAATGCTGAAATTCTTACAGGGATGTTGCCTGAAATTGAGAGTCTTCAAAATCAGCATAAGGCCGCACAGGCTCGTATGGCTAAGGTGGCGGCTAAAGGTGTTAAGACAGCCGCTAAATCACAGGCCAGTTCTGCTTCGGCTATGGAAAACATTAGGGCGTTCATGGAAGATGATAATCCTGTAAAAGATGGTTATGGCAGTTCCATTGGGAAACCTTTAGTAGGTGGTAAGGCGGTTGATTCAGGTACGATACTTAGTTCTTTTCAGGATTACGAAAATCAGATTATTAATAGTGATGCTGATGAAGACACAAAGGCACAGAAGCTTATGAAGCTCTACACTTATTCGGGGGTAAGCAACGTAAAAAACCAGTTAGTGAATAGTGTCTTACAGACCGTTAACAGTGCCAAAGCAGATAGTGTTGAAGCGAATGGTGTTCCTAACTCCATCATCTATCTTGTAAAGGCACGTAACATTAATCATGGTCAGTTTGCGGGTGCTTTTGGTAGTAAGGTAGATGCCGCTATCGGAGCGATTGTGAACTTCTCCCATGCGTCGGGTGAAGAAGACGCAGACAATGCACTCGTTCGAGGATATGCCAACTATTGTCGTATTAAAGACACCAGCGAACAGGATAAACAGAACTACATGGCGCAGATTAAAGGTATCGCCGCAGGTGGTTGGTCTATTGGTGGTATGGAAAGCTGGAATAGCGAAGGGAGTACGGCTCCTGATATTTCTTGGGATAATCCACAGATTGCAGAAACAGTGAAGGATAGAGCTTTGATGTATAACTTAGCATATCATGACCCCCAAGCCGCTTTAGATTCCGCTTGCAACGACATCAGGGATGCTTACGCTTACTATCACGGGGCAGTCTTTCCTAAGAACTGCTTCAATAGTGGTTTGTCTCCCTCTACAGAAAATGCCTTCGCAAAACAATCTCTTGATGCTCTTTGCTATCAATATGCAAGTAATTGGGGAGTGTCCGCTGAGGATATTAACGTATCATACGATGAAGCCTCTAACACATGGTCTTTCTCAGAGAGTGCGAATGGGAACTATACACAGCTTTCTGGCTCTGATATGGCTAATGAAATTCAGTATGTATCTAATTATGTTCCGCCTTCCACTTCTAGTAGCAGTGGATCTTCTTCGGATGATACTACTGAATATGTATCTACAGCGGTTGGCTCTAATGGGGTAACAGAAGAACAAGCAAAGGATGTTGCTGAACATTCTGATTCTCCAGGTGAGGTAATTACGGAACAGTTACGTAGTGGATGGCGCTGGTTGACAGGCAGATAGAAAGGAGAGAAAACACAATGGCAGTTTCGAATAACATGTCCCTTGTCTATAATTGGTTTATCCAACATGGGTATTCACCAACATTGGCTGCGGGGTTCACCGCTAACTTTGCAGTTGAAACGGGTGGTGGCGAGGACATAAATCCTGACAGTACGTCCCCTAACGGTGCGTATGGGATTGCACAATGGCTTGATGAAAGCAGACAGACGAATTTCAGAAACTTCATGGATAAACATGGATATGATTCTCATGATATTTATGCACAGTTAGAGTTCGTTGATTGGGATCTTCATAATACAGAATCACAAGCCTTGGAAGAGATTTCTAACTCGGACTTGACGAGTGCTGAAAGCGCCGCTACCGCTATTGCGGAATACTATGAACGGAGTCAAGGACAGGCGCTCGACCAAAGACAACAGGTAGCAGGTGAGGTCTATTCAAACCTTTACGGGGGAGAAGACTATGATGCGTATGCTACGGGTTCCATTGGTTCTAGCAGTGAGGGTTCAGACACAGAAGACTACACTTCCTATTTACCCGACGACATGAAGGGCATTGATGGCAGTATGTATCAGCGTTTAGGGATGTTGTTCAAGAAGGCACAGGAATTGGGTGTATCTCCTATTCTGACAGCAGGTGCTAATGATGATTCACACACAGAAACCAGTTGGCACTATAAAGGTCTTGGAGCTGATATTGCATGGGAGGGTTTGCAGTGGGGAGATGATACTTTATCTGCTCTTGCAGACTATGCAAGGTCATTAGGCTTTCAGGAAGTCATTAGTGACCCTCATGGAACAGGCCCTCACCTTCATGTGGCTAATCCTGATTTATCAAAGGAAGTCAATGCTCTCTTAGGGCCTAAACAAGCGACAACCACCTTTGGTGAGGGTGTCTTTACTCCTAAGATGCAGAACATGGTGAGTCCTGAAATACAGGCACTAGCAGATGCAAAACTCCAGATGCAGAAAGCCTATGAAGAATCCCTGAAAGAAAAGCCTTCTATCCTTGATGGTATTTGGCATGACTTCAAGCGTAGTGGCAACTTTGCGTATGAGTTTGCTGATGCTCTGTACACTGACCTCTTCCACAGTGACCTTGATGCTTTTGGTCGCAATAAGATTACTGATGCAGACCGTAACTACATTAAGGCCGCTATGGGTAGTGGTAATGAAGCAGAAGCACAATGGATTATTGATAATGCGAAAGACCCCACACAGTTGTATTACCTATTACAAAAGAAGTCCGATGAGATGGCCGAAGACACAAAGTACGCCGCTTACTATAATTCGGTAGGCGCACATACCCTTGGTACTGTCTTAGGGGCTGTCTTAGACCCATTGAACGCACTTCCTGAATTGAAGGTATTCCAGGCAGGGAAGATTATGAAGACACTTGGTGGCGTGGTGAAAGACACACGTATTATTGATAGTGCCGCTAAAGCATCTGCTGAAAAGATTCTCAGTGCAGGGGGTGCTAAAAGAATTGGGGACACAGCATTAAATATGGCCGCTATGGGGGCTTTACAGCAACATGCCGCCAACATGAGTAATGGTACAGACGACAGTATCGCAGGGGCCGCTATGATTGCAGGGATTTCAGGGGGTGTATTACGTACCCTTGGCATGGCAGGAAAGAACCTGTTCCATAAAGACCCTGCTATAGCTAATTTGGCCCGAACAGCTGATAGGATTGAAGAAAGTGCCGCGCGTGATGCGGTGGGCTTAAAGACACCCTACACCGTCATGAATACAAAGGAAGCCGCTTCCAAACTCCATGATGCGGAATACTTCACGAATCAGGAAGGAAAGATTGCAAGTTCCGTAGCAGAGCGTGATGATGTATTTGCATTGTCGCTGAAAGACGCAAAGAAACTTGGAGCTTCCATGGGTATTAAAGTGTCTGATAACACGAAAGGGTTCTTTGTTCCTCATGGTGATTATACCGTAGTAGTCAAAGACAACATCAATGGCTCTAAAGAATTAGAGGGTGTCTTAGCACATGAAATTGGTGTTCATCAATCTTTGAAAGACACTATGGGTGCTGAACGCTATCAGTCCTTGATGAATTTTGTGTCTACACAAGCAAAGGACACAACATCTAAATTTGCACAAGCCGCAAGACTTGCCAATAGTACAGACCCCGAAGAAATTCTCGGTTATGCCATTCAGCATGATATGTTGAGTCGTAAATCGAGTCATTCCTTGGTGTCTAGCTTTAGAGAAGGTCTAAAGGAAATGGGTTTTGGTGATAAATATAGATTTACCAACAACGAGATTCTCGACATGGTAAACACAGCGGTGCGTTACCAGGGCTTGAAGAAGCAGGGTATTATTGTCAACCCTGATGGAAGCATTATCCAGAATGGGGTGCACTTCTCGAAAGACAACATGCTTGCACCTGAAAGTCTTCTCGACTATGAAAAGAGTGCTGATGAATTAGCGCAGGAACGAAAAGGCAAGACAGCCTTTGAAAAAACTGTCAACACCTTATCGGGGTGGATGGATAACAAAAAGCTCACCCGTACTCCGTATGGGGCCGCTTACCACTCTCCATCTGTGACGCTGGCTAAGAAAGCATCTGAATTATGGGAAGACGCACAGCGGCGTGGAACATCTCGTAATGGCTCCAACATGCCTTCTGCTGAACGAATGAAGGACTATCTCATGGGACAACTTGATAAGTACAAAGGCGAGATTCTTGATGCTCGTAAAGAGTGGATTCGTGACCACTATGGAACAATGGGTGTCATTAATCCTTACCGCAAGGGGGATGCTCATAGACAAGAATTTGATAAGCTTGTCATTGATAAGTTCAACAGCTTGTCTAAACAGCAGACACACATAAACATTGATGATAAGATGGTTGACAAAAATGTCATAAAGGCTGTCAAGTCTTTGCAGGGCCTTTATGATACGCGTATTGACCTTGGTAAAAATTCGTCCTCTCTTTTTGGTGGTTCTACAGAACGTAACCTGATTGAGGATGGATGGTACTCGGTTGATGATGAATTTCATCGTTTAGTTGACCCTGATGCTTACAGAGAGTTTGTGTCTAACTTCACCACCACAGGTGATAAGGGAGCGAGATCTTTTATGGAGCAATATGCATTAGCCGCTTCCAATACACCGACTTCTCGTAAGCTCATAGGGGATATGATTAAACGAGAAAAGGAATTGAAGTTACAGCGTGAAATACATGATGCTGAAACCTATCTGAACACAGAAGGACGTAAAAGTTCTGAAAAGGTGAAACGAGTCAAAGAAGACCTCGAACAGAAACGTTCTCATACCGTGAAGGACACCACAGATGCAGAAATTGATGAGTTCCGCAAGACAAAGTGCAAAGAGTGGGCAGACAATATCATGCAACCTCTTGAGGATAAGTTAGATGGTTTAGACACCGATGGTGCTACCTCAAAACTTGGTGACTTGAACTTCTTCCGTGGGCGTCTTCCGATGGACACAGGGATTGTCATGGATATTAAAGATGCAGAGGGTAATGTTGTTAAAGCCTTCTCCTTTGATAATGACCTTAGATACTATGACCTCGAACACACACTGAACAGAACGAATAGACGCTTTGCAGGTGAAGTAGCAGTCCGTAATGTCCTTGGTTCTGCTAATGAATATGGTGCTTTCGTGAAGAAGGTACTGCATGAATTGCGCCTTGCTTCCATGGGGAATGATGGGCGTATCAACAGTTCCACAGCCGAAAAAAATAAGCGGTGGTTCTTAGACACCATTGCACGACTCCGTGGGATGCGTGACCACTACGAACGAAACATCTATGATGAAGGTTCAGCAGTCACAAAGATTCTCAACAACTTTGCATACTTCAAGCGTGGTGGCTCGATGGGATGGAATCAGTTAGGCGACTTAGGGAGTGCTATTGCCTATGGTGGTCTAAAACAGGTATTTGGTGTCTTTAATCCCTTGCGGAAATTCGTACAGGATGTTCGTCTTGGGAAAGCCAATTCAGACATGGTTGAAGACCTCTCATGGCATGTCTTTGGGGAACCTGTAGAACGTTATATTTTCCGTGGGAACTGGGGAGACATACAGACCCGTCATGCCTTATCTAAACGTGGTTTTGGGGTGGACAACCTATTGATTAGTGCGGCAGATATGACGCACAATCTGGGTAAGTTCACCTCACAGATTAACATGCTTGGACATATGACAGACACAATGGTGCGTTCCGCTCGTAGTGCGGCCATTACAGACTCGATGCGTTGGGCGCATGGAAAAACCTTCAATGCTTTGCGTAATCCATTCAGCAAGGCGAATATCAAGGCTCTTGGCAGACACGTAGACCTTGAACAGCTGAAAGAAGACTTGCGTACCTATCTGAAGTGGGATGGCAAGAAAGGGACTGTTGCAGACGGTTTTGATGTAGATGCATGGAGAAAAGAAAGACCTGATACCTTTTGGGCTTGGTATGATCTGATACAGAATCAGGTAGAAAAGAGTGTCTTATTGAGTTCGTCCGAAGGCAACCGAAACATGCTGAAAGACACCAACTCTTTAATGCGGCTTGTCATGATGTTTAAAGAATTCAATATGCGCTCAAACAATGCTCAGTTCATGCGGATGATGCAACAGCATGAAGCACAGGATGCCATGGCCTTTGCATTATCTCTTATGACCAACACAGCCGCTTTCGCCGCTCGTAATGGAGCTAAGATGGCCGCTTTGTATGCGATGGGACAAACAGACGCCGCTAACTACATCAAGGAAAATTATCTGAATGACAAGGCACTCGCAAAGGCCGCCTTTTTCCGAACAGGTTTCTTGTCACCTATGGGCGTCGCTAATGACGTATGGGAAGCTATGTATGGCTCGCCCACAATTAGAACGACAGTATCTCAATATCGTAATAATCCTCCTAAAGAAATAGGTGATTATATTGGAAACTTTGCCCAACAGTTACCTGCTGTTGATACCTTATCTGATATGACATGGAAGCCAGTTCGCAGTGCTTATCGTCTGGCTACCAGCAAGGGGACACAAAAGGATTTGCGGACGCTGTTAAATCTGGCTCCTGTTCCTGATTTCATCCCTTATACGCAGGCTATAGACACACTGTCTAAATTGAATAGTTTGAAAGCTAAATAAAAAGGAGAGTGATAGATAGTGGCAAGCACAACAGGCTTTAAAGCTCGTGTGGAATATGAAGTTACCGATGGGACACAAACGACTTATACGTTCCCTTTTTCATATCTCCGCAAGAAGTTTGTCATGGTGTCTATCCTTCACTCCGATGCTTCGGAAACAGCATTGGAGTATGGGGTAGACTACACAGTCAATGATTTATCCGTGTCTTTGACCACACCTGCACAGGTTGGAGAACATATCATTATTTATCGACAGACAAGCACCGATAAGATTGTTACGTGGAATGATGGCTCTATCTTGTTGGCACGTGACATGAACACAGAAGATGCTCAGATGCTCCACTTGCAGGAAGAACAGCAAGACTATATTATGGCTCATGCTATTTCTACGAAAGTAACAAGTGATAAAGAGGTTCTTTGGGATGCATTGAATCATCGTGTCATTAACGTAAGTGACCCCAAAGACCCTCAAGATGCCGTAACGAAAAACTACATGGAAACTGTTCAGAATGGTTTTGTAACGGCCAATACAATTTTGGTACAGGAAGCAACGAAGCAAGCGTCCGCCGCAAAGTCTTCTCAGGAAGCCGCTAAGACCTCGGAGACAAATGCGCATACTTCGGAAACCAATTCCGAAATCTCTCATCAAAAGGCGAAGAAGTGGGCAGAATCTACAGATTCTCCGGATGGTGAAGCAGATACGGATAGTACCACGGGGAAGACACAGAGTTCTAAAGAGTGGGCTTTGTATAGCAAAACGAAGGCACAGGAAGCGGCAACGTCCGCAACGAACGCTAAGAGTTCTGAGACAAACGCAAAGACCTCGGAAACCAATGCGAAAACCTCGGAGACAAAAGCGGCTGTGTCGGAAGTTAATGCAAAGACTTCTGAAACCAATGCTAAGTCCTCGGAAACAAAATCTAAGGATTCTGAAAATGCCGCTCGTGTGTCTGAACAAAACGCCGCTGAAAGTGCAAGGGTAGCAACGGAGAACGCTATGGACTTCAATATGTTGAAGAGAAATAAAGCGTATTCCATAGGTGATATTGCCTACTCCTCTTATCTTCCTTCATGGGCTAGATTGGAATGTGTCACAGCAGGTACAACAGCAGATACAGTGCCTTCCTCTATTACTATGGTGTCTAGTGGGGGGGGGGTACTAATTAGTGATGGTACAGTAACTTGGATTGTCGATGATATACGAGATATGACACCTGCAGGGTGTGTGAGAGGGAGTTTGTTCTTGCCTAAAGGATACATTAAAGCCAATGGCGCTACTGTACAGAGGGCGGACTATCCTAGACTCGTACATTTCATTGAAAGTAATAATTTATGGACAGATGACATAACAACTAATGCAGGGCTGTTTGGTAAAGGTGACGGAAGCAGTACCTTTGTACTTCCTGATTATCGGGAACGAATAATGCAGTATACAGAGGGGAGTATAGGGGCTAAAAGAGATGCGGGTATCCCTAATTTAAAAGGTTATTTTAATCTCTTTCAGGGTGGGCTTGCCCCTAGTGCAAATCTAGATTTTACTCATCCTTTTTTGGCAGGCGACACGAGTAATTATCCTTTATTCGCCACTACCACAGAAGTAAGAACTTCTATGTCTGGATTGTGGTTTGATGCCTCTACAGTTAGTCCAGTTTACAATTCATCGAATACCGTACAGCCCCCTGCAATTAATGTCATCCCTATTATTCGATATTAAGGAGTGATTCAATTTGAAAGCAGGACAATATATAACAGATGGTACAGCTATATTTATCCTTGATGATGTAAGAGATGGGAACCGTGTCGGTGACATTGTACTCAAGCCCACACTGAATGATGGATACATCAAGGCTAACGGAGCAACCGTAAAAGCCAGTGAATATCCACGCTTACTTAAATTTGCTCAAGACAACAGCCTTTGTGTATCTGATAGTGAATGGAGTGCCAATAGTGCTACAAAGTACGTTTATGATGCAAGTGCAGATACTTTAAAGATTCCTAATGCAATGGGTAGGGTGTTACAAGGAGAAGATGCCCTCGCTACGAAAACAGCAGGCTTACCAAATATTACAGGTTATAGTGCCTTAGGTGGATATACAGGAAAAACAGACAAAAGTTGGGGTGCTTTTAATAAGAATGTTTTAGATCAAAATGTAGGGTTTTCTACTTATGCAACAAGCGATACAAACCTATCTACGGTATATTTTGATGCTTCGATGTCCAATGCTATTTATGGTTCTTCTGATACTGTACAGCCCCCTGCATGTTGCATGATTGCACAAATTAAATATTAAGGAGAGATGAATACACAATGGAATACACAAAAGTAGTATATGCCTTTAATCTCTTAACAGGGGAGTATGAAGGCCCTAAGACGCTTGATAATACAGACCGCAGTCCTATCAGTGGTGCTTGGCAGATTCCCTGTAACATGGTAGAAGTAGCACCGCCTGAAATTCAAGAAGGCCATAAATGTCTCTGGGATGGGACACAATGGATTATTAAAGAAGTTGAGAAGCCGAAAGAACCTGAAATTCCAGAAGCGACACATGCTCCAGAAAAACCTTCACAGACACCATCTTTGTCTGAACGCATTGCAGTTCTTGAGGATGCTGTGAATACCTTAATGGAAGGAGTGGCTACGAATGGCTAAATACTTGGCATACCAGATTATTTTGCAGAAACTAAAGTACAACATAGTTATCACAAGATTCCCGAAATACAAAGAGGATATTGATAAGATGCTTGATGATATGGGTTGGATGATTGATGACAATGGAGACTGTGTAGGGAAGACTGACTAAAAAGGAAGATGAAAAATGAAACGAGGTACAC